>WNGI01016056.1_pt1 | contig 10892 bp, 11 predicted proteins | sample 5400621 | NCBI WGS metagenome assembly WNGI01 (sample SAMN13153374, study PRJNA577476) | soil metagenome | isolation source: 20 cm soil or saprolite under Garry oak tree replicate 1 | place: USA:California | collected 2016-06-15 | reverse complement strand
ATCCCCTTGAGGCCGCTGACGTAATCCGGACCTGCCCTAAATCAAAAGGTGCAAGGAAATGCCATAAATTCGACGCCCGCTGTTTGATTTTTTGATGGTTGGTGGCCACCATTTCAAAAGCCGTGGTCATGGCTAACTTGTGTCGGCCAGCCCCCCAAAGCTGTCATCCGGAAAGAAGACTGGGAGCGGCGACTTCATGAGGTACATGTCACGAAAAAGTGAGTAACTAATTCAGTTTTTTTACGGGATGACACGATCATTGGGAATCTCTCCGAACGGATTCGTCCTTGAGGAGCTAAAATTTTGCATGTATTATCTGATCTGCGATTTACGTGCCTATTTGGAAGTTGGCTGATGCTGACCATCTGATAAACAGTGAATTGAATCGTCTTGTTATGGATTACCTTGTAATTGAGGGGTACAAGTCTGCCGCGGAGGAGTTCAGCCGGGAAGCCAAGATCATGCCACCGGTTGATTTCGATAGCATTGGAAGCCGGATGGACATCCGTGAAGCGCTTCAGCGGGGAGATGTGGACGAGGCGATTGCGCGTGTGAACGACCTTAATCCCGAGGTTTGTGGGCGAATTCAAGTCGGGCGGGTGGAAAGGATTAAACACATCATGCACCACTCTCAGACTCGGCCAGACTTGGCGAGTCGGTGATGAGAGATGCAACCAAAACTTCAGTCTTCAATATGATTCCAACCCGCCTTGACTGACGAGTACAAATGAAGAGTACTGACTACGGTAATACAGATCCTGGACACGAATGCGGGATTGTACTTTCACTTACAGCAGCAAAAGTTGATTGAATACATACGGCAGGGACGGGTAGCAGAGGGGATACAGTTTGCACAAGATGAGCTAGCACCGCGTGGGGAGGAGAGCCCGGAGTTCTTAGCGGAGCTGGAGCGGACGATGGCGTTGTTGGCGTTTGAATCGAGCGGGACTGCGCCTGAGGCGATAGCCGAGTTGCTGTCGCCTGGGCAACGGATGAAGACGGCAGGGGAGGTGAATGGGGCGGTGCTAGACAGCCTGAGCCAGGGAAAGGAAGTGAAGTTGGTTGGGCTGTTGAAGCTGCTGCGATGGGGCGAACGGCAGTTGGAAGAGCGGGCTGAGTTTCCCAAGCTAGGATAGTATGTACACCCACATAGCCAGTAACGACGTTCGCGACCCGAGGTATAGCAGGTGTGAAGCCAGCCGCTGAGCGGGAGTTGTAAGAGCGGGCGGAGTTTTCCAAGCCAGGATAAGCTTTGAATGTCCACCACATAACCGGTTCTTGTCCTCACCATGCTCGACGACGTTCGCGGCCCGAGGCATCGCAGGCGTCTCTATATCGCCAATCCAGACCCAGACGACGCCATCGACGACCGCGACGACGAGCCCCCTGCCGAACGTTACGGCTATTACCCTCACTACAACTGGTCCAACACCCTCCATGCGCCCCAGCACTCCCCTCCCACTCCTTCGCGCTACATCCCGCCCCTCGCCGCTGTCGTCACAAATAACATCTCCCATCCACGTTCATCCCCCGACCACTCTCCCGCCCCAGACGACTCACCGCCTGCCCTCCCACCGCTCCCACACGACCCATCAACCCCGGATCTCCCCCTCCATGACCTCTCCCCACCCCCTGCTGATCGTTCTGCTTCAGATCCTGCCTCCTCCTGGTCCGCCAGGTCTTTTCGAACTCTCGCTTCTCCCCCCCAGCAGCATACAAGGGGGCCAAGACCCGTCGATCCTCTCGCCAGGCGGCCCCGCGTGGTATGTCCTCTCTTCCAAGTCCCCGTTATATATCCTTATCCTTTCTTTAGTCCCCCACCGTTTCTGCCCCAGACACGAACACCCCCACCTCCGCCCATTCTACTTTAACGCCTGCCGCTGACAAATCAGACCTTAACAAGCTTTTGATCGTCGTTACCGCCGACTCGGAGCGGTACGTTACCGTCGATATTACGGGTGCCAAAAATGCGGCCTTTATCCGTGAATGCATTTTTAGCAAGGTTCGTGTATTGCCTTTCGCCGTGTGCATCGTGTCCTTATCGCCTTCAGTTGAAAATATGCCAGGACGAGGAGCAACCTCAGTTTTCCATTTACAAAACCGAAATCGGCGATTTTGCCATCGGCAAAGCTCTCACAGATGACCAACTCTTTTCCCTTTGTCGGGATCGAGGTGACAACAAGGGTTCTCTGAAATTCCTGATATCCCACAAAAGCGCGGTTGTGCACGAAGAACCACATAGACCTTATACCCCAGTCATTAGTTCCATCCCCCCTCCTGTCTTGCCAGGCCTTCCATCTTCTCCGCTGCGGAACAAGCCGCGGTCCAGATCCAGGCACGGCAGTGCGTCTTCCTCAAGCGAGCCGATGACCGCAGAAGCTACAGGGTATGAGGCTGACCTTGACAATGCCGAGAAAGAGAAGGATAGTCTAAAGCGGCAGCCACCGCTTCCCCCACCACCCGTAATTCGAAAAGTTGGCAGTCCACCAATTCGCCCAAGTTCACCCTTGAAGATTTGCTCTTCACCTCCAGTCCCTCAGGCACTCCAGCCTGACGTTCCGTTGGTGGAAGCATATGGTCCTCCCAAGAATGTCTCTCCTAATTTGCCTTCTCTCTCCCCTGTGCGACCAGGCTTCCCGATCTGCGAAGATGGTACTCTGCCGCCACCTATCTCTTCGTCGCTTCCTACTCGCCCTGGTCTGGACAATGGCGGAGAATCGACTTCCAAGTTGCCTCAACAGTACGTCGATCCAAAGGCGTGGAAAGCCCGACCACCGCAACAACAACAGCAGCAACAACATCCTAAACTGAGATCCGAATCTCCGAGAGAAGATCTTCCCTTCCCTGTAAAGGAACATCAAGTTCGAGCTGACGAGGTTAGACAGGAAGAGGATTGGACCCTGATTTCTTCTCCAGCCGAAACGGAATCAAGCACACCGACTCAAGACTCTCGCATATCCCCAACCACCGCCAGACATCTGCGGCAACATGGTTCACCCGTGCGCTACGTACCACCCGGTCCTTATCCTACAAGACTAAAGGCTTCGAGACCGCCTGCTCCACCCTCGCGTCATGTGGTTCCTCCTAATTATTTTGTGACCTGGAAAGGCGAAGAAGGAGGGGGCAGAAAGAATGGTCTATCATCCACCTCCCCTACCACTCGACTCGGAAAGGGTGTGAAGAGCATGGAAAACATTCGGGCTGCAACCCAGCGGCGTAATCCGCTTCCCGTTAGTTGCCCTACCCATGGTCCTCTTCGAGAAAACAATTATTATAATGGTGTGGCGGGTCATCCAAAGTCCTATGAGCCTTCTTCCCGTGCGATCAGGCCATTGCCTCTGCAGGGATCGATGCATAGTTCCTCTCTCGATTTGAATAGCAGACCATCTTATTCTTACAACACATCAGTATCAACCAATGATTCTCTAGCCCGCCCTCAGTCAAGTGGAGAAAATGCAACTCCTACGTCAACTAGCCTTCGTCATCCGAATGACTTGCTGGACAACACTCGACCTCCCAGAAGTGTATCCCCTCATCATTCGCACCGTACTCTTCTCGGGCAGCCCTCTCGTCACCATCTCGCAGAGCCTCATAATGGAAATGAAACATTACGGACGTCACCGCCTCGTAGCCCCGCTAGTCCGCAAAGTCCGCAACACACCCCTCATACTAATGGTGTTGATACCGTCTTGTCGTCGAAGCACGGGGTCTTTGACGAAGATGAGCTTAGTGCAAAGTCTGCGAATGGTTCAAATGCAACAATGAGGCAGGAGGATCGGACGAAGATATCAGACTTGATTGGCAACAACTCGGAATCTACGCTGATCTTTTCGAGAATGAATGAAGTCGACAAGGCCACACCACCTAGTCCCTGCTCATCAACTTCTGCCACCACATTGGCGACAAGTCCTGGTTCACCTTATAGCGGTGGTGACAACGATTCAGACAGCGAACTTGGTACAATGATTTGGAAAAAGCGGCCGGACGATGTCAAAAAGCGAGGGCCTTCTCTGACAGTTCAAACCGATCAAGTTCCCGATGTGCCAGAAGAAACTAATACACTTAGGCCCAACGCAGAGGTTCATGAGGATCCGGGGCTGCGCTTAAGCACGTTCACCAACATGAGCGACTCGAGTTGGGCACCGCGTCCTCCGGCAGAGGACGTTTACGACCGCCTGGAAGACTTCTTCCCCTTGCACGATTTGGACAAGCCTGTCATAGAAGCCGGTTCGGGTAGCACCTCTCCTACTGCTGCCGAATCGGCGCCCACAAATGTTCAATCTCCGCATCCTCCTGAGTCTCCGGAGAAGAAAGGCGGTATCAGAGCGAGGAAATCCATTCGTTATGTCGCAGAGGATTTCAAAAAGCGCATTGATCGTAAAGCTTCGGCCTATGCAAATATGAAACGAAATACAAAGCTGTGGGGGAGCAAAATGGAGGAAGTCACCACAGTACAACCCAGGAGCAATTCAATTCCATCCGATTCATCGCCATCGAGTGCTCCCAGTAAGTCTTGTGCATAATTTCCATGGGTAAGGATTTTGATGACCAGTTACAGCCTTTAAATGGGTTCGCGGTGAGCTCATAGGCAAAGGCACATATGGACGAGTGTATCTCGCCATGAATGCCAACACAGGTGAAATGATGGCGGTCAAGCAAGTCGAACTGCCCCAAACGGCAAGCGATAGAAATGACTCGAGACAAACATCCGTGGTGCAGGCCTTGAAGCTGGAGAGTGAGACTCTGAAAGAACTGGACCATCCACATATAGTCCAGTATCTAGGGTTTGAAGAAACACCGGCCAATTTGAGCATGTGAGTGGTACACAGCAACAACAGCAAATTCTATCTAATACGTTTCCAGCTTCCTTGAATACGTTCCAGGTGGCTCGGTAGGCACTTGCTTGTTGAAACATGGTAGATTCGACGAGAACGTGACCAAATCATTTACGTATCAAATTTTGGATGGTCTGGACTATTTGCATTCAAAGGGGATTTTACACAGGGTAAGATTTTTCGCCTTGTGCCGTATACACAGCCTAACGTCAAGGGCAGGATCTTAAAGCGGACAATATACTAGTGGAAATGTCAGGGATATGCAAGATATCTGATTTTGGAATTTCAAAACGGACAGATGATATCGGAGGAGGAGCATTCACGGCTATGCAGGGTACCGTGTTTTGGATGGCTCCGGAAGTCATAAACACACAAAAGAAAGGATACAATTTCAAAGTTGACATATGGAGTGTGGGCTGCGTTGTGTTGGAAATGTGGGCCGGAAAGCGCCCCTGGACGGGCGAGGAAATGGTTGCTGTGATGTTCAAGGTATGCTCTCCTATTTAGCGTCCTTCTCCCGTTGTGCTGATGTTTCCGTTAGTTGTATCAATCAAAACTACCGCCGCCTGTACCAGAGGATGTGAAACTCTCTGAACAAGCTGACGACTTCAGAATGAGATGTTTTGCTATGTATGTTCCCCGTTTCGTATTCTCTGATCCAAATGAGTAGACTGACATGTTATTCAGCAATCCAGAGGAACGGGCCACAGCAGCGGAGCTCATGGTGCATCCATACCTTAGGCTTCCTCCCGATTGGCACTTTATTTCATTCACATGAACTGACGATTCTCGTTCTCATTCTATATGTCACTCACAATCTGTTCATATTGTACACACATCAGGTCTATTTCACTTACTCGACAATCTGTTTCATTTCTGTTTTTACCACATACCTCGTGTTTTCATACCATTCGTTGAGTATAGCAATAATGGTGATTTGTCTGTAGCCATCTTTACTATAATATCGTAATATCACACTGGCCGGTGATGACTCTCAGATCCGACGTAAGAAGTACGTATATATTATACGGTGGTCGTGCCTTGACGGGGTCTTGAAGCTTTCAGCAGATGGGATCTCAGGCTACGGGGAGATCTATGCCGATTAACCGAGCGGTGATGTCGGTAAAGTGAAAGATAAGGGCACATTCGTAGAGGACTACTGTACATTTCAGGCCTTAAGCCTGGCCTAAGCTCTACCCCATTTGCTTTCAACGTTGGACACGTTCACGGGTAAAGCAGCCTATCATGTAACTCGTGTTAAACCACAGGCGCGCTACAGAGAGCCTTTTCGACTTGCCTTCTCGTCGTAGTCTGTCCATTCGCCCTCTGAGAGATCTACCTCTGGGAAGGTTGCACCGCTCGACCCTGTACATTTCCAAATACCCTCGTCCACGGTTAGCCACAAGGGAAAGAAAAAGACAATTGGCATAAAGCCGTAGAGATACCTTTGGATCAAATCCCGTAAACTCGAGACCTCGGCATTCGATTATGAGGAGAGGTTCAAGCTGGCCATTTTCTGACGAGTATGTTTTCACGGGCGACGATAATTCGAATTTGGCCGAAGATTCGCGTTTACCTGCGTGTTAAATAATAATAATGAATCAGCGGACCCCCCTATCGCTTCTTGTTGGTGGTGAAACTGACACAATCCACATCGCCAAACGAAATGTGCCGTGGCGTGTTTGCCACCCGATACTTCGTATTCTTCCTGGGACGAGAGATAGTAAGATATGGACTGGCTCAACGATATCCGACGCACTTTGCGATTCATAGAGACCCATTTTGGATGTTCTTCGTTGCAACTGGTGCATTTCACCTGGAGATGAAATGAGAAGAGAAGTAGGCAAAGATGGATTAGGAGAGTTGGACTTTGAAAAAATATTCGAAGTCGTCCGAGGCGGGTGTTAGGTTGGTGACGTTCTCGAGATCAGCTTTGATGGAAAGTTGGAGGCGCTGGTGGGGTTGAGAGGTCTCGTTTGAGTGGTGAAATGTTGTACTTACCACCATTGTGGAGATGTGGACGGATCGATCAAGCAAGCAGTACGACCAATTCGGAGCTCGCCGATCTGGTGACTATGTTCCTCCAGTAGTCGGAAACTTTCTCTCAGTTTCAGATCGTCTTGCCAAAAAGTGTCATATATGGTGTATTGTATCTTGTATCTAGTAGATACCTCTACTCCGCGTCGGCTCCATATTCCGCCTGTTTACTACAGTTTATACAAACTCGGGATGGTTTTCACCCTTGCTCGTCTAACGCGCTCAGTAGCAAGACATCCCGCACCTTTCACATGCAGGCATTTTTCGCCGTCTGCGACCACTCTTGTGCAGCGCTCCAAGCTTGACGAGGCGTTCAGCCACGAGGATGCATTCGACCTACTTGATGATGACTTTGACGGCGATGACACTTCGTCTGCTGGTCATCTCATGCTGATAGACCAGCGCCAAACTCTACATTATCTGCGCCTAATCGAACACGAGATGCCAAAACTCGTTGGTAAGTCCTGCTCGCTTTTTTACACACTCTTACTGACATCGTTACCCTCATAAGCGTTCAGAAAACCTTTCGTACCTCCTACTCTGAAGACTCCTGTTATCGTCCGTTCCATTGAGTATGCTGGAGAAGCGCATCCTGCAGCAGCAAAACGCGTCATTGTTGTTCCTGTGGACCAACTGCCGCTTGAAGGTGAAGACGCTATCCACAAGTTGAAGCTTCTGGCGGGGCCAAGATGGACACCTAATCCTCCCGCTGATGCTGGAGTTAGTAGTCTGGAAAATTGGGGCAATGGGTATATCAAGATATCCTGCGAAGATTTTCCAAAGCCTGCTCAAAATCTCAAGTGGGCAAGCGATACTCTTGATCGACTGGTGGCGGAGGCAAAGGTACGTCAACAGATTTATTTTCTGAAGGGCCTTTGCTGACTATCAGAGCAGCGGTCTAAAGAGGACTTTCGCGATGTGCCGTTAGACATGCGACATGTGTATTCAAAAGCGCGGAAAGCGAAAAAGGGAGAACATTTGCGCGACCGGGTGCTCGGCAGACCGACGTTATCAGATTTTCCTAAGGAATGGCTGCCGCCTAGTACTTCAGAATCTGTGTCCTAGACTTGGCTCAATAGACTCTCCCTTTGGTCATTTTGTGTGCAACTCGACAATAGTGAATGGCCCTTTGATCACCTTTCTCTCCGTCAATTAGTGATGCGTCGGTTGAAACCCATCAGTCCGAGTGATCCGAGAAGGCCCAATTAGTACAAGAAACGACGGACGGCTTAGCATGCTTAACAAAGACGTGCCGACATACACGTTCATCGTCCCTGTTGGTGGTATAGTGAAGCAAAACAGCGTGAGTCGCACAACTGGTGAAATATCAAAGGTCAAATTGTGATAATAGAAAAATATCTTTGTTCGTCAGATGCTAACGCCTTTGTTTGCAGCTTAGACATCTTAAGCAGTCCAAATTGCAATGACCACCGCATCAATAGATGCAGGCCACACTATTACGCCACGGAATGATAAATAACAGACGGTAAGTGTCGTGTCAACTCAATACCCTGCGACTCCCCGCCCACCCGCCCTACCTAACGCCCCCTCCACTACTGTATCCATGGAATCGGCTGATGCCAGAACGGCACTTCTATCAATATACCTGTCCCGAAACGCACGGGCACACAAATCAGGAAACAAGTCGGTTCCGTCATCACCTCATAGAACCAAAGGGCGAAGGGCGGGCGATACATCGAGATCGCAGCCAGGCTCTGATCGGTTCTTCGGCGGGGGAAGAACGATATATGGCGTATCAGAGGCATACCTGACAGAGGGATTCGGAGCGACATGGATAGTGGGGAAGGGGGGAGAAGGGCGGGCGGGGTGGGAGGCAGCGGATGAGATGTTCCGGGAGTATATTAATATTGAACAGTGCAGCGAGGAGGGGATTGCCATGTTGTAGTATGTATGTATAGAAATCATGAAATCGCACGAAAACACACTGCAAACACGTGTGGGGCGGGCCCCCTGCTAGCAATGAAGCAGCCGAAGCACAAGCTATCCTGGGTAAAGTCTGCGTAATATTTCTGTCTGTGCGACGCTAAGCGACGGATGGCAGGCGCTGCTGTTGCCCAAACCACGGCTTGGAGCGTTTGGCGCCGCCACCGAGGCCAAACAGTCGCAACATCGCCCGACTTCTTTCGCGCGTCCTGTTTCCTCCCGCTTAAAAGTATTTTTCCCACTTCCTGCCCTTCCTTCCTTATTGTCCCCTCCAGATGGCCGAGTCCTACTCATCCCGCTCCCCTGGCTATTCATCCAGCGGACTCCCAAATGGCTCCTCCATCTCTCCCACCAATGCCTCCCTACCTCTCACCCAGACACCCACCATTCGCAAGAAACTGATGGGTTATGTCGGCTTCGCAAACCTGCCTAACCAGGTCCACAGGAAGAGCGTCAGGAAAGGTTTCCAGTTCACTGCCATGGTCGTCGGTTTGTTTGCTCTCTTCCGCTCAAAGTTGAACTTGTTTCCCAATTTGTCTTTAGGCGAATCTGGTCTCGGAAAGTCGACCCTCATCAACACCCTCTTCAACACTACGCTCTACCCTCCCAAGGAGCCCATCCCTCCCGCAGCGGAGAGGGCCAAGACTGTCTCCATTGAGAGCATCGACGCTGGCAAGTCTCCGTCATCCTCGGCTTCGAAGCACCTTTTTTTTTACGTCTTACGTACAGATATCGAAGAGAACGGTGTCCGTCTCCATCTCACTGTCGTCGACACCCCAGGGTTCGGTGATTTTGTAAACAATGACGAAAGGTAAAATTTCCGTCTTTCTTCCGTGTTCTCACTGTTAACGCAGCTTCTTCTAGTTGGAAACCCATAGTCGAGAACATTGAATCACGATTTGACTCGTATCTTGAACTTGAAAACCGCGTCAACCGTTCCAAGATTGTTGACAACCGTGTTCACGCGTGTCTTTACTTTATTCAACCCACCGGTCACTCGTAAGTATATGCCTGCACCTTGGCTAACCTAGGCTGATGTAATATCATTAGTCTTAAACAAATTGATATCGAGTTTATGAGGAGACTCCATACCAAAGTTAACCTTATTCCCATAATTGCAAAGGCTGATACTCTCACGGATGAAGAGGTCATTGCCTTCAAGGAGAGGGTTAGTATGAACAATGTTTACTTTCTGAGTTATACTCACGCATATATTCTATAGATCTTGTCGGACATTGCTTCCCATAACATTCATATATTCCAGGCACCCGGATACGACAATGAGGACGAAGAGACTTTGGCCGAGGCTGAGGAGATTGCAAGCAAGATACCGTTCGCCGTTGTTGGCTCTGACAAGTATGTTAAGACGCCCGACGGTCGTACCGTACGCGGCCGTGCGTATCCATGGGGTGTAGTCGAGGTGGACAACGAGGACCACTGTGACTTTGTTAAGCTCCGACAGATGCTCGTTCGCACATATATGGAAGAGCTCAGAGAGTACACCAACGATGTGCTCTATGAGAACTGGAGAACGGAAAAACTGCTCAGCATGGGTGTCGCTCAAGATTCAACCGTCTTCAAGGAAGTCAAGTATGTCCAACGTTTTGTTTGAGTAGCATAAAGGCTAATTATGCTGTCAGCCCTGCTGCGAGAATGCAAGAGGAACGAGTTCTGCACGAGGCCAAGCTTGCCAAGATGGAGGCCGAGATGAGGATGGTGTTCGAACAGAAGGTGCAGGAAAAAGAAGCCAAGCTCAAACAGTCCGAAGAGGAGTTGTATGCTCGTCACAGAGAAATGAAAGAGTCGCTAGAAAAACAACGCAACGAGCTAGAAGAGAAGAAGAGGAGGATCGAGAGTGGTCGACCATTGACGCCAGAGAAGACTCCTGTACGTGTTCCCCTTTCGCACATGTGAAATCTGACTGATTCCTTTTCCTTCACAGACCAACAGGAAGAAGGGTGGTTTCCTTCGTTAAAAATCAGATCTTGCCTCGTGAACATTGACTTTCTCTCTCTCACGTTATCTCTGTGCCGTACCTCTCCTTTTAGTACTTGTTTTTTCTTTCTGTAATTGATT
>WNGI01065785.1_pt1 | contig 10894 bp, 13 predicted proteins | sample 5400621 | NCBI WGS metagenome assembly WNGI01 (sample SAMN13153374, study PRJNA577476) | soil metagenome | isolation source: 20 cm soil or saprolite under Garry oak tree replicate 1 | place: USA:California | collected 2016-06-15 | reverse complement strand
GACCGGGGGCGCGCCCATCCCCGGTCTTCGGGCCGGACGACTACCCCGCGATCCGGGGATCGGTTACTGGCCGGCGCCCGGCCCGGTTGCCTGCCGCTCGGTCGCGATGGGCTCCTCGCGGTCCTGCTTGCTGAAGATCGACGGTCCGTTGGTGCTCGAGGACGAGCTGCTCGGAGCCCCCGAAGAGCTCGTCTTCTGGGTCGGCTGCGGGCCGGCTGTCGGTCGACCAGGCTCGCGGGTCATGGTCACGCTGCCCTCCCAGTGAGCGCCTTCCTTGACGACGAGCACCTGGGTCTTGACCGCGCCCTTGACGCGACCGGTGGCTCCCACCTCGAAGCGGCCGCCGCAGTCGACGTCGCCCTCGTAGTCCCCATTGATGATCACGTTGTGCGCCGTGATGGCGGATCGGACACGGGCCTGGGGGCTGATGATCAGGGTCCCCTGGCACTCGATCTCGCCCTGGGCTTCGCCCTCGATGCGCAGATCGCGATCGCTGACGTACTTCCCGTTGAAGCGGGCGTGCGGGTCGATCACGCTCTCGTTGCCGGAATCGCCCCGGCGGAACTCAGTCGGTGAAGGAGTCACGTCGACCTCGCTGCTGAGAGTGTCGGGATAGAGATTGCCGACGACATCCTCGCGCGTCAGGGCGTCGGGCTTCGTGTCACGCTTGCCGAAGACCATGGCTTAGAGTCCTCCTCTTCGGGGCGCCGGCTGGGCACGGCTCGTGCGCGTGGGTCGTACAGGGACCGCATAGCCTACCAGCCCATGCTAGGCCCAGCCTAGAATGCGCCCGATGGCCCTCCAGGAGCGCTACCCGAACCTTCACATCAGCCGCCATCCACTCGTCGCCCACAAGCTCTCCCTGCTGCGCGACAAGCGCACCGATCCGAAGCAGTTCCGCGAGCTGGTGCGAGAGCTCTCCTGGCTCATCGGCTACGAGGCGATGGCCGATCTCACCACACAGCCCCGACCCATCGAGACACCACTCGAGGCCATGGACGGCCAACGAGTGGAGCCGAAGCGTCGGCCGAGGTGTGGCACATCGGCTTCTACCGCGACGAGCGGACGCTCGAGCCGGTCGAGTACTACAACAAGCTGCCCGACGCGGCGACCGTGCAGGTCTGCCTGATCCTGGACCCGATGCTCGCCACGGGCGGCTCATCGGCCGCCACGGTGGACATCCTCAAGGCGTGGGGAGCGGCCCGCATCAAGCAGGTCAGCCTCATCGCCGCGCCGGAGGGGATCGCCACGTTGTCGGGCGCCCACCCCGACGTGGACATCCACGTCGCAGCCGTGGATCGCGAGCTCAATGAACGCGGGTACATCGTGCCCGGTCTGGGAGACGCGGGCGACCGCCAGTTCGGGACCTTCGCGGGCCCGGCATCGGAACCCGGCCACGCTCACGACGAGACGGCCGAGGTGGTGCGCCGCCTGCAGCGGAACCTGCAGGACCCCTAGGGGTCGCGGGGACCCGGGGCACAGAAACGTCCCGAAGGAACTGCCTCCGGACCCTTTGATGCAATCTCTGGTGCCGGCGGCCGCCCCTTCGGGACGACCACAGGGTACGGGCGCCGGCCCGTCGGCAACAAGCCCCTTTATCCCCGACTTTCGCCGCCGGCTGTCGAGTTGTGCACAACCAATCCCCGAGACGCACGGTGAACCGGGGCGGCACCTGCGTAATCTGGTGACGTGACCCGACGCGTCCTCTTCATCTGCACCCACAATAGCGCCCGCTCCCAGATGGCGGAGGCGATGCTGCGTGCCTGGGGTGGCCCGGAGTGGGAGGCGCACTCGGCGGGAGTGGAGGCGACCTTCGTGCGACTCGAGGCGATCGAGGCCATGGAGGAGATCGGGATCGACATCAACGACCAGCAGAGCAAGGGCCTCGAGCGTTACGTCGGCCAAGCCTGGGACTTCGTCATCCCCGTCTGCGAGGAGGGGGCGGCAGCCTGCCCGATGATCCCCGGCGACCACGTGGTCGAGCGCTGGCAGTTCGATGATCCGGCGACCGTTTCAGGGACCGATGAGCAGCGCCTCGCCGTGTACCGTCGCGTGCGCGATGAGATCGGGGAGCAGGTGAGGGATTTTCTCGCGCGTCACCCCTGAGGCGTCGCCTCGGCGAACGCTCGAAGCAGCTGGAGCATCGACCCGGGCTGCTCCAGCCAGGGGAAATGACCGATGCCCTCCAGAAGATGGAGGCGAGCCCCCGGCACCAGCGCGGCGGAGCGCTCGATCTCGGACGCCGGGATAGGGTCGAGCGCCCCGTAGATGAAGATCGCCGGCACCTCCAGGCGAGGCAGGCCATGCTCCAGTGTCCCGGTCTCGAAGTGTGACCGCACCGAGGCCAAGGTCTCGAGGTGACCGGGGTGATCGCCTTGCATCGGCGGCATGGGTGAGGCGCTGCCTGGATCGGCGAAGTAGTACGGCCACAGCAGGCCCAGGCCCTCGACCAGATCGCCCGGCTGCTGCTCGCCGCGTTCCTCGGCCGCATTGAGCTCCTCGACCCTGGCGCGCCGGTCATCCGGCAGCTGGCGCATCAGGTTCTCGCCAAAGACCTCGGCTCCGCCGTCCCCCACCGCGCCCAGGAGTCGATGACCACCAGCGCGCCGGTCCGCTCCGGATGGGCCACCGCGAAGTGCATGGCGAGGCGTCCGCCCCACGACTGGCCGGCGATCCACGGCTTCGGCCAGCCAAGGCCGTCCACGACTCGAACCAGGTCGTTCATGTGGCCCTCGACGCTGCGGTCTCCGTCCGTGACCGATGGCGCCAGCCCGCGTTGTTGGTAGCGGAACACCGTGAACGCCGGCGCGAGCTCGGCGGCCAGCTCGTGGAGGTACTCGGACAGCCCAGGTCCGCCGTGGAGCAGTACCAGCGGCGGACCGTCTCCGCTCATCCAGCCCACGATGTTGCCGCCCTCGACCTCGAGGCTCAGCTCCCGCTCGTTTGGACCGCCAGCAGTTGGTTGCGTTGCCTGCACTCGCGTCATGGGCGCAGTATCCGTCAGGCGACGTACGATCAGGAGACGATGCCCGATACCCACGTGAAGGTTGCGATCACCGGTGCCGCTGGACAGATCGGCTACGCGCTGCTGTTTCGCATCGCGTCGGGCCAGATGTTCGGTCCGGACACCACCATCGACCTGCAGCTGCTGGAGCTGGACGCGGCGCTGCCGGCGCTCGAAGGCGTCGCGATGGAGCTCGAGGACTGCGCGTTTCCTCCTGGTGGGGGCCGTCCCCCGCCGGGAGGGGATGGAGCGGAAGGACCTGCTGCGCGTCAACGGCGGCATCTTCACAGCGCAGGGGAAGGCCATCGCGGCGAACGCGGCAGACGACGTGCGCGTGCTGGTCGTGGGCAATCCCTGCAACACGAATTGCCTCATCGCCGCGGCGAACGCGCCAAAGATCCCGCGCGAGCGCTGGTTCGCGATGACCATGCTGGACGAGAACCGCGGCCGATCGCAGCTCGCGGCGCGAGCCCGAGTCGCGGTCGAAGAGGTCCGCGATCTCGCGGTGTGGGGCAACCATTCCTCGACCCAGTTCCCGGACGCCTACCACGCGACCATCTCGGGGCGCCCGGCGCCGGAGATCATCGGCGACGAGGACTGGCTGCAGGAGGACTTCGTTCGGATCGTGCAGCAGCGCGGCGCCGAGATCATCAAGGCTCGCGGCCAGTCCTCCGCCGCGAGCGCCGCCAACGCCGTCATCGACACCGTCCGCCAGATCGCCAGACCAACCGGCGAGCTCTTCTCGGCGGCCATGCCGGCGCCGCTGCGGGATGGCTACGACGTTCCCGACGGCCTGGTCTTCGGTTACCCGCTGCGGGCAACCGCTCCTAGCGAGGTCCAGATCGTGCAGGGCATCGGGCATGCGCCGTGGGCGCAAGCCAAGATCGATCGCAGCCGCGACGAGCTCCTGGAGGAACGCGAGGCAGTGAAGGATCTGATCCCGTGAGCGAGCGGACGACGCTGCCAGGCGACGCCCAGGTCGAACGAGGGCCGGCCACCGGTGGCGGCAGCGGGAACAACGGCCGCGGTGCCAGCCTCACCTACGAGGGCCACACCACCGAGCTGCCGGTCGTCCGCGGCTCCGAGGGCGAGCAGGCGATCGACATCGGCCGGCTCCGAGCCGAGACCGGGCTCATCACGATGGACTACGGGTACATGAACACCGGCTCGTGCCTGTCGGCCATCACCTTCCTTGACGGCGAGCGAGGCATCCTCCGCTACCGCGGCTATCCCATCGAGCAGCTCGCGGAGCGGAGCAGCTTCCTGGAGGTGGCGTACCTCCTGATCTACGGCGACCTCCCAACGCGCGAGGAGCTGGACGCGTGGATCACCAACGTCACGCACCACACGCTGGTCCACGAGGAGATGCGCCGCTTCTTCGACAGCTTCCCGTATGACGCCCATCCCATGGCGGTCCTGGCATCGGCCACCGTTGGACTCTCCACCTTCTACCAGGACAGCCACGACCCGTTTGATCCCAAGGTGGTCGAGCTCACCATCCAGCGCCTGATCGCCAAGCTGCCTACCCTCGCCGCCTGGTCGTTCAAGAAGGCCATTGGCCAGCCGTACGTCTACCCGCGCAACGACCTCGACTATGCCTCAAACCTGCTGCACATGATGTTCGCGGTGCCGGCCGAGCCCTACGAGGTGCACCCCGACGTCGGCAAGGCGCTCGATCTGCTGCTGATGCTGCACGGAGACCATGAGCAGAACGCATCCACCGCGACGGTTCGGCTGGTGGGCAGCACCCACGTCAACCTGTACGCCTCGATCAGCGCCGGAATCTCAGCGCTGTGGGGACCGCTGCACGGTGGCGCCAATGAAGCGGTGATTCGCACCCTGGAGCGCATCGCCGACGACGGCGGCAACGTGCAGAAGTACGTCGACAAGGCCAAGGACCCCAACCACGAGTTCAAGCTCCCGGGCTTTGGCCACCGCGTCTACAAGAACTTCGACCCGCGGGCCAGGATCATCAAGGCGGCAGCGGACCGCGTGCTGGCGGCCACCGGCGCAGACGACCGGCTGTTCGAGATCGCGCAGCAACTCGAGGAGGTCGCGCTCCACGACGAGTACTTCGTGAAGCGCAAGCTGTATCCCAACGTCGACTTCTACTCGGGCCTCATCTATCGGGCCATCGGCTTCCCGAAGAACATGTTCACCAACTGCTTCGCGATCGGGCGACTGCCGGGCTGGATCGCGCAGTGGAAGGAGATGATCGGCTCGCCCGACAGCAAGATTGGCCGGCCGAGGCAGATCTACACCGGCGCGACGGCGCGGGATTACGTCCGACTCGACGCGCGCTGAGCCAGACCTGGACCGATGGGGTCGGCACGCCCGCCGGACCTGCGCCTCACCACCGGCGCGGTCCTGAGCGCGGAGCAGGTCAACGCGGCCTACGCCTGGGCGGATTGGCCGCCGCGCGAGGCCTGGCGCATCGATGAAGTGAGCCGGCGATGCACGTGGATCGCGGCCGAGACATCCGATGGAACCTTGGTGGGAGTCGGCCGCGTGCTCGACGATGGCGGCCTGTACGCAAGCGTCTGGGACCTCATCGTCCATCCCGAGTGGCGCGGCAAGGGGATTGGCACGTCCCTGGTAGAGCGCGCATTGGAAGAGTGCCAGGACCGCAGGCTGGTCGCGCTGGTCTCCACGCCCGCGGCGCGTGGCCTCTTCGCGCGGCTCGGCTTCGCAACGGAATCGCACGGCCACGCGGCGTTGTACCTGCGCCCGCATCGGTCCCCGTAATGGTCGTCGCGGAATTGACATGCGCACCAAGCGCGAATACGGCATAACTACGCGGACATGCGACTGACCGTGCTCGGGCGAAGCCCGGCTCGCCCAAACCCGGGTGAGGCCTGCGCGGGGTACATCGTCGAGGGCGGGCGGTCGCGGGTGATGCTCGATGCCGGCCCCGGAACGGTGGCCCAGCTGCTGCGCCGCAATACCCCCGACGAGCTCGACGCGGTCGTGATCAGCCACATGCACACCGATCACTGCCTCGACCTGGTGACGCTGCGCTACAGCTACCCGTGGATCGATGTCGCCAAGAAACGGCTGCTGGTGATCGTGCCGCCCGGCTCGATGGCCCAGCTCTCGGAGATGGCGCTGGGCGCCGGGTACGTCAACTTCTTCGACAAGAGCTTCATCTTCGACGAGCACGACGGCAAGCGTCCGATCGAGATCGGGGATCTGCGCTTCGAGCCCGACGAGACGCAGCACTACGTCCGGACGTGGGGATTCCGAGTCCAGGCGCGCGGTGCCGGGGAGGACCCGGAGAAGATCTTCGCCTTCTCAGCCGACGCGGGACCGTGCCCCGCCTTGCCCCGCCTGGCCGATGGGGCGGACCTGTTCCTGTGCGAGGCGGCTCTGCGCTCCCTGAAGGAGGACGATCCCGCGCCACAGAGCCGGGGACAGATCGCGGAGACGCTCAAGACCTACGAGGTCTGAGCGTTCAGCCCTCGACTGACCGGGCGCGGGCGATGTAGCGATCCGCCGACCAGGTCGCGACTCCCCAGGTGAGCGCGGCGACCAGGGTCAGGATCATCGCCGTTGCCGCAGCGAGGGGGGCCCCCGGACCGGGCACGAACCCGAAGACCAGCATCGACACCGCCACGAACGCCAGCAGGATCGCCAGCATGACCAGGCCGATCTTGACCGCGGTGAGCACGAACCAGCCCAGGCCGTGGCCCTGGGCACGGCCGGCGAGCCACAGCACGCACGGGCCGGACGCGCCCGCCAGGGCGGTGTAGAAGCCCGGGCCGCCGAACAGCGCGTCGATCCCCAGGCGCGTGCCGCTCAGCAGGTAGACGAGCAGCCACACCGCGAGAAGAGCGGTCGCGGCACCGATCCCGATCAGCCAGACCAGCAGCAGGGTGGCGGTGCCTCCCGAGAGACGCTCGACCAGCTCGCCCTTTTCGTTCGGTTCGAGCTTGGTTGGCCCGTCGGGCGCTATCGGGCCGTCCGGCGTGGGCGAACCCTCCGGCCCTGTCATTGGATAGCTACGGCGTCAGGCACGAACCAGGGAGCCTGCACGCTCCATGAGCGGCTCGGCGACCTCGCGGGCGATGAGCCGCAGGTGCTCGGGTCCGAGGCTGGGAGTCAATGCCCAGGATGACATGCTGCGCCCCCATCTCGACGAATGCCCGCGCGGCGTCCAGGGCCGCTCGCCGGTCGGCTGCCGTCTCTCCGCACCTGACTTGGGCAGCGAACGTGAACCCGGCAGGATCGCGTCCGACCGCCTCGAGCGCGCGCACCATGGCGTCGCGCTTCTCCGCGAGGTAGCCAAGCTCGCCGGCACGGTTGCCGGGCATCAGCCAACCATTCCCTGAACTGGCGGCCAGCGCGATCCCGCGGCGCTTCTGGCCGCCGAGCCAGATCGGCGGCCCGGTCGAGGAGCGAGGCGGCGGATCGTTGACCGCGCCACGCAGCGGGTAGAACGGGTCTTCCAGCGTCACCCCCGGCTCGCGGCGACCCTCGTCGGAAAAGAGCGCCCGGAGGACGGCAACGGCAGATTCGAGCCGGTCGATCCGCTCGCGGATCGGGGGCAGGGGAATGCCGAACGCCTCGTGCTCCCCCTCGTGCCAGCCCGCGCCCAGCCCCACGATGAATCGGCCGCCAGTGACGTTGTCCATGACGGTGGCCTGCTTGGCCACGAGAGATGGGTGGCGAAAGGTGTTAGCGAGCACGGCGTGGCCGAGCCACTTGCCGGGGACGCGGTGGGCAAGCGCCGCCGTCAGGGTGAAGGCCTCCCAGGATTGTCCGCCACGCTCGCGCGTCGCATCGGTCAAGTGGTCTGCCATCCAACCCGCGCCGAAGATCCCGAGCTCGCCCGCCGCGTCCCAGATGCTGTCGAGCACCTCCCATGTGACGTCGATGGGCGTCGTCTTGAAACCGATGGTCAGCCCGCCGCTGAGCGGGTCGGCTGGGACAGCGCTGTTCACGAGGCCGACGCGGCGAAGGCCGCCTCCAGGTCGGCGACCAGGTCGTCGACGCTCTCGATGCCCACCGAGAGCCGGATGAGCGCCTGGGGCACCGCGAGTGGCGTCTCGGCCACGGACTGGTGGGTCATGCCGGCGGGCACCTCGATCAGCGACTCGACCGCCCCCAACGATTCGGCGAGGGTGAAGAGGCGGGTGCAGCCTGCGATGGCGCGCGCACGCGCGGCGCCACCCGCCGACTCCGCCACCTCGAAGCTGACCATTGCGCCCGCGAGATGCATCTGTCGCCGCACGAGCTCGCGCTGGGGATGGTCCGGCAAGCCTGGGTATCGGACCTGCTCGACTTCTGGACGGCCGCCAAGCCATGCGGCGAGGAGGGCCGCGCTAGCAGAGGCGCGCTCCATCCGCAGGGCCAGCGTGCGCAGCCCGCGCAGCACGAGCCAGCAGTCGAATGGGCTCGGGACAGCTCCCGCCGCGTTCTGGTGGAAGCGCAGTCGCTCCGCGAGGTCGTCCCGCTTGGTCGCGAGCACTCCGCCGACGACGTCCGAGTGGCCGCCGAGGTACTTCGTGGCTGAATGAAGGACGAGGTCCGCTCCGAGCTCCAGCGGGCGCTGCAGGAACGGCGTGGCGAAGGTGTTATCGACCACCGTGAGAGCAGCGGTGTTCGCGGCAAGCCGTACGATTGCGCTGATGTCGACGATCTTGAGGAGCGGGTTGGTTGGCGTCTCGACCCAGACCATCCGCACGTTGGCGTGCTCGCGGAGCGCCAGGGCAACGGCATCCAGGTCGCTCAGATCCACGGGAACCGGCTCGAACGCGCGTCGCGTCGGGTTGTCGGTGCGGGCGTAATCGTATCCCTGCCGCAGCTCGCCGACGGCGTTCTGCTTGAAGGTCGTGCTCATCTCGATCGCCGGAATGACTGCCCCGGTGGTGGGATCAGGCTCGGCACCGGCGTGCACGATCCGCGTCTCGAACCGATCAGCCCGAGCTCGGTGATCGCGCCCATCGACGTGGCTCATGCGATCGTCATTATGCGGAACGCCTCGTGGCGCGACCTCGAACGCCGCAACACGTCGTGGTACGTGCGGCGTGCTACTACCGCTCGCGGTACGTACATCAGCCACACCACGAGGGGGCTGCCGCCGCGAGATTCACGCTCAACTGGGGCCATCCGAAATCCAGTTGAGCCAACCCGATCCGCGTACCGCGACTGACGGTCGCATCTCGCAAGTCGGCAAGCCCGCTAACGGGTGCGTGGGAAGCCGAGATCGACCTTGCTGGTGCCCGGATCCGGCCAGCGCGAGGTGACGACCTTGCCGCGCGTGTAGAACTGGATTCCCTCCGGCCCGTACATGTGCAGGTCGCCGAAAAGCGACGACTTCCACCCGCCGAAGCTGTAGTACGCCACCGGGACGGGAATCGGCACGTTGACGCCCACCATGCCGACGTTGACGTCGAACTGGAACTGGCGCGCCGCCCCGCCGTCGCGAGTGAAGATCGCCACCCCGTTGCCGTACGGGTTGTCGTTGATCAGCTGGACCGCCTCGGGATAGTCGGGGACCCGGACGACTTCGAGGACCGGCCCAAATACCTCGTTGCGGTAGCACTCCATCTCCGGCGTCACGCGATCGAGCAGCGAGACGCCCAGGAAGAAGCCCTTGCCCTCCTGGTAGAGGGGGTGCTCGCGGCCATCCACCACCAGCTCCGCGCCCTGTTCCGGACCGCTGACCAGGTACGAAGCAACCTTGTCGCGATGCTCGCGAGTGATAAGCGGGCCCATCTCCGCGCTCGGATCGCTTCCCGGCCCGACGACGACCTTGGGTAGCCGCTCCTTGATAGCCTCGATCAGCGGATCGGCGACCTCGCCGACCGCCGCCACCACGCTGATCGCCATGCAGCGCTCGCCGGCGGAGCCATAGGCTGCGGAAACGGCGGCATCGGCGGCCATTCCGATGTCCGCGTCAGGGAGCACCACCATGTGGTTCTTGGCGCCGCCCAGCGCCTGGCAGCGCTTGCCGGCCGCGGTCGCGTGCTCGTAGATGTAGCGAGCCACCGGCGTCGAGCCCACGAAGCTGACCGCCGCGATGTCGGGGTGATCGAGGATGGCGTCCACCGCCACCTTGTCGCCGTGAACCACGTTGAATACGCCATCCGGCAGCCCTGCCTCACGCCAGAGCTCCGCCAGGTAGACCGATGCGGACGGGTCCTTCTCCGATGGCTTGAGGAAGAAGGTGTTGCCGCAGGCGATGGCGTTGGCGAACATCCAGATCGGCACCATGACCGGGAAGTTGAACGGCGTGATGCCCGCGGCCACGCCCAGTGGCTGGCGAATCTGGTAGACGTCGATCCCCGCTGAGACCTGCTCGGAGAACCCACCTTTGAGCAGGTGCGGGATGCCCGTCGCGAACTCCAGGTTCTCGAGGCCCCGGGCCACCTCGCCGAGCGCGTCGGCGGGCACCTTGCCGTGCTCCGCGGTCAGGTAGGCGGCGATCTCTGCCCGATGTTGGTCGACCAGGTTGCGCATGCGGAACAGGATCTCGGTCCGCTTGGAGATGCTCGTCGCCCGCCAGCCCGGGAATGCCGCCTTGGCCGCCCTTACGGCCTGGTTGACCTCGTCGACAGAGGCGAAGTCCACCTCGCGTGCGAGCTCTCCGGTGGCGGGGTTGTAGACGGGTCCGCTCCGACCAGAGGCACCGACAACCCGCTGCCCGCCGATCCAGTGATGGATCCGCGTGGTCGAGCTGGAGGTCGCCTTGGTGGGCTCTGCGACCTGTGTCATGACAGCGTCCTCGGTGAGAATTTCGGCTCACAACGATACTCCGCGCGGCGTGCGGGAGGCTCACCGGCCGTTAGCGACGAGGCGGCGGGTTGGTCGAGCGCCAGTCGTAGTCCGCGACGGATTCCCCGGCGGCAAGGACCCCAACTCGGCGAAGCCACTCGTCGTCATATAGCT
>WNGI01006137.1_pt1 | contig 10894 bp, 8 predicted proteins | sample 5400621 | NCBI WGS metagenome assembly WNGI01 (sample SAMN13153374, study PRJNA577476) | soil metagenome | isolation source: 20 cm soil or saprolite under Garry oak tree replicate 1 | place: USA:California | collected 2016-06-15 | reverse complement strand
CTTGCCCGTCAGAAGTAAGCTGCAAGGAGTTCGTAGGAGGGTTAGCTCTGGTTGAAACAGGGAATCGTAGTCCTACTGCTCCCGGAGCGCGTCGGTAGGCTCCAATCGCGCTGCGCGCCATGCGGGTGCCGTACTCGCCAGCACGGCCACCAAAAGAAGTACAGCAGAAGCCGTTGCGACCACGAACGGTTCAAAGGCCCTAACCCCATAGAGCATGCGACACGATTCGCTACGGCCAAATCGTTCGGATCGGTTGGTCTGCCCGCGATGCTGAATCGGCCCGTGGTGTCGTAAGTGAACGGGATGGGATAACTGCTGCTCACCGACTCGACACCGGGAATCGCGGCAAGTCGTGTAAACAACTGCCGAAAGAAAAGCGGCGCTTTATCCTCCGGATATTCGACCGCGGACATGCCCATGCGGAACGTCAGGATGTGATGCGGATCGAAACCCGGCGGAACACGCATCGTTTCCACGAAGCTCCCGATTAACAGTCCCGAGCCGCCGAGGAGCACAAGGCTGATCGCCGTCTCCGCGATCACAAATATTCCGCGCAATCGATGTTCGCCCCGCCCGGTGCTGATTCCACGCCCGGCACGCCACAGTCCCGACGAGTCGGAACGCGATGCCGCCAAGGCCGGGAAAACTCCAAAAGCAATTCCCGTCACGAGAGACACCACGAACGCAAAAGCCATCACGATCCAGTCGATCCGCACTTGAGCGAGTCTCGGCAGATCCGCCGGCGCGAGAATCAGAACGGTTTTCAGCAATACAAACGCGACGCCGATTCCGATCGCTCCGCCGCACAGCGCCAGAACCACCGACTCGATCAATACTTGGCGAACGATTTGTGCAGGTCTCGCGCCGAGCGCGACCCGAACGCTGAACTCGTGGCGCCTCGCGAATCCACGCGCCAGCAAAAGTCCAGCGACGTTAGCGCACGAAATCAGCAGCACCGCGGTCACCGCTCCAAAAAGTAGATACAGAGACTTGCGATAACCGCCGCTGTTGCTCACGTACTCCAGTAACGGTTGAACCTCGACTCCATATGCGTTGCGATCTTCCGGGTACTGCTCCGCAAGGCTTCGTTGAATTGCATTCAGTTCGGAGCGCGCTTGCGCAATGCTCACGCCTTGTCGCAGCCGGGCGATCACTTGAGTTGTTCTGTCGTTCCGTTGCGACGCCGGACTGATCGTTTCCTTCTGCGGAATGCCGCTCGGACCGACGCCGGCGAAGCTCCCCCGGAAGAACGTTGCCCAATAACTCGGGGGCTCGCGAACACCAGGGAAACCAAATCCCGGCGGCATGACGCCGATGACGGTCGCGAGACGGTCACTGATCCTGATGTGCTTGCCTACAATGTCGGGGGAAGAGTGAAACTCCGCCGCCCAGAATGGATAACTCAAAATGATCGGCCGACTTTCATCCCTTTCGTCGTCCAGAGTGAAAGCGCGGCCCAGAATTGGCGCGACGCCTAACACGCGAAAGAAATCCCCAGACACGTACTCGGCATCGATGAGGCGTGGCATTTCGTTTCCATTCGGCGTGAACTTTCTTGTCGTCCCGTATGCAACCGAGGCGACTGCCTCGAGCGTTTCGCTCTGTTGTCGCCAGTCAAAAAAATCGGGGAAAGAAACGTCATCGAACACGCCGGCGCTCGTCCCACTCGTTGCCGTTTCCGCGTGCGGATACACAATGGTTTCGAGCGAAACAATTCGTTCCGGCTCTGGAAACGGCAACGCGTGCAGCAAAACTCCGCTGACCACGCTGAAGATCGCCGTCGTCGCCCCGATTCCCAGCGCCAGCGTGAGCACAACAATCACGCTGAACCTCAGATTCGTTCTCAACTGCCGAAACGCCAAGGTAGTATCGCGATACATCCAAGAACTCCCGAAAAATAGCTTCCACCCCACCGAGTCGCTAACGGAATCCTCTCGCCCGTGGCACATAATAGATGACGCTCAGGTCCAAAATTGTCGAGCAAATTCGCGGCTTGCAGTGCCGAGATGGCTAATGTGCTTAGTAGGGTTCTACGCTGATCTTCACATTCGCCACTCGGTTGCTCACTCCTGTTAGTCGGCCACCCGGAAGTATCCGCCGCAAAACGCAGGAGCCCCTCGAATCGAGCACTATTTCGAATCTGTGGTGATCATCGCATCGCTGACTTTTCCCCTTCACCCGCCCAGATGTCTCGGCTGGTACCGTGCCGATCTTCCCAGTCCAGTACGCCATCCTTTTTCCGCCGCTCATTTTCCTGGGCATGCTTCGGGCCAAATTCCTGCGCCCGGCACCTTCGAGCCTTCTGCTTTTCCGCCTCCTCCCAAGAAATCTTCTGAAACCCCACTGAAGATTTCTTGTGCCCCTCCCGAAATGCAGTCGCTCGGTTTGGGAGCAGCGGCCTCTCGCTTCTGGGTGCCCCAAAAAAATGGGGCAGAAAAAGGAGACATTTTCATGTCCTACTTGAACTCAGTAACGATCGTCGGATTTGTTGGAGCCGACCCGGAGCAGGGTCAAGCGCGGAACAACGGTTCGAAATTCACCGTTCTTTCCGTCGCAACACAACGCTCCTGGAAAAACGCAGAAGACGAATGGGTCTCGAAAGTCGAGTGGCATCGCATCGCGATTTTTCGCCCTCGCCTGGCCGAGTACGTCGCGACGACGATCAAGAAAGGTGCACACGTGCTCGTCGAGGGCGGCCTCGTCAGCACCACGTACGAACGCGGAAACGGCAAAGGCAAGAAAGCCAAGACCAACAAGCAGACGTTCTGGTGCATTCGCGCCGATGTTGTGCGCAAGCTCGATCGCGGTGAACCAGAGCCCAACGCATCCGCTCCCGCGCAAGCAAACCAAGGCCGTTCGAGCCACATATTAACTCTCCGCAATTACTTATGTCGTCTCTCTGGCTGTTTCTTCCTCTTCAATTCACCGGCGCGTGTTTTTCGTTGGCAGCCTTCGCCTTGGCTTCGTTCTCCCGTTGCATTTTCTTCAGTTCACGCCAGCGAGTGTACTGCTCGGCCTTGGCGGGGTCGGAATCCTCTTCGTCCTTGAGCCAAAACCGGAACCAGTCCACGTTCACGGTTTCTGCAGCGAGCCGCTGCACCGGATTGGTCATGACGTGGCTGCCGGCTTGCACCATGATAAGGTCCACGGGCTTCTTGAGGTAGCGCAGCGCCGCATACGGCTCCCAATCCTCAAGGGTTGATCCCACACCCGCCGACAACAGCAACAAAGGTGTCTGTACCTTATCCATGTTGAAATCGGGCGAGCGTGCCAACCAGTTCTTAAGCCCCTCTGCGGCAAACGGCTTGCCGCCGTTGATCGCGTCGGCCTCCTCGTCAATGCCGGTATCCACGGAAAGCAGATATTCGAAGTAACCAAACGTGACTCCATCGGTCACAGAAGCCGCGGCGAACAAACGCTCCGCCCTGGTAATCGCCACAAGCACGTGATAGACGGAGCGGCTGAAACCGATCACGCCGACACGCGAGGGATCGATCAGTCCTTCCTCGCTCAACTTCTTCACGACACTCTCAAACCCCGCAACCTGGTCCGGGCCTTCTTTCGGGGTGGCGAAATTGTTTCCGTTCCAACCCATTTGCAGTACTACCATCCCTTGCGCTGCCAGCGCCCTGGCCGCGAATGCCGTGGTATAGCTCCCACCGGATAAAAAGCGGTTCTTATCGAACCCGTGGGTCTGAATCACTAAAGGGTAGTGTTTGCCAGGAGTGTATCCCGGCGGCTTCACAAGACCCGCCTCCCACTCGTAACCCATGTCATCCTTCCAGTGAATGACTTCTGCCGGCCCCAACTCGATATCCTTCAGTTGCGGATTAGGATCCCAGATCACACGCGAGGTCCCGCTCACTCTATCCTTGTCAAAGAGCTGGGGCGGTTCGTTGATGCTCTCGCGCTTCTCCACTTTGAACCCCAGCTCGGCCAGCCGTGGATCCTCCGTGCCAGCAGCTTGCTTCCAGTTGCCATCGGCTTCCTGATGAAAGATCGCGGCGGGCGGTTGATCCGGCAAATAGTAGGAGCGATCGAAGTTGACGATCACCGTCTGGCCGTTCTCGAAACGCGCGTCCTGGACAGCGTAGCGTTCTTTGTCCAGACCAGCCTTCACAGCCAGCACCTTGCTGAGTTGTCCAGTCCTTAGCCGCAGAACGGCAATATAAGGGTGATTTTCCCGATCGGCGGTCTCCTTCGAATCGGTGACATTCAGGGGGAAAAATGTGTCGGGAATTAGCAGTGATTGTCCGTCCTCCGACCAAGCAGCCTTCAAGAGATAAGAGTGCCAATCTTGATTTATTCCAGAGGGAGCATTGACCAGCAACTTCTTCGTACCACTTGCCAGGTCGATCAGGTGGTAAGCAGAGGTGTCCAAAGGGAGCTTCAATTTCTCGTAACCGGGCGGCGGCTTATATCTGGCCCAGAGCGCTTCGGGCGGATGCTCCGCTTTCAGTACCGCCACGACCGAACGGCCGTCCGGTGACAGTGACAAGCTGGAGCGGCCTGTTGGGGTGTCATACGACTTAGCGTCGAGAATGTGCTGCCGCTCACCATTGATGACAGCCCACAGCCCGGCGGCCTCGAAGGGACTCAGGCGTTGCTGGTCGTTTGGATACAGAATGCTCCAAAGACCTTTGCCGGTCAGCGCGACGGCAGGCTGTTCCTCTTCCTTGCGTGGAGTGAGGAGCAATGGCGCGCTCACTTCATAGATATAACGGCCATCGCTGCAAATGTCGAACTCTCCGACGTCCTGATCTTCCGGTGTCAGTGCCTTAATCACATGGGCTCTGACGTCCGCCACAAATAACTGGTGGAATTTGCAACAGGAACTCTTCCTGGGAGCCGTAAACGCAATGCCGCTCGAATCCGCCAGCCAGCGTACGTTTTCGATGAGCGGGCCGTCCTTGTCACTGGCCATCTGCACCAGCCGCATGACCGTTGGCGAATTGCCGGGCTCTGGGTGTTTCGCAAACTGCTGCACCTCTTCGGTGCGGAAGACCCAGACGGTATCCTCAGGGGCATTCAGGTCCAACCGTCCGCGCTCCGTGACTACGGCAAAGTACTTGGCGTCCGGCGAATACCTGATTGATCCGCCGGACGCATACTCGAACAAGGCCATCCCGACATCGTCCTTGGCTGTAAATGGGCGCTGAGCGAAGGCCGAGGTGCACTCAAACGTAGCGAGGACAAATAAAAGCGCAGCTGCCAAGAACCACACGCGCAAGCACATGTTTTGTGGAGTCATGCAGCTGTCCTTTATTCAAGATGGAAGAGATGTCCTAAGACACCGAACACGGTGGGATTCAGTTTTTCTGCAAGTAAAATAGATTGTGAGCACTTCTGACGGATGAATCGCTCTCTTGGGGCACGATACCAGACCATTCGCTGCACGATCGTCTTCCCAAAACTAAAAGGACAGTTTGAGTGCGAGCTGAATAGAGCGCGGCCCACCAATTTGATACAGTGAGCTAAAAGCGCCGGCGCCGACCGTCGAAGAGCTTCCACCCGCGAGAAATTGCCCCAATGTATTCGATGACAGTCCAAACCCACTTAGTGTGCCGAACAAGGCAGGGTTGAAGAAAGCACCGTTAGGTTGACCGAAGTTAGGATGATTAAGAACGTTGAGCATCTCCGCCCGGAATTGTAGCTTTAGCGACTCATGAACCGTGAAATCGCGATGAACGGCAAAATCCCACTGACTCGCTCCAAAGCCTCTAAGGAAATTTCTTGGAATATTGCCTTGGCGAAGGGGGGCGAATGTTACGGGATCTAGCGGGGGATCGGTGAACGCATTCGGATTAAAACCCTTGCCACCTGGACATCCTAGACCTGGACTTAGATTCCCGAGGGTTTGCATCACGGAGGCACAATTCGCACCAAACAGGTAGAGGGACTGCCCCTGAACCAAATCAGGTCGAATATCCGCAAAGAATCCATTAAGAGTGAGCCCCACGACTGATAATCCGTCAGTAAGGTCAACCGGCGGGGCGGAACGAACCAAAATCGTGCTTTGAATGGACCATCCCCGCAGAATGCCATCAGTGAATACGTTCGTTTTGGGAATGGGAATGTCGTAAGTGAGACCCGCAGAGAACGTGTGACGAATGTCAAAATCGGACGGTCCCCGGGTTGCATTTGCGATTCCTGCTGTACCTGCGTTGGACAGAAGTGATGGAGAACCAGCGGAGCCATCATCGATGGAATGCGCCCAACTATAGGATGCAAGCACCTGCAAGCCATGTGAAAGGCGCCGCTGGAACTGAAGCTGAAGGGCCTCGTAACTTGACGAGGCCCTGTTATCCACGAAATCGGCTACTCCGACATTTGGGTTGCTAGAAGGGAAATCTGCTACGGCGGTTTGCAATAGACGCCTTCCCGAACCTCCCACATAGGACGCCGATACGGTCTGCTGCCTGCCCAGCGCCTGCTCCAGCGCGATATTCCACTCGAGCGTATAGGGCAACTTCAAGTTGGGATTGAATGCGAACACTTGGGAAAGGCTACCCGTGGTTGGTATGAGAGGTGGAGCGCTAGTTGTGCTGTCAAGGGGAAAGGAAGTGCCGGAGCCAAAGCTCTTGAAAGCGCCAAAAGGCGGACGCGAACCTAAAACGGCATTTCCTGTCTCGGAACTAACAAGATCATAGAAGACACCAAATCCCCCGCGAAGAACAGTCTCGCGTCCTGGCTTTTGGTTCAGTTGGTATGCGAGGCCAATTCGCGGTGCCACGTTGCCGTAGGTCGTTTTGAACACTGGGGTTCCGGCAGTAGCTATCGCTAGATTAGAAAAGTCATTTAGGTTATAGCCGCTTACTGCCACGAGGTTAGGGCTATTGAGGGACGTGGGTGCGAGATCAAGGTCCCAACGAAGACCGTAGGTCAAAGTCAGCCGCGGGACAACACGCCAGGTATCTTGTGCAAAGGCGCCCAAGTTACGAAATAGCAGCGTGGACGTTGATTGGGCCTGAATGTTGCCGTCCGCGGTCGTGCCACCTTCGGCCGAAGACACACTCTGAAAGTCAGAGAATTGAATATAGCGTGGAGGAGCGAACTGAGGTGACAACCGCCGATAATCAACGCCGACCTTAAGAGCATGGGACCCTCTCGTCAGAGATAAGCTGTCAATAATGTTGATCTGTCGCTGAAGATTTTCTGCGCCCTTGCCAGGGAGCAATCTTCCTTGCGTCAGCGCATCGATCAGAAACCCAAAATCAGAATTCTGCTCGGTGTAGGGGCTTGGCAACGGAAGCGAAGAGAGAGGAACTGCGCCCCCGAAGTTGTCAAGGAAATCAGAACTCGATGCGCTCACCCGGCTGTAGTTAAATCGAAAATCATCCACAACCGCAGGAGAAATAGTCCAAGTGGTGCCAAGGGTTGCAGTTTGTGTGGTAATTCGAGAGGACGATAGATCGCTTAGCGCCCGGTTGCCAACACCGCGTTGAGTCAATTCGGACGGCGAATAGTTGTACCGACCAAAGATATTCGCCTTGTCATGCAGCTTGTGGTCGATTCGAAGGCTATACGCGTCAAGCGTCGCTGGATTCGAAAAACTGCTGTTGAACTGAGCAGATCCATTTCCCTTGTCCGACCCATTTGGCAAAGGATACGCTTTCAAGAAAGGTTGCATCGCAGGTTTTGCGGCACCACGCGCGTCTCCAGAAACAGAACAAGTACTGTCGCACGGAACCGTGCTCAGCGCAGTCTGCGGCAGTCGAAGCCGAAGACCCTCGTACGAAAAGAAAAAGAACGTCCGGTCTTTCAAGACTGGTCCGTTGAACGTACCGCCGAAATCATTCTGGCGCTCTTCGGCCTTCGGGAGCGGACATTGGAGCCCCGGCGGGGTACAAAATCCGTTGAACCAATTATTGGCGTCCAGGACGTCATTGCGCAAGAAGTCGAAAGCCGTCCCGTGAAACCGATTCGTGCCCGAGCGCGTTACGATGGAGATTTGTCCCCCGGGAGTGCGTCCAAACTCGGGCGCGTACGTGGAAGTTTGAATGCGGAACTCTTGCAGCGCGTCCACGGAAACCAGATTGTTTGTCCCGCCCTGAACACTGAAAGAACCTAACGCACCGCCAAATCCGTTCCCAGGAAAATTGCCTGACGTCATTCCGATATTGGCACTCACACCGTCTAGCGTCCAATAGTTTGAGGCGGCACGCTGGCCATTCACCGTGAACTGACCGCCGTCAGCTCCATTGCTTGGAACCGTAACGACTCCCGGCGTAAGCTGAATCAAAGTCTGAAAGCTCCTGCCATTCATCGGCAGATTGTCCGCGAATTGACGATCAACAACGGTGCTCACCGTCGCGGATTCCGTGTTAATCAGCGGAGCGCCCCCTTCCACGGTCACGGTCTCATTTACCGAGCCGATCTGAAGCCCAAAATTCTGTTCGAGGTGATCCTGGACTTGGAGCGTGAATTCCGGCTTGATGACCTCATGAAAACCGTCCTTCAAAACCAGGAGACGGTACCTTGCCGGTTTGATACCGGTGAAAACATAAATGCCTTCGTTGTTCGTCTCGGTTGACATCGAGATGTTTGTATCGATGTTCACGATCTGGACTCGCGCCTTTGGCACCGCGTTTCCTTGAGGATCTGTGATTCGCCCGGACAACGTCGCTGTGTCGACCTGTGCAAAGAGCGGAAAAGACCACATAAATGCGACGAGAACAACAGAGCAACAAGCCATCAGGCAGCGGTTTGTCATGCGGCGCGGCTCCTTCGGAACAAATTCTAAGATGACAACGTATGCCCCATGCCGGGTGAAGTTGTACCGCGCACGCCGCAAAAAATTGGACGACGTAAGCAATTTAGCCTGTGGGATCTTCGCTGTAGGGGTTTTGCTTTCGCCTGTAACCTAGGGATGATTCGCGCTATTCCCGAGAAACGCGAAGAGAAGCTTCTGCCCGTGCGGCTTGTCGGCATTATCGCGCGGTTCGAGGGTCACAAAGACGGAATCGATCTCGGCAAGCTGTTCCGGATCGCTGACTTTCAGGACCCAACGTTTCTGCGCCTTATCGTCCACGTACAGTATTCCCAAGCTCTTGACAGACGAAGGATTGGCTTGCCGTTCTCCCCACGCCTTGTAGGAGTAGTTTGCGTTGATTACTTTTCTCTCGTCGAGATCAAAGGCGTAGAAAATGAGCGATTTCCTTTCGGTGTAGAACACACGCCCGAAGGACCTTCGGTTCTTTCCAGTCCCATCCCCGTCGTATACGTCAACGACATGCAAACTCCGCGCCCCCATGAGGTCGGTAATGTCGCGTCCCGCGGCGAGCAATTCTTTCTCTCGATCGAGGCTCTGGGTCTGAGTCTTCAATCGGCTCGAAAGCTCATCAACGCTTCTTCTTTCCATCGCCAGGTCCACTAAAGTATCCGACCTCTGTGTGCGGAGTTTGTCCAGTTCGCTTTGCGTTTGGGCAAGGAGTAATGCGCTCTGTTTGGTCTCATCCTGAAGGTGGCCGTTCAACTCATTCGCTCGTGCCAGCGCCACTTCGATTTGCTCCTTCTCCGCTTGCGTCGTGTGCAGGTCCTTGTCCGACAGTAGCAGGCGGCTCTGGAGCGCGGCATTCTCGGTCTTGAGATGTTCGATTCTCTTGTCCAAAGCGGCCATGCTAACTCGCAGTTCCGCCAACCGCGCTTCAAGGTCTCTATGCGTCGGACTGACCGTGTCTGCGGAGGACGGGATCGCTCGCGTAGCGCTTGGAAAGGATGAGGGCGGGGAAGACGTCCTGCCAAAATTCCTCGGTCCGACATAAGCGAGGCCGGCCACCACGACGAAGACTATCACTGCGACTCCTGCCAACTGCCAAACGATGGTTAGACGCGGAAGTTGCCACCGTGGCCGACCGGGCAATCGCCCTTGTTCCGCCTCCGGAGAGAAGCGGCGCCCCTCACTACGTGCCTGCGCCAGGAAATGCCTCCGGTATTCGTCCTCCTCTGCCCGGCGAAGCGCGATCAAGTCAACCGCATCCTCGATCGGCGGAAACTCTTTCAAAAGATCCGAAAAGTCTTCACAGGCTGTGCGGCATTCGCTGCAGTTCTCGGTGTGCTCAGCTAGTTCGCGCTCTTCCTTCTCGCTCAATTGGCCGCTAGTGGCCAGCGCACATAGCTCCTCGTAATATTCATGCTTCTGCATCGACCATCCCTCGACTTACCGAGGCTGCCTTCTTCGAACCATTCTCAGTGATCAGCTTCCGCAACCGGCAAAGACCGCGATAGTAGTGGTGTCGCACGCTCGCAAAGGGCTCACCGGTTTTCTCCGCAATCTCTCGGACCGTCAGCCCCTCAAAGTAGGCCATGCGAATGGTTCTGCGTTGCGCCGCGCTCAACTGCTCTATGGCGGGAGCGAGCATTTTTCTGGCTTCCACCCTCGAAAAGATTCCTTCGGCGGAGCCGCGCGCCAGCTGTCCCTGGCAGCTGGCCTCCTTCAGTTCTCCCTGCCCATAAAAATTGCGCCTTCGCAGGTCCCTTCGGCGATTGATGCTCCGATGATAGGCGTACTGGAGGAGCCACGTCTTAGTAGTGCCGCGGGCGGGATCAAACTGTGCCGCCACTCTGTAGATCTCAAGAAAGACCGATTGGGCCAAGTCCTCAGCTTCGCCGAGGTCGCGGAGGATCTTGAACTCAATGCTCAAAACCAGACGGTGGTAGCGGTCAAACAGAACAGTCAGGGCATCGTCGTAGCCTGCTTTTAGCTGTGCCATCAGTTCTTCGTCGGAAAGGTCGTGTAGTTGGGCGAAGCAGCAGTGGCACGCTCCGCTGGCCCTCGAATCTGAATGGTCCGGTACCATAGAAGATCGCGGAGATGACTCCAACTCGGCGCGGGGACGCGCCAAAACAGTCCGAGAGTCTCGTAATCATGCAACGACCGTAGTGGTATGCAAAG
>WNGI01017239.1_pt1 | contig 10895 bp, 9 predicted proteins | sample 5400621 | NCBI WGS metagenome assembly WNGI01 (sample SAMN13153374, study PRJNA577476) | soil metagenome | isolation source: 20 cm soil or saprolite under Garry oak tree replicate 1 | place: USA:California | collected 2016-06-15 | reverse complement strand
CTCCTCGACGTCGTCGCACAGCGCGGGCAGCACGCCGTGGTCTACGGAGAGCGAGGCGTCGGCAAGACGTCGCTCGTCACGGTGGGGACGAGCGGCCTCGTGGACAGACGCACCATCACGCTCCGCGTGAACTGCGACGGCACCGATGATTTCGTCTCGATCTGGCGAAAGGTCGTGTGCGAGGCGCGGCTGCCCCGGCCGCTCCCGCCGGTGGTCGGCATCCGGGAGCTGCTCGGTCAGGCGGCCGCGAACGCTGCGCCGCTGCTCGAAAGCGCGCGCGTCACCGTGGACGTCGTGCGCCAGGCCCTCCAGCTGCTCAGCCATCCGGCGCCGATTGTCATCATCGTCGACGAGTTCGACCGCCTCGAGCAGGAACGGACGAAGACGCAGTTCGCCGATACCATCAAGGCGCTATCCGACCACGTCGTTCCCGCGACGATCATCGTCGTCGGCGTGGCCGTGAATCCCGGGACACTCCTGGGGGAGCACCGCTCGATCGAGCGCGGCCTGAGACCGATTCAGGTGCCGAGGATGCCGCCGGCGGAGCTGGCCGCCATCGCGCGCTTCGCCCTCGGCAAGCTGGAGATGACGATCGCGGACGACGCCGTCGCGCGGATCGTCGCGCTCTCGGGGGGGCTTCCGTACTACACCCACGCCCTCGGACTCCTGGCGTCGCGCGAGGCGGTCCGTGCCGGAGAGAGCGCGGTCCAGGTGGCGCACGTCGAGCGGGTCGCGCCGCGCGTAATCGACTGACGAACAGCCGCCGTCGCGGCGCTGGAACGAGTCCCGACCGCTCGCTACTTCTTCACGATCTCGAGCAGCTCGACCTCGAACACGAGCGTCGCCCCCGGCTTGATCGTCGGCGGTGACCCGCGGTCGCCGTAGGCGATGTCCGAGGGACAGACGAGGCGGCTCTTCCCCCCGACCTTTATCTTCTGCAGCCCTTCGGTCCAGCACTTGATGACGCCGTTCAGGGGGAACGTCGCGGGTTCGCCCCGCTTGATCGAGCTGTCGAACACGGTGCCGTCGGTCAACGTGCCCTGGTAGTGCACCTTTACCGTGTCGGTCACCTTCGGCGAATCGCCGGTGCCGGGCTTGATCTCGCTGTAGATGAGCCCCGACGGCAGCTTGACGGCGCCCTTCTCGGCCGCCGCCTTCTCGAGGAACCCCGCGCTCGCCTTCTTCTCCGTCTCGGCCCCGGCGGACGCGCGCGCCTGGGCCAGCGCCTGGATCTTCGGACCGAAGGTCTCGATGTCGACCTGGGGCTTGCGGCTCAAGACACCGTCGCTGAAACCGGCCTGGACCAGCGCAAGCTCCGACTCGCTCAGGTTGAACGAGCCGACGTTCCGCGCGAGCGCCAGGCCGAGGGCGTAGAGCGTCTTCTCATCGTCGGTCTTCGGCTCGGGGCTGGCGGCGCCGAGCGGGGCAGCCGCCACGATGACGCCCAGGACCACGGGCAGGGATCTCCTCCACATCACCTCGGCTCCTTTCACACCCGGCGCGCGCGGCCGGCCTGGGAGCCGTCCGCGGCTCGGATCAGTCCTCGTACTTGAACGAGACCTTCACCTTGGCGCGATACGCTCGCACCTTGCCGTCCTCGATCTGCAGGTCGAGCTGCGCGACCTCGGCGATGCGCAGGTCGCGCAGCGTCTTGGAGGCCTTGTTGACGGCGGCGGACGCGGCCTTCTCCCACGAGTCCGTGCTGGTCCCGACCAGCTCGATCACCTTGTAGACGCTCTCCGGCATGGCTCCTCCTTTCGGCAATGCAGGGCCTCTCGCCCGTTAGCGTGCCGCTTCGAACAGTCCGGCCGCCCCCATCCCTCCGCCGACGCACATGGTGACGATGCCGTAGCGCTTCTTCTGGCGCCGCAGCTCGAGCAGGATCGACCCGGTCATCCGCGACCCGGTCATGCCGTAGGGATGGCCGATCGAGATCGAGCCGCCGTTGGGGTTGAGCTTCGCAGGATCGATGCCGAGCCGGTCGCGGCAGTACACGACCTGGGAGGCGAACGCCTCGTTCAGCTCGATGATGTCGATGTCGTCGAGCTTGACGCCGGCGACCTTCAGAAGCTTCGGGACCGCGAAGACCGGGCCGATGCCCATCTCGTCCGGCTCGCAGGCGGCGACGACGAAGCCGCGGAAGAAGCCGAGCGGCTCGATGCCGAGCGCCTTGGCGCGGTTGGCCGACAGGATGAGCGTCGCGGACGCACCGTCGGAGAACTGGGAGGAGTTCCCGGCCGTGACCGTGCCGCCCTCCTTGAACGCGGGAGGCAGCTTCGCGAGCCCCTCGAGCGTCGTGTCCGGACGATTGCACTCGTCGCGGTCGACGGTGACCTGCTTCTGCGACTTGGCGCCCGTCGCCTTGTCCGTCACCTCCATGGTGACGGTCATGGGCGCGATCTCCTCCCGCAGCCTTCCCGACTTCTGCGCGGCCGCGGTGCGCTGCTGGGAGAGCAGCGCGTACTCGTCCTGGCTCTCGCGGCTCACCTTGTAGCGCTCCGCCACGACCTCGGCGGTTAGCCCCATCGGCATGTAGACCGTCCGCTTGTGCTCCATGAGCCAGGGATTGAAGAGGTTCGTCTTGTTGAAGTCGTTCTGCAGCATGGTGATCGACTCGAGCCCGCCGCCGATCACCGCCTCGGCACCTTCGTTCTGCACCATGTGCGCCGCGATCGCGATCGCGTTGAGCCCCGAGGAGCAGAAGCGGTTCACGGTGCAGCCGGCGACCGTAATCGGCAGGCCAGCTATCACGGCCACGTTGCGGCCGACGTTGAAGCCCTGGGGGCCCTCGGGGAAACCGCAGCCCATGACGACGTCCTCGATCTCGGCGGGGTCGAGGCGCGGTGTCTTCTCGAGCACGGCCTTGATGCAGTGGGCGGCCATGTCGTCGGGCCGTGTGACGTTGAACGAGCCGCGGAAGGACTTGGCGAGCCCGGTCCGCTGGTTGGCGACGATGACCGCTTCACGCGTAGGCATGACGCCTCCTCTGTGGGGGCGGAAGTGCGCGCCCAGGCTTCGTTATCTCGCAGCTCAGAAGCACGCGCGCAAGTGGGCCGGGCGCGGCGCTGCGCGGCGCGCGAGTTCGCCCTCACCCCGATCGCGCCGTCGTTCCTCCCCCGGCGCGGGACTCGCACCGCCGCGGGGCCTCACCGTCTAATCGAGGTGGGAGGATCTCATGGCCATACCTCGCGTCGCGGGCGGCGGCTCGAGCCCAGCCGTATGCGCGGACGACGAGCTGGGCGGTCTTCGCAGCGCTGGCCGTGACGCTCATCGCCGCGCTGCTCGGCGGGACGGCCGGCGCGCGCCGGATCGTCGTGCCCGCGCCGCTCTGACCGCCGTCAGCCGGTCGAGATGCCGCCGTCCACCGGGATGACGGCCCCGGTCACGTACGCGCCCGCGCGCGAGGCGAGGTAGATCGCCACGCCGGCCATGTCCTCCGGCTCGCCGATCCGGCCGAGAGGACATGAGCCGACGATGGCGTCGCGGAACCGCTGCAGCGTCTCGGCCATCATCTTGCTCTCGAACGGACCGGGCGCGACCGCATTCACCGTGATGCGCGGGGCGAGCCGTCGCGCCAGGACCCGCGTCAGGTGGTGCACCGCGGCCTTGCTCGCCGAATACGCATACGTCTCGAGCACGGGCACGTGCAGCCCGTCGATCGACCCGATGTTGATGATGCGCGCGGGGTCGCCCGGCCGCGCCGCTTGCTCGAGGAGCGGCAGCAGGAAGCGGGAGAGGTGAAAGACGCTCTTCACGTTGAGCGCGAGGACCTTGTCCCAGGCGGAGTCGGGATACTCGGCGAGCGGCGCGCCCCAGTTGGCGCCGGCGTTGTTCACGAGGACGTCGAGCTTCTCCTCGCGGGCGGCGAGGGCGTCGGCGAGCGCCCGCGCGCCGGCCTCGGTCGAGAGGTCGGCGGGCAGCGACATGCACGTGCCGGCGCCCGCCAGCTCCGCCGCCACGCGGTCGCAGACCTCCGCCTTGCGGGAGGAGATGTATACCCGGGCGCCCGCCTCGACGAACCCCCGCGCGATCATCAGGCCGATGCCGCGTGAGCCGCCGGTCACGAGCGCCGTCTTGCCTGCGACGGAGAACAGGTCCTGCATCGGGGTCTCCTTTCGGGGCGAAAGATAGCCGCGCCGGCCAAGGACTACGTCGCCGAGCAGTACCGTCGCTACCAGGCCGACCCCACCTCGGTCGACGCGCGCTGGGCGGCTTTCTTCGCCGGTTTCGAGCTGGCGAACGGCAACGGCGGCACGCCCGCCGCGCTCCTCGAGGGTGCCACGCCGGCGGCCGAGCGGGTGCTCGACGCCTCGGACCTCGTGCACTCGTTCCGCGAGCTCGGCCACCTGGTTGCGCACCTGAACCCGCTCGAGCCGCGTCCCATGGGCCACCCGCTGCTCGACCCCGCCGAGTTCGGCTTCACCGACGCCGACATGGGGCGGGTGGTCGACTGCGCGGGCTTCCGCGGTCCGCGCCGGGCGCCGCTCGGCGAGCTGATCGAGCACCTCCGGCAGACGTACTGCGGGACGCTCGGCGTCGAGTACCTTCATATCCCCGACAAGGAGCAGCGCGACTGGCTCCAGGACCGCATGGAGCCGACGGAGAACCGCCCCGAGCTCGCGCCCGAGGACCGGATCCGTCTGCTCGAGAGCCTGCTCCAGGCAGAGGCGTTCGAGCAGTTCCTGCAGGTCCGGTATCCCACCGCCAAGCGCTTCTCGCTCGAGGGTGGCGAGGCGCTGGTCCCGATGCTCGACGCGCTCATCGAGGAGGGCGGGACGCTCGGCGCCGACGAGATGGTCTTCGGCATGCCGCACCGGGGGCGGCTGAACGTCCTCGCCAACGTCATCCGGAAACCGTACGAGATGATCCTCTCGGAATTCGAGGGTACGCTCCTCGCGCGCGAAGCGACCGGCGACGGCGACGTCAAGTACCACCTCGGCTACTCGCGCGACCACGTCACGCGCGCGGGTCACAAGGTCCACCTCTCGCTCAGCGCCAACCCGAGCCACCTCGAAGCCGTCGACCCGGTGATCGAGGGCATCGTCCGCGCCAAACAGGACCACTATGGCGACCGCGAGCGCGAGCGCGTCGTCCCCGTCCTCCTGCACGGCGACGCGGCGTTCAACGGCCAGGGCGTCGTCACGGAGACGCTCGGCCTCTCCGAGCTGCCCGGCTACCACGTCGGCGGCACCATCCACATCATCGTCGACAACCAGATCGGGTTCACCACGCCGCCCGGGGCGTACCGCTTCACGCGCTACCCGAGCGACGTCACCAAGATCATCCTGGCCCCCGTCTTCCACGTGAACGGCGACGACCCCGAGGCCGCCATGCAGGCCGCGCGGCTCGCCATCGGCTTCCGCCAGCGCTTCAAGAAGGACGCCGTCATCAACCTCGTGTGCTACCGCCGCCACGGCCACAACGAGCTCGACGACCCGACGTTCACCCAGCCCCTGATGTACAAGGCGATCGCCGCGCACCCGACGGTGTTCGCGCAGTACCGCGAGCGCCTCGTGTCCGACGGCGCCATCGCGGCCGACGACATCGAGCGCCGGGTCGCCGACTTCCGCGAGCTCCTCGACGCGGCCCAGGGGTACGCCCGTGACTTCATGCCCCGCCAGCCCGTCTTCGCGTTCGGCGGGCTCTGGAAGGGCCTCGGGTGGGCGGGCGACGACTGGAGCGCCGCGACCGCCGTGCCGGCGGCGGCGCTGCGCGACGTGGCCGGCGCGTTCCCCCGGCTACCGCCCCCGTTCACCCCGCACCCGCGCGCGGCGCGCCTCATGCAGGAGCGCGCCCAGATGGTGGAGGAGGGGAAGCGGATCGACTGGGCGTGTGCGGAAGCGCTGGCGATCGGCTCGCTCGTGCTCGAGGGTATCCCGGTCCGCATGAGCGGCCAGGACACGAGCCGCGGCACGTTCAGCCAGCGCCACGCGGTCCTCCACGACGTGGAGAGCGGCACGCGCTACGTGCCGCTCGATCACATCCGGAAGGGACAGGCGCGGTTCACGATCCTCGACAGCATGCTCTCCGAATACGGCGTGCTCGGCTTCGAGTTCGGCGTGAGCCTCGCCGACCCGCGCCAGCTCGTGATCTGGGAGGCGCAGTTCGGCGACTTCGCCAACGCCGCGCAGGTGGTCATCGACCAGTTCATCTCGAGCTCCGAGTCCAAGTGGCAGCGCACGAGCGGCATCGTGCTGCTGCTGCCGCACGGTTACGAGGGGCAGGGGCCCGAGCACTCGAGCGCGCGGCTCGAGCGGTTCCTCCAGCTGTGCGCCGAGGACAACATGCAGGTGTGCAACCTGACCACGCCCGCCCAGTACTTCCACGCGCTCCGCCGCCAGATGCACCGGAACTTCCGGAAACCCCTCGTCGTCATGAGCCCGAAGAGCCTCCTCCGCCACAAGCTCGCCGTGTCGCCGCTCACCGACTTCACGGAGGGGACGTTCCGGACCGTCATCGGCGACGTCGCCGTGCACGGCGCGCCCGAGGCGGGCGTCCAGGTCGAGCCGTCGCGGGTTCGCCGCGTCCTCCTCTGCAGCGGACGGATCTACTACGCGCTGCTCGCCGGCCGGCGCGAGCGCGGGGAGGACACGGTGGCGATCGTGCGCGTCGAGCAGCTCTATCCGTTCCCCGCCAAGGAGCTGGAGGCGATCTTCGCCGCCTATCCGAACGCGCAGCAGGTGTGCTGGGTGCAGGAGGAGCCCTGGAACATGGGCGGCTGGCACACGATGTACCGCCGGCTGCGCCGCGTGCTGCCCGAGGGCCGCGACCTGTCCTACGTCGGCCGCGCGGAGGCCGCGAGCCCGGCGACCGGCTCGTACAAGGTCCACCAGGCCGAGGAACGGGACCTCGTGATGAACGCCTTCGCGCGTTGACCGGCGCCATGGCCTTCGACGTCCGCATCCCACCGCTCGGTGAATCGGTCACGGAGGGCGTCATCCTCCGCTGGCTGAAGCACGACGGCGACCGCGTCCGTCCCGACGACCTTCTCCTCGAGCTCGAGACCGACAAGGCCACCATGGAGCTGCCGGCCGAGCGCGGCGGCGTGCTGCGCATCCTCCAGCCCGAGGGACAGAAGGTCGCCGTGGGCGACGTCATCGCGCGGCTCGAGGACAGCGGCGCGGCCGACGACGCGAAGCCGGCGGCGCCGGCGCGCCCGCTCGAGCGCGCCCCCGCACCGACGGCCGCCGAGCCGAACCTCGAAGCGGCTTCGGAGCAGGATACGCTCGCCGCGGCACCGCCGCGCGGCGTCGGCCCGCTGAGCCCCGCGGTTCGGCGGCTCATCGAGGAGCACGGGCTCGAGGCCGGCGCGATCCCGGCGTCGGGCAAGGGCGGGCGGCTGACAAAGGACGACGTCCTCGCGTATCTCGAGCGCACGGGCCGTGCGGCACCGACGGAGGCGCCGGCAGCCGCGGAGGCGGCGCGTCCGGACGGCGCCGACCGGTCGCCGGCGGCCCGCCCGCGGCCGGCGCCGACTGCGGCCGCCGACGGCGAGGAGCGCGTGCCGATGACCGCCATCCGCAAGCGCATCGCGGAGCGGCTCGTCCAGGCACAGCGGACGGCCGCGATTCTCACCACGTTCAACGAGATCGACATGAGCGCCGTGCAGGCGCTGCGCAGCCGCTACAAGGACCGGTTTCGCGAGCGCTACGGCGTCGGCCTCGGCTTCATGTCGTTCTTCGCGCGCGCGGTGATCGCCGCCCTCGCCGAGGTCCGCACGCTCAACGCCGAGATCCGCGGCGACGACGTCGTGTACAAGCCGTTCGTCCACCTGGGCGTCGCGGTCGCGACCGAGCGAGGCCTCGTCGTCCCCGTCGTCCACGACGCCCACCGGCTCTCGTTCGCGGAGATCGAGGGCGAGATCGAGCGGCTCGCGACACGCGCCCGGGAGGGGAAGCTCACGCTCGAGGAGCTCTCGGGCGGCACGTTCACGCTCACCAACGGCGGTATCTTCGGCTCGCTCCTGTCGACGCCGATCCTGAACCCGCCGCAGAGCGGCATCCTCGGCATGCACAAGATCGAGAAGCGTCCGGTCGTCGTCGACGACCAGATCGTCGTGCGCCCGATGATGTACGTTGCTGTCTCCTACGATCACCGCCTGGTCGACGGCGAGCAGGCGGTCACCTTCCTCGTGCGCGTGAAGGAGCGCCTCGAGGATCCCGCGCGGCTTCTCCTGGACGTCTGATGGCGGACCGCTACGACCTCGTCGTCATCGGCGCGGGGCCGGGCGGCTACGTGGCGGCCATCCGGGCCGCGCAGCTCGGCATGCGCGTCGCGTGTGTCGAGAAGGACGGAGCGCTCGGCGGCACGTGCCTCAACGTCGGCTGCATCCCGTCGAAGGCGCTGCTCGACTCGAGCGAGCTCTTTCACCAGGCGCGCCACGGGCTCGGCGCGCACGGCGTCAACGTGAGCGGCGTCGAGCTCGACCTCGGCGCGATGATGACGCGGAAGGACCGCGTCGTCCGCGGCCTCACGCAGGGCGTGGCTTCGCTGTTCAAGAAGAACAAGGTCGTCTGGGTCCAGGGTGCGGCGCGCCTCGCCGCGCCGGGACGCGTCGCGGTTCGCGGCGCGCAGGGCGAGCAGACGCTCGAGGCCGCGCGCGTGCTGATCGCGAGCGGCAGCGAGCCAGCGCCGCTCCGGACGCTCCCTTTCGACGGCGAGCGGATCGTCAGCTCCACCGAGGCGCTCTCGCTGTCGCGCGTGCCGGCCCGCATGCTGGTCGTCGGCGCGGGCGCCGTGGGGCTCGAGCTCGGCTCGGTCTGGAGCCGCCTCGGGGCCGAGGTGACCGTCGTGGAGATCGTCGACCGGATCCTTCCCGGCATGGACGGCGGGATGGCGGGCCAGCTGCAGCGTGCGCTCGAACGGCAGGGGCTCTCGTTCCGGCTCGCGACCGAGGCGCGCGGCGCGGTGCGCGCGGGTAACGGCGTGCGTGTCACCGTCGCGTCCAAAGACGGCTCCGCCGACGTCGAGGCCGACGTCGTGCTCGTCGCGATCGGACGGCGACCCTACATGAACGGGCTCGGCGTCCGCGAGCTCGGCGTGAAGGTCGACGAGCGCGGGCGGATCGTCGTGAACGACCGCTTCGAGACGAGCGTCGCCGGCGTGTTCGCCATCGGCGACGTCATCGCGGGTCCGATGCTCGCGCACAAGGCGAGCGAGGAGGGCGTCATCGCCGTCGAGTGCATGGCGGGGCAGCCCGCGCACGTGAACTACGACGCGATCCCGAACATCGTCTACACCTGGCCCGAGCTCGCGAGCGTCGGTCTGTCGGAGGAGGAGGCCGCGGCGCGCGGCGTGGCGGTTGCGGTGGGCACGTTCCCGTTCGTGGCGAACGGTCGCGCCCGGTGTCTCAACGAGACCGACGGCGGCGTGAAGGTGCTTGCCGGCGTGCGTACCGATCGCATCGTCGGCCTCCACATTCTCGGCCCGCGCGCGTCCGACCTGATCGCCGAGGCGGCCCTCGCGATGGAGTTCGACGCCAGCGCCGAGGACGTCGCGCGCTCCATCCACGGCCACCCGACGCTGCCCGAGGCGATCAAGGAAGCTGCGCTCGCCGTCAGCAAGCGGGCAATACATATTTGATCCGACCCGAGACTTCGTCTCGGGTCGGGCCGGATCGCGAGACTGGGCGCCGCTACTCCACGCCGACGGCGTGCCGCGGCCGGCGGAGCCGGCGCGGCAGACTTTCCGGAAATGCGAGCGTTTGACGAGTGCGTGAGCCTCGAAGCATGACGGCAAATCGATGCACGGCGTTGCTCGTCGGGGTGATGACGCTCGGGGCTGCGTTGGCGTCCGCGGCCTCGGACGAGGCGACGTCGCACCGGTCTTTCGCCGACGTGCAGCAATGGGTGTCAGTCTTCGACGATCCGGCGCGCGATGCGTACCAGAAGCCGCAGGAGCTCGTGCGCACGCTCCGCATCCGTCCCGGGATGCGCGTGGCCGACGTGGGCGCCGGGACCGGGTACTTCAGCCGGTACCTGTCGACGGCCGTGGGGGCGACGGGAACCGTTTTCTCTGCCGACACCGAGCCGGAGCTCGTGCGCCATCTCCGCGAGCGGGCGGAGAAGGAGCGGACCGACAACGTCGTGCCGATCCTCGCCTCGCCCGACAACCCACGGCTGCCGCGCGGGGCCGTCGACCTCGTCCTGCTGGTCGACACGTTCCACCACATCGACCACCGCGTCGCGTACTTCGGGCGCCTGCGCGGGACGCTCGCCTCGGGCGGGCGCGTCGCCGTGGTCGACTGGCAGAAGCGGGAGACGCCGGTCGGCCCCGAGCTGGAGCACCGCTTGGCGCGCGAGCAGGTGGTCGAGGAGATGCGCGCGGCGGGCTACGCGCTCGTCGCCGAGCCCGACGTCCTACCGTATCAATACTGTCTGGTCTTCCGCCCACGCTGATTCATCTGCGCAGGCGGATGCGGCTTTAGATGCGCGCCGCCGAGCGCTACACTGGACGTGATGCGACGACGGGTGGTGGGATGGATGGGGGCGGCGTTGCTCGCGCTGCCTGCGGCGGCATGGGCGCAGACCCTCGGTGACACCGCGGCCGCGATGGGCACGCACTCGACGCTCAGCGGGACGAGCGCCGGGAACCCCGCGGCGACCCTGAACTCGGTCAAGAGCCACGTCACCGCCGCGAGCGCGGCGCAGGGCGGGGCCGCCGCCGCAACCAAGGGCTGGGAGTCGAGCGGCGATCAGCGGGCGGGCGGTGGCTGGGGCAAGGCGACGGACCAGCGCGCAGCCGCCGGCTGGGCCAAGGCCGGCGATCAGCACGCGGGCGGCGGCTGGGCGAAGGCGAGCGACCAGAAGACCGGCGGCGGCTGGGCGAAGGCGAGCGATCAGCGCCCGGGTTCGTCGTCGCGCTAGCTCGCTAGTCCGACCGCGCCTCGGCGATCT
>WNGI01006136.1_pt1 | contig 10895 bp, 11 predicted proteins | sample 5400621 | NCBI WGS metagenome assembly WNGI01 (sample SAMN13153374, study PRJNA577476) | soil metagenome | isolation source: 20 cm soil or saprolite under Garry oak tree replicate 1 | place: USA:California | collected 2016-06-15 | reverse complement strand
CCTCGATAATAAATAGTATTTTTGCCAATCAGCTTCTATGCCCAGGGCTTTCCAGCCCTCTAATAACAAAGCATAACTGTTTGACCAGCGCACACCATTTCCTGCCCCAACGTCCACCACAGTCTTTGGTTGATCCTTAGGGAGTAGCTCCTCTATGTATTTGGCGAGGATCTGTTGCTCATTAGCATGGGAAAAGCGTCCCCGAAGAGAGTACTTAACCTTTTGCAGAGTGAGTTCAATGATACTGCCGTAATGTTGGGCAGTTTTCGTCAGGTTCATTTCCATCCAGAGGTCAACTCAGGGCTGATATTGACGGAAGCCCGACCATCAGGAGGGCCTGGAGCGTTGTTTGCGTGCGGGCTTCTGCTTGGTCCTTCCAGCCTAACATATCAAAATCGACTTGCGATGCAAAACTGGAAGGTTTTGCGACAGCCCAACTTTGAGCAGGTCACAGGGCTCATGCTCCTGAGCGGGCTTGTGACTAAGCGGAATTATTGAGGTGCCCGTAATAGATTCTCGTTTCATATTCGAAGGTGACTGTTCCGTCACTATTATGCGCATTGAATAACTCTTCAAGCTTTGCAACCATCGGTTCAAAATTGGGGGACCCGGGCTCGGGCGTGTACGACGCCGAACGAGTTCGGCCCTTGAGCGATTCGAAATCAAAACGCTGCGCGTTTTCGAGGTTCTTCAAATGGAAGGTCTCAGGCGCGAAAAAGTGATTAATTTCGCCGGCCACATTCTCGTGTCGCACCTGATCGTAATCAGTCCCATAGCGCAGCAGCAGGTTTTCATAGTCGCGTAGGAAAGGGGTGGAATCCAGCCGGCGCTCATTCCAGATGAGTACGACCCACCCACCCGGCTTTAGAATTCGAGCAAATTCCCTCCTGACCTTTTCCCGGTCAAACCAATGAAATGCCTGTCCGGCCGTAACGAAGTCAACGCTGGCCGGTTTCAACGTTGTGGCTTCCGCCTTCGCGTCAGTGCTAACAAACTTTGCGAATCCAGTCAGGAGTCTCTCTGCTGCCTGGCGCATCGCCGCATTTGGTTCAATACCAATTACAGTATTGCCGTTCCGCAAAAACAGTTCTGACAAAATGCCGGTGCCGGAACCAACATCGGCGATTATTGAGGTCTCCGTCAGCCCACAGTCGTCCTTAAGAATATCGACCACTCCTGCCGGATAACTCGGGCGAAATTTGGCGTAGTTTTCGGCTCGGTTTGAAAAGCGAGCAACCGGATCACTCATGGAATGATTTTAGCGGAAATCGGTGTCTGTCAGTACCACCCGCGGTAGCGGTTGAGTTGGTGAAGCGCAGTATTCACTCGTCCGATGGTGATAGGCTGAAGTTTATCGACAGGGTCAGTCGCGAGGTAGCAAAGTGGCTCCCGGCACAGGATTTCCAGGGGGATAAAATTTCACAAAAAGACGATGGGCCAGAAGGAGCAAAAGAACAAAGGCGAATGTGAGCGGTAGACGAGTATCGGATTTGACGAGTAGCCAGTAGTGAAACGCGCCAGCAATGCCGGCGCCATAAACAAGCTTGTGCAACCTGTTCCAGCGCTTTCCACCCAACCGCTTGACCATCTTGCTGGTTGAAGTGATCGCGAGCGGGATCATCAGGAAAAAAGCCGCCATGCCGATCGCGATGAAGGGCCGCGTAGCCACATCGCCAGGCACGCTTTTTAGATTGAAATAGCGATCAAACCAGATATAGGTCATGAGGTGAAGAAAGCCATAGAAGAACGCAAATAGGCCCAGCATACGCCGGAATTTTACCAGCCAGTTTAGTCGCGTAATCTGCCGCATCGGCGTGACCGCAAGTGTGATTGTCAGGAAAACCAAAGTCAGCATGCCGGTGGTGCGGGTGACAAACTCCAGCGGGTTAGCGCCAACCCGTTTGTGGTAAACGTCCCAGAACAGCATCCCGAGCGGCACCAGCGCGTTGGTGAAAAGCACGAATTTTGAGAAGCGGGCGTCTTTCATTCTTGGTTGGTTGTCAGTAGTCTGTGGTCAGTAGTTTGTTGTCTTTGTTGTTCTCAGTCTCATGTTTAGGTCAACTTACTACAGACAACTGACCAGGGACGATTTAGAAATATCTTCTTAAGTCCATTCCCTCGTACAGGTGCGCAACCTGCTCCGCGTAGCCATTGAAAAGCAGCGTATCCCGCGAGCGAAAGCTGGATTCTCCAATGCGGTGTTCTGTAGCCTGACTCCAGCGCGGATGTGGAACATTGGGATTCACGTTTGAATAGAACCCATACTCATTCGGCGCCTGAATATTCCAGGTTGTGGGCGGCTCACTATCGACGAGACTTATCTTCACAATTGACTTGATACTCTTGAATCCGTATTTCCAGGGCACCACCAGGCGAATGGGAGCACCGTCTTGCGGGGGCAGAGTTTCGCCGTAAAGGCCTGTTGCCAGTATGGTCAGGGGATGCATAGCCTCGTCGAGACGGAGGCCTTCAACGTAAGGCCAATCGAGCACACCGGTTGTCTGATTAGGCATTCGCTTAGGATCGTAAAGCGTCTGGAAGGCGACGTACTTCGCCTCCGAGGTGGGTTCAACCTTCTCAAGGAGCTTTTCCAGAGGAAATCCTATCCACGGAATGACCATCGACCAGCCTTCCACACAGCGTAAGCGGTACACGCGTTCCTCCTGGGAAAACTTCAACAGCTCGTCTAAATCGAAAGTTGTGGGCTTATTTACCAGTCCTCCAACCGCAACCGCCCAGGGCCTGGTCACGAAACCCTGGGATTCAGAGGCGACAGACTGCTTATTAGTCGAGAATTCATAGAAATTGTTGTAGTTGGTGATGTCCTCGATAGACGTGAGCTTCTCGTTCACCGTAAAGCCCTCGCTCACCCGATTGTCGGTCGCGGATTTCGCCACAGTTACCAGCTTCTCGCCCTCCGGTTTTTCAGCCGGTGCGTGATTAAGCTTGCGGTAGAGAAGCCCGGTAGCGACAGTCGTCGCAGCCAGGGTTGCGCCACGCAGGAACAAGCGGCGGTCAAGATAAATCTTTTTGTCCGTGATTTCGCTGGATCTGATTTCGTCAGGCTTCTTAATCAGCATTGGTCTACCGAAAGGCCTCTTTCCAAAGTTCCACTGTCATATCTACGAACTTAAGCCGACAAAAGGTTTGATGCCGCAAGCACCTAATACCAACTAAGTCTTGAGTTGACCGATTCTAACGTAATACTATCGCCCGCTCTAACATCGAGGCTCTAGTTCTGGAGAACCCAGGTGAAAGAAGCCGAACAACCTATAGTTGAAGGACTGCCTGAGTTTCTTCCTGAAGGGCACCGGGCAGCCCTATTTGCCGGTTTTCTCGGTTGGACTCTCGACGCCTTTGATTTCTTTCTGGTCGTTTTCTCGCTTACGGCTATCGCGGAGGAATTCCACCGGCCGGATAAAGACATTGCCCTTTCGATTGCGCTAACTCTCGGTTTTCGGCCGGTCGGCGCTTTCATCTTCGGATTGCTCGCGGATCGCTATGGCCGGCGACTGCCATTGATCATCGATCTCATTTTCTTTTCGGTAGTCGAGGTTCTCTCGGGACTAGCCCCTAATTACGCAACCTTTCTAGTGCTGCGCGCCCTCTTCGGCATCGGGATGGGGGGTGAATGGGGAGTAGGCGCATCGCTCGCAATGGAAAAGGTACCGCCGAGACTGCGTGGAGTGTTGTCGGGCCTGCTACAGGAGGGATACGCGGCCGGCTACCTGCTGGCTGCTGGTTGTTACTTCTTCGTTTTTCCGCATTGGGGATGGCGGCCTATGTTCTTTGTTGGTGGGCTTCCCGCCCTGCTCGCAATCTATGTTCGTCTCCAGGTGAAAGAGTCAGAAGTCTGGCAAAAGACGAGGCACGAGAGTTGGGGACAATTAGGACGCGGAATAGCGTCGCATTGGAAGTTATTCCTTTACCTGGTGTTGCTGATGATGATGATGAACTTTGTCTCCCACGGCACCCAGGATATGTACCCGACCCTTCTCAAACGACAATGGGGCTTCAGTCCGCAAAAGGTGGCGGCGGTAACAGCCTTTTCAATGGTCGGCGCCATTGCCGGTGGAGTCCTTTTTGGACTCTTGTCGGACCGTTTCGGTCGCCGCCGTTCGATGATCACAGCACTAGCATGTGCACTCGCTGTTATCCCTCTGTGGGCATTTTCGCCCTCGCTTGGATTGCTCGTGGCGGGTGGGTTCTTGATGCAGTTTATGGTTCAGGGTGCTTGGGGTGTCATACCGGCGCACCTGACTGAGCTGTCACCTGATGCAGTGCGCGGCTTCCTGCCCGGATTTGCATATCAATGCGGGGTGTTGCTCGCGGGATCTGTGGCTTACATAGAAGCGCTTTTCGCGCAGCGAATGAGCTATGCAACGGCGATGGCCTTAACTGCGATTACGGTATTTGTGGGGGCCATTCTCATTACAGCGTTGGGTCGCGAGCGACGCGGGATTCATTTCGGGGGTGTTCTGGCCGATTCAACCAACCCGGTAATCGAATTTGTCCCCGAATAACAGGATCGCTTCTATGACCTGACCAGGAAAGCATCAAGGAAGAGTTATTGCGAAGTGGTTTAGCTTAGCTCGCCCTTCACCTAACGGCGCACGAAATCTGTTAAAAGCTTCGACTTGAATAATGAACCTCAAACAAACTCGGTAAAGGCGATTACCAAAGAGATTCAAGCGCGGATTAACGCCTTGCCTGTGCTCAAGACTCAGGACGTCAGGGCGGTACGACGTGACTTCTCAAAACGCCTGGCAAAAGCCGATTCAGATTTCGTATTGAAACTGGCCTTGAATCTGCTGAAATTGTCTGCCTTTGAGTTTCGCTTTATTGCTTACGAACTGGTACAGCATCATCGTGCAGCGGTCTCCAGTCTTGACGGAGCGACCCTCGAAAAACTGGGAAAGGGCATGAATAGTTGGACCGCAGTAGATTGTTTTTCCTGTTATCTGGCAGGACCGGCTTGGCGCGAGCAGCAAATAGCGGATGCGGTTGTGCGGCGCTGGTCTCATTCCAGGAATCGCTGGTGGCGCAGAGCCGCGCTGGTTGCAACCGTGCCGCTAAATAACAAGACGCGAGGCGGCGCTGGGGATTCACTTCGGACACTTGAGATTTGTCGCTTGTTGATCGACGACCGCGACCCGATGGTGATTAAGGCCCTGTCATGGGCGCTTCGAGAACTGGCGAAACGCGACCCGCACTCAGTTGGCAAGTTCCTGAAAGAGGAACGAGATAGATTGGCGCCGCAGGTGTTACGTGAAGTGGACAATAAGCTTACAACAGGACTGAAAAACCCGCGGCCGGCACAAAAAGCCTAGGCACCGCTGGCTTATTCAACAGGAGAGAACATTCGCTATGGCCGGTTATTCAGGTACGACGCTGGCAAAGAAGCTCGGCTTCAAAGAGGGCTTTCGGGTTGGGTTTGTGAATCCGCCCAGAGGATTTCAACAGGAACTTGGGTCTTTGCCAGGCGTCAGGATCTCCATTGCGCGCTTGCCTAAACCACTTGATCTCATCCTTTTTTTTGCCGATTCTCAGCAAGTATTGAAGCGGGAGTTTCCCAAACTGGCGCGGAAACTCGAGCAGAATGGAATGGTTTGGATTGCCTGGCCAAAGAAAGCATCGGGGGTAGCAACGAACCTTTCAGAGAATAGCGTTCGGAAGATCGGACTCGAAGCCGGACTCGTTGACGTTAAGGTTTGCGCAGTAAACGATATCTGGTCCGCACTAAAGTTCGTCTTTCGTTTGAAAGATCGCAAGTAAGCCTGAGTTGCTTCAGCTCTCGTTGTTCAACGGTGAGACATCTTGTGTTTTGATGACACTACTTTGTATTTTCATTGCACCACCACAACAAATGGGGTTGGAGTTGTAAGTCCTCGATCCAAACGACTCGCCTTAAACAAAAGTTTTTCTGACCCGGTCCTGAAATCCAGATTTGTTTTGAGAATTCAGATAGTCGCCGAAGACTACGTATAGTAGGACCAAAGAGTCGCGAGTGGAAAGTGTTGCGCGATACAGACGGCGAACGGTTTGTAGTTGTGAACAAAGGCAGCGTTTTTTAAGGAGAATTCATAAGTCCCTGGAACGGAAATCAAGGCGAAGAGATCAGTTGGATGATTAAGACTTTTCTTTATGCGATCATCTATCCTCTCGCAATGGAGTTGTTTGCGTTACGAAAATATCGATCTCGATCAACAATCAGAATGAATCTGCGTCTCCTCGGAAATGGACCACCTTAGATCGAATTAGGGGTTGCAAAAAAATTTTCGATCACTATAATGCGACTCCTTCGCTGGAAGCGATTGATTGCCAGAAGTGAAGCGTTGAAAGTCGGACCTGATTTTTTGATTGTGTTCGTAGGTTACTCGCTCTTATAAATTTTGCACGGCCCCCGCTGACCTGCTACGCGATTCCTAATCAGGTTTATTGAGAGCCCCCTCTTCAGCAAGTTGAAGAAGCTCAGGCAATCCCAGGCGATTTCCCTATTGCAGTAGGGCCCTTCGCCAACAATCAACTCAACGCAACCTGCAGCCCGGGAGAATAACTCTCAACCCCGGTCTACAGAAGTAGTGTCTTTTCCAGCGAAGACTCTCTAAGTTACACGTTTGATTGGAGCGTTGAAATGATGGAAGAATTTGATGTGTCCGGGAAGAACTGCCCCATTTGTTCCCAACAGTTGCCTTTATCTGAATTTGGAGTTTGCCGCGCCCGGAAAGATGGAAGAAACCTCTATTGCAAGAGCTGCATCCGCAAGAAAGTAACTGAAAGCCGCCGCGCTCTCAAAGAATACCGGTCGGCTCGCAAACGACATGTCAGCCCCTCGCTTTCTGAGCACTCAGGGGCCTCTTCGCTCGACTGCGACTCGCCTGCTTCAGTAAATTACACGCGGCTTCTGAGCAAGCTGTCACCCGCTGAACGTGTGAGGGAAGCGATTAGAAAAGGTGCGCGTACGCAAAAGGAGATTGCCCACGAGACCCGGCTCGGCAAGGACGAAATTGGCGATGCCCTCGCGAATTTGCTGCTGTGGACACGCGAGATCAAGACGCAAATGGTCGATAACAACAGGCATTATTTCTTAAACGAGTCGTCAGAATTGCCAATCCGTGAAGAGGCGCTCAACATCCCGAAGCGAAAAGGAGACATGCCCAGTTCCTTTAGCGCGCTCCAGGGTCTAATGCCGGGTAGGAATCCGGAGGGAGAGGAACCGGAAAAAATTGGCGGCTGGGTGGCAGCCTAGGCTCGTCATGTAGCGGGGGCCCCACACGGACAGCCTACGTGGGGTGTTGGAGTTTGTTCAGGCCGGTTAAGCTGCAAAGGCCTCGAGAACTTCTTGCGCGTGCTCTTCCGGTTTGACCTTTTCAAATGCCTTCTTGATCTTACCCTTTTCATCAATAAGGAAGGTTATCCGCTTTACGCCCATGTAAGTGCGGCCCATAAACTTCTTCTCGCCGTAAACTCCGTAAGCATCTGCGATTGAATGATCCGGGTCAGCCAGGAGCGTGAAAGGAAGTTTATACTTGGCGGTAAACTTCTTGTGAGAAGCCTCACTGTCCACGGATACGCCCAGCACCTCGATTCGGCGTTTCCTAAAGTCAGCGAAAGCATCGCGAAATGAACAGGCCTCTTTAGTACATCCCGGCGTGTCGTCTTTAGGGTAAAAATAGAGGACTACTTTTCGGCCGCGCAGATCCTTGAGCCTGACGGTTTCACCGTTTGCGTTCTTTGCAGTGAAGTTGGGCGCGACAGTTCCTGCTTTGAGCATATTTTTTTCTCTACGATTGTTTGTCAGACGCGATTCTAACAGGTTTTTGACTGACTTGAGCATGGGGGACGGCAGGAGTTGCCGTGAAGGTATGGATCGAAGTTTTGCCCGAGACTTTGAATACGAGAATCCCAATGAAAACAAAAACTTCAAAGAATTCGAGAACTCCAGTCAAGGGAAAGAGGAAGACAGCAGCGGCATATTGGCTCGTTAAGCAGGAACCGGAAACCTACTCCTGGAGCGATTTTGTCAGCGACGATAAAACCGATTGGACAGGTGTTAGAAACTATCAGGCACGGAACAACTTGCGCGAAATGAAGACAGGCGAGCGCGTATTGTTCTATCATTCCGGAAGAGATAAAGCAGTCGTCGGTCTGGCGGAATTTGTCAAAAGCGCCTACCCGGATCCCACTGCCGATGATGAACAATGGGTGGCGGTGGATCTGAAACCGATTAAGGCTCTCAAGAATCCGGTGCCACTGGCTGCCATTCGCTACGACAAACGACTCAGCCAACTGCCTTTGATCAGGCAATCGCAACTTTCTGTAATGTCACTCACCAAAGATGAGTTTGACATACTGGTAGCAACGGGAGAGGGCAAGAGCAGAAAGAAATAGCGCCAGATAGATGCAAAAGAATATCCGGCACGAATGGACGGAGGCCAAATTGTTTAAGCAGATCGATTACACGATGGTGGTTGTTTCAGATATGGAACGCTCGGTGGAGTTCTATCGCGATCGGTTAGGAATACCGTTGAAGTTTCAGTCGCCCGATTGGACTGAGTTTCAAACCGGCGCCACTACGCTGGCGCTCCACGGCGGTGGCGTTGCTCCAACGGGTCCGCCGGCTGGAGACCCTACAAAGCAGGCGGGCAGTTGTTCGATTGGTTTCAACGTCGAAGACGTCGAAAAGACTTATGAGGAACTGAAAGCCAAAGGTATCCGATTTGTAATGCCGCCTACCCAGAGAGAGGGCGAGGGGATCAAACTGGCAGTTTGCATTGATCCGGATGGATTGCCCATCGCATTTGCCCAGACTATCGCACAAAAGGCGGCGAGCTAAAGTCTTCAGTCCAAGAGTGGGGGCGAGCCCGCCTTTCCGACCCAGAGCTGCTCACTGATGACTCCTGATCCTTGTCGGAGAGGCTTTCAAGGTAGGATCCGACGAGCCTATAGACGAGCTCTCAGGTTGGGAAGGTGGGATTAGCACCCCAGCGGGGCTGCCCAGCTGGGAACCCGCCCTTGCCCCCCGCTCGCCGCGTCTTAAAGTTGCCTTAGCTGAATAGTGTAGGCTCCGCGTCAGTGACTCTCTCTTCCGGCATAGCTGAATCCACCAGCTCCGGATACTTCTCAAATAGTGGCGCCGGAGCAACTACGCGTTCTTCCGTGAAGGTAGACTTTATCTCAAGCGCATTTACCACTGCCTGGCCGCGAAAATGGTTGTTGGTAATCACATACGACTCCTTCGTCTTCGCCGCAATCTCTTTAATCCTCGCAATCCACGGCTCTAATTCATCCAATGAATAGAGATAGTTGTAACGGTCGTCACGCGGCGCTTTTTCCCTGAACCAGTCCTGATAGTTCCTGCCGTGCAGCCGCACGTATCCGACCTGGGCTGTCGTGAGCGCCGCTGGCTTGATAGACCTTGCGAATAGCGGCTGATCCACGTTGCAAATGCCTACGCCAATCTCTTCCAGCCATTCGTAAATCTGCGGAGTGTTCCAGGACGAGTGCCTGATCTCGAGCACCAGCGGGTATTCCTTGAACCGATCGAGCAGGTTCCCTAAGTAAACACGGTCATCATCAGTATTCTTGAACGACCAGGGAAATTGAAGCAGCACCGCGCCCAGCTTTCCCTGAGTCGCCAACGCATCCATTCCCTCGCGCACAGAGTTCTCGTCTTCCGCAGTCGCTTTGCCGCGTTCGTGCGTAAAAACCCGGTGGAGTTTTGCCGTAAACATGAAATCAGCGGCAGCGGCTACGCGACGGGCCCAGGAGTCTGCGGTGGTGGCTGTGAAGGGCCGGTAGAAACTGCTATTGATTTCAATCGTGTTGAAGAAGCGGGCCAGGTATTCGAGCGGATCAAACTTTGCCCCCGGCTTCTTCGGATAGACGATCCCTTCCCAGTCTTTGTAAGACCAGCCGGCCGGTCCGATGCGGATCTTATTCGTCATGTTATTAGCCGCGGATTTGCGCGGATTACGTAGATCTGAAAAAGATAACTGCAAATGTTTTGGACTGGAGGTTCGGACCCGCGTTCATCCGCGTAAATCCGCGGCTCATTCTGCTTCATAATCCCCACAATGCGAAGCCAGCTCAACGATGGTATAAACTTGGTCGAGTCTGATTTCAATCCGGCGAAAGGAGTGACGTCGATGCGTCTGACCGAAATGGTTTCGTGCTCTGGTTGAGCGGCTAAGCTGTCACCGAGCTTACTCGCTCAGGTGTTGAGCGGGCTACCACCACAGCCCAAAGACGAGAATGTCATGGTTGGCTTCGACACAGCCGACGACGCCGGAGTGTATCGACTGCGCGATGACCTTGCGATAGTGCAAACCGTCGATTTTTTCACGCCGATCGTGGACGACCCTTTTGTTTACGGTCAGATCGCCGCGCTCAACTCGATCAACGACGTGTGGGCGATGGCCGGCACGCCGCTGACCGCCCTGGCGATTACCTGTTTTCCCAAGCAGGGCGTGGATCCGGCGATACTCGGCGAGATCATGCGCGGTGGATTGGAGACGCTCAACAAGTATGGCGTTACCTTGATAGGCGGCCATAGCGTAGACAACGAGCAAATCATGTTTGGGTACTCGGTGACCGGCGTGATCGATCCGGGAAAAATCGCAACCAACGCGGGTGCGCGGGTGGGGGATGTAATCATACTAACGAAACCAATTGGCACCGGTGTGATCTCGAGTGGGATAAAGTTTGAAAAGGCGAGCCTTGAAGTGGCGGCTTCATCTGTCGCGACCATGCTAACGCCGGGTAGATACGCGGCTGAAGCGATGCGCGAATTTGAGGTGAAGGGCGCCACGGACGTAACTGGGTTCGCCCTGATTGGCCACGTCTGGGAAATGGCCAGGGCCAGCAACGTGAGCATTGAGATCAGTGCCGGCGAC
>WNGI01006135.1_pt1 | contig 10895 bp, 12 predicted proteins | sample 5400621 | NCBI WGS metagenome assembly WNGI01 (sample SAMN13153374, study PRJNA577476) | soil metagenome | isolation source: 20 cm soil or saprolite under Garry oak tree replicate 1 | place: USA:California | collected 2016-06-15 | reverse complement strand
ATGTCGCGCTCGGCGGCACTCTCCATCTCGACATCACTGGCCATAACCTGCCTGATCAGAAGACGCACGATGTCCAACCGCTCCGATCTGATCGCAAAACGCGCCATCGTTTTGAAAAAGTGAATAGCTCCCATCATCAAGCGATCGATAGACTCGGGGAAGGTCTGGAAGTTGAGTCCTGGTGTGCAACCGATGACATCATCGAGCAGGTAAGACTGCGCGATTATCCTTTTGCTCTCGGAGTGCAATACCATCCGGAGCGGGGAAAGATTTACGATGAGTTGTTCGATGATTTCGTAGCACAGGCGGGGGCGTTGAAGCGATAAAGCTAAGGGCGCGGCGGTTGTTTCTTGCGCTTTAACCTTTCAACGCTTTAACGCTTACACGTTTCCACGAACCATGTCCGCTCCGCAAAACACCATCGCCATCGTTTACGACTATGATCAAACGCTGAGTCCGAGCTACATGCAGGACGAGGTCGTATTCCCGGCATTTGGAATTAACAGCGAGATTTTCTGGCGGCGTTGTTCCGAGCTGGTGCGCGACCAAGGCTACGACAACGAGCTCGCCTATATGAAAGTCCTGCTCGATCAGCTCGGGATGGATCGGCCAACCAACGAGGAACTCAAAAAACTCGGCGCGAAGCTCAACTTCTACAAAGGGTTGCCGGAGATGTTTGAGGAATTTTGCGGCGGCGAAGGTTTACTCACCGCCGAACATGTCGCTCACGGCATCACCGTCGAGCATTACATCATTTCATCGGGCATGAAGGTATTGATCGATGGCAGCCGACTCGCGCCTTATGTGCGCGCCATTTTCGGTTGCGAGTTCGCGACCGACACCGAAGGCCGCATCACCTTCCCAAAACGCGTCATCAGTCACACCCAGAAGACACAGTTTCTCTTTCGCATCAATAAAGGCCTTCTCGACCTGGCGCAGGATGTGAATGATCACATGGACCCCGAAATTCGGCCGATTCCGTTCCCCAACATGATTTATGTCGGTGACGGGCCGACCGACGTGCCGTGCTTCACCGTGATGAAGAAAAACGGCGGGCAAGCAATCGCGGTTTATAATCCCGACGATTCGCAGCGTGTTGGTTTCAAAAAGTGCTATCAGCTTTCCACGCATGCCGACCGGGTGAAACACATCGCGCCGGCTGATTATCGCCGGAACACGCATCTGCGAATGCTGCTCGAGCAAATGGTGGAAGAAACCGCGAACCGGATCGTCGAGCAGCGCAGGCTCGCGGTTGAGACCGGCACCGTGCGCGCGCCCAAACATTAGTTCCCATTGGTAGGGACGGCTCTCCCGAGCCGTCCCACGAATCCGTCTTCACTGGATGTTTGGGACGCCTCGGAGATGCGTCCCTACCCGTCGGTTGGCAACAGGACGTACGGCCAATCTTCGTATTTCGCGATCAATCCAGCGCGAACTGGGTTCTGCAGGATATAGTCGCTTTTCTCGCGCCAACCTTCGTCTCCGCGCAGGCGATGATCGAAAAAGTCACGCTGCCAATTAATCTTGGCGTGCTTCGAAGTGAAGCGCTTCCAACTGGCAACAACATTTGTCATCTTCACATCAATCGAGAAGCTGGCGAGGAAATGAACATGGTCCGGCATCAAAAGAAGAACGGGAACAAACCATCTCTGCTGGCGTTGGTAGAATTGCGTCGCCTGGAATAGAAGTGATGCGACCTCGGGATAGCAAAGCTGGTTTGCACCACGTTTCTTGCAGCAGATTGTTATAAAAAAAATCTCCTTGCTAGCGTCGACAAAAAGGGGCGGATCATGAGGCAAAGCTCGTCGGCCAATCACATCGTGGTAGGGACGGCTCTCCGAGCCGTCCCACGAATTTGTCTTCATGGGATGTTTGGGACGCCTCGGAGATGCGTCCCTACCGGATGTATTTCCGCTGCCATTTTTAGCGCTTCCGCAAAACTGCGTCCGCATTCCGCCATAATTGGTTGATACGCAATCGGCGGCGAATTTAGATCGCGAATGGTAAATTCAACCGGCACGTCACCCATCACGCCCGCAAAAAATTCCGTCTGCTGGGTGGTAAACGGAAAGACAGGATACATCGCGTAGCCATTGATCCCATTATTCAACGCCGTTCGCGATACTGTTGAGGAGACCGAGAAAACGGCCGCGATCGCTTGATAGTTCCGCAAAAAATAAAGCTCAGCGGCTTCGCGATCGTCTTCGATCCGAAAACCGTCGAGTTTTAGTCGGTCAGCTTCGTTCGTCTCGTTCGGATGCGGACGATAAATCAGAGCGTGCCCGCTGAAATTCCGCCGCAAGTAATCGAGACAGCAATTGAGGCGCTCGACGTAAACGTCAGGTGACACGTTATGAATAAGCAGGAAGGGAGTGCCGAAAAAGATCACCTGGCCACTAATACAATCTCCATTTCCGTCGCTGACTTGCGGCAAATCCCGCAGCTCGGCCACACTCGGAAATTTGGTGCCAATAATTTTCGGATTGTTCGAGACATCGGTCCCGCCGTTACTCATGACCACGATCCGATGGTAAAGGGAGTCCGGATTTTTTTGCAGACGCTCGACCCGGACCCCATCGCCACCTGGATTGATGCGCGGCTTGAAGTGGAGGGTTCGGTTTAAACCTGCCATCGGTTCGACAATCCGGTTTTGCAACCAACCCGAAGTGGTAAATCGATAGCGCGTGCGTTCGCCGACACAGGTGAGATCGCGATAAACTTTTTCTGCGACGCAGAGCACTTTTGTCGCCTCCGGATGCGCCGAGATCGTCGCGTTGGAAATGGTCAGAATTCCACCCACGCAAACAATGAGATCGCGTTCTTTATCGATAGGTAGCTGCGCGATTGCTTCGCGCCGCTCGGCGGACTCGCGGTAAAGCCGCGGCAAATCGCGCAAACCACGGCACGTATTCACGCGCGGGAAAGCATGAATCTCGTCAAACTGGCCCGCATAAGGCCGCCAATGCGCGCGCTCCCACCATTTCGAATCCTCGCGTAGCAAATGAACCCCGCCCGGAAATTGCGCGCGCAGTGCCTGTGCTACCGCCAGTGCCGTCGGCAAACGGTCCGGCCGCGAGATGACAATCCATAGCTTCGGCTTCGCGCCTGTCATTGTCCTGAACTTCCTACCTCCAGCAAAAATCCCAATGCTCAGAAATTCAAGCTCCAAGGAATCCGAGTGAGTTTTAAACTCCGCGTTGTGTCGGCAACCAAATAAATTTGTGCATCTGCAGTTGAAAGCGCGCTTCGAGATTGTCAGCCAGCATCCATTCTACAATTTCGCGTGGCTCAATCCGGCCAAAAATCGGGGAAAATAGAACGGCGTGACAGCGCTCGGAGAGATGGTGCTCGCGCATTTTTTCCCGAGACCATTCGTAATCCTCGCGCGAACCGACAACGAATTTCACTTCGTCACGCTTGGTCAGATGCTGAATGTTCGACCACAAATTGCGCTCGAATTCACCGCTCCCCGGCGTTTTCAAGTCCATGATGCGATGGACCCGCAGATCGACCTTGGAAATATCGTGTGCTCCGCTCGTTTCCAACAGCACCGTTTTTCCGGCATCAGCCAGCGCACTCATCAAGGGAAGAACGTTTTTTTGCAGCAAGGGCTCGCCGCCGGTAATTTCGACTAACGGACAATCGAATTTCAAAACTTCGCTCGTAATCTCGGGCAAGTTTTTCTTTTCGCCTTCGTAAAAGGCATAAGCGGTGTCGCAGTAATTGCAGCGCAGATCGCAGAAAGTCAGCCGCACAAACACGCATGGAAGTCCCGCCCAGGTGCTTTCACCTTGAATCGAGTAATAGATCTCGTTAACAGTAAGTGTTGCGGCCCGCGGTTCAGTGATCGTATTCATGGGAAATGGAGGATGAGCCGAATGGCGAACCATAGCATAACCGCAGCGGTGATGGCTCGGTAGCGACCTGCCAGTTCGGATGAGAGAAAATATGCGCACCGAATTTTACCGCCGTACATAAGACCACGCCCCAGGTTAGCGCACCGAGAACAACCGCGACTGCGATGGCGAGGGACTTCGCACACTCGCGCTTTGCGTGGGCTGACTGCCGATGACGACCAGCCAGAAGCCGACGTTCCACGGACTCATCAATACGATAAAGAGACCAAGCAAAAATCCGCCGCGCCGTTCGTTTTTCGGCGCCTGAAACTCGACGCTCCGATGGACGCGATAGATTTTCCAAGCTCCCATGGCGAAGTGGGCTGCTATAAATAAGAGCAATGCCAGACTTACGATCGCGAGCACACGCCGGATCGTCATCGCGTTGAGCAGGGCGCCTGCGCCGACGGAAGCGCAAAAGGCCCAGATAAAATCGCCGGTGCACGCGCCAAGACCGATTGGCCAGGCCGACCAGAATCCGCTGCCGCGGTCCTTGGGCAATAAACCGCGCCGGATCATTTCTGCATTAATTGGCCCCGGCGGCCAAGCCACGGGCCAGCCGAGAATGTAACCGTTTAGCAGGGTGCTGAGCATGATCGTTTCACGCGGACTGAATCTGCGCTAAGAATGCCAGCGATGTCCGAACGAATCGAACGTCTTTTTGCTCGGTGCCGCGACGAAAATCGTGCCGCCTTCATTCCCTACATTTGCGCGGGCGATCCAAATTTTGTCCGCACGGTCGAGATCGCGCTCGCTCTGGAAAAAGGGGGGGCCGACCTGCTGGAAGTGGGAGTTCCGTTTTCCGATCCGCTGGCGGATGGCATTGTCAATCAACTCGCGGCGCAGCGCGCGCTCGAGGCCGGCGCGACGGTGCGCGGTGTCTTGGAATGCGTCGGCGAAATTCGCCGGCGCTCTCAAATACCGATTGTTCTCTATACCTACTTAAACCCCATCTTGCGTTATGGGATGGCCGAGTTTGAGCGCGAAGCGGCAGCGGCCGGCATCGATGGTCTGCTCATCCTCGATCTCCCTCCCGAAGAAGATCACAGCATTCAAGAACTCGACGGCTTAAAGCCGTCGAGTTCAACCATGGGGAAGGATGAAAATCGGGTTGAGGAAAATACAATTCGGATCCGACTGATTGCGCCAACTACGCCACCGGATCGGATTGCCGTTATCGCGAAATCCGCCCGCGGATTTATCTATTATGTCTCGCGCGAAGGCGTGACCGGGGCACGCGATTCAGTCGCGCAATCGCTCGAAGAAAAGCTAACGATGATCAGGCGATACACCGATCTGCCCGTCGCAGTGGGCTTTGGTATTTCGAATCCGGCGCAGGCGGCAACAGTCGCAATGTTTGCGGAGGCGGTTGTTATCGGAAGCGCGATCGTCGACTTGATTGGGAAGATTGGAGACGCCGACAATCTGGCCGATGGCGTCGGCAAATTTGTTGCGCCTTTTGCGTCGGCCATCTCGTCATCCCGAGCAAAGTCGAGGGATCTTGATGCGAAGGCTTAAAGATAGCGCCGCGGGATCGTTCGACTCCGCTACGCTTCGCTCAGGATGACGGCATAGCTCGCTCCATCTGACGGTTGGCATTGAGGCAGCCCTGTGGTACACGAAATACATGCTGCGATTCACCAAGATGAACGGTGCCGGGAACGATTTTGTCATGATCGATAATCGTGCTGGCGAAGTGCATTTGAGCGCGCAGCAAATCGCGAAAATTTGCGATCGGCACCGCGGCGTTGGGGCGGATGGGGTTTTGTTGGTCGAGCCCGCGACCAACAGCGCTGATTTTCGGATGCGTTACTACAACAGCGACGGTGGGGAAGCGGAAATGTGCGGCAATGGCGCGCGTTGTTTTGCCCGTTTCGTAGAAAAAGTCGCTGATGCGAGGGAAAACGTTTCGTTTGAGACGCCCGCTGGAATCATTGCCGCACAACTTCAGGGCGAGCTTGTGACTTTGCACATGAGCGAGCCGACCGACTTGCGGCTAAATGTGACGCTCGCGGTCGGCTACGAGAACAAAGTCGTTCACTTTGTTAACACCGGCGTTCCGCATGTTGTTATTCCCGCGGTTAACATCGAAGAGGTTGATGTGTTGCACGAAGGCGCTGCCATTCGCCGGCACGAAATGTTTTCGCCCAAAGGCGCGAACGTGAATTTCCTGGAAAGACGCGGCGGAAACAAAATCGCAATCCGCACATATGAGCGTGGAGTCGAGGGCGAAACGTTAGCCTGTGGTACCGGCGTCGTGGCGAGCGCGCTCATTTTTGCGGCGACGGAAAAAACCGACGGGCCGATTGGCGTGCTGGTGCGTGGCGGCAGCGAATTAAGTGTTGATTTTCGCCGCGACGGTAAGCGATTCACAGGTGTCACACTCACCGGACCGGCCGAGTTCGTCTTCGAGGGCACGCTTGAATTGTAATCGCGATCTTCTGTAGCGGCGGTCATTGACCGCCGGCCAAGCTGCGCGCGACATGACAAAGTAGATGTGGCGTTTTAAAATCCGCCCATGTTTCGCGGCACTTTCACCGCTCTAGTCACGCCCTTTCGCGAAGGCGCGATTGATTTCACTGCCCTGCAGAATTTAATCGGATCGCAGATCGCGGCTGGCATCGACGGAATTATTGCCGTTGGCACTACAGGCGAATCGCCCACGCTCACCCATGATGAACGCAAAGAGGTGATTCGGTTCGCCATTCAAACTGCGAACCGGCGTTGCCTGGTTCTTGCCGGGACCGGATCGTATTCGACGCGGGAGGCAATTGCGGCTACCGAACAGGCAGAAAAGCTCGGCGTTGACGGCGCACTCTTAGTTGCGCCCTACTATAACAAGCCGAGCCAGGAAGGATTGTTTCGCCACTTTTCCGCGATTGCCAAGTCTACGTCGCTCCGTCTGATGCTCTACAATATTCCGGGACGCTGCGGCGTTGATATCGTCGCGGAAACGGTGGCGCGAATTCAGAGTGATTGCCCGAATGTTGTGTCGATTAAGGAAGCTGGGGGAAACGTCGATCGGGTGAGCGAATTGCGCGTGCGTTTGCCGGATGCCTTCACGGTTTTGAGCGGCGACGATGGATTGACTCTTCCATTTATGGCGGCCGGCGCGGTCGGAGTGGTGAGTGTAGCGTCGAATTTATTGCCGCGCGAAATGTGCGAACTGGTCAGCGCATTAGCCAACGGCGATAGCAAGCGGGCGGAGCGATTGCATCGCAAACTTTACTGGTTGTTCAAAGATTTGTTTATCGAGCCAAATCCGGTGCCGATAAAAACGGCGCTGTCGTGGCGCGGGACAATCTCGCCGGAAGTGCGATTGCCGCTTTGCGAAATGAGTGCCGCAAACCAGGCGCGTCTGCGCAAGACGCTGGAGGAATTTGAACGCGACTGATGAGGTTGTAGCTGCCGCCGTCACAGGCGGCAGAATTCCAGGTCCTGCCGCTGAGGACAGCGGCAGCTACAACAGCGACAGGTAAGACGAAGATGATGACTAGACTTCGTATTGCACTTGTGGGCGCGGCGGGTCGGATGGGGCAGGCGATCGCAGACGTCGCCGCAAGCGAGAACGCGGAGATTGTTGCAAAATCGGATCTCGGTGATGAGATCGCACTCGCTGGCGCGGACGTGTTGATTGATTTCAGTCATCCGGATGCAAGCCGTTTGATTTGCGACGCGGCCATAAAATCGAAAGTGCCGCTGGTGATGGGAACGACCGGTCATTCGACGAAACAACGCGATGAAATTGCCGCAGCCGCGAAACAAATTGCCGTAGTCTTCGCTTCAAATTTCAGTGTGGGGGTCAATGCGCTCTTCGCCCTGACCGAGCGCGCCGCAAAAATTCTCGGGGACGATTTCGATCTGGAGATTGTGGAAGTGCATCATCGAATGAAGAAAGATGCGCCGAGTGGCACGGCAAAAACTTTGGCTGGAATGTTGCAGCGGGTGCGCCGGACGAAAAATTTACGCCACGGTCGCGAAGGAATATCAGGCGAGCGCGAGAAATCGGAGATTGGGATCCATTCTGTGCGCGGCGGCGATGTGGTGGGCGATCACACCGTGATTTTTGCCGGACAGGGTGAGCGCGTCGAGTTGACGCATCGCGCGAGCAGCCGCGAAACATTCGCGCGCGGCGCCCTGCGTGCAGCGCGATGGGCCGTTGGGAAATCCCCCGGGCTTTATGACATGCGAAACGTTTTGGGTCTGTAATGGCAGCCGTGTCGGCTGCTTTTTTTGATTTGCAGGCGGCACGCCTGCCTCTACAGCAATCTCAGCATGAGAGCGGCGATTGCGCTTGGTTCTAATCTTGGTGATCGCCTCGCGAATCTTCAAAATGCGCGGGATCGAATTCTCGCGCTCGATGGCGCGACGGGATTAATTGTGCGATCAGCGGTTTATGAGACGTCGCCGGTCGATTGTGAACCCGGCGCGCAGAATTTTTACAACGCAGTTATTGAAGTTGGATTTGAGAAATCCGTCGAAGCGCTTTTTGAAGCGCTGCAAAAAATTGAGCAAGCCCTCGGAAGAGAACGCAACCATGAGCGCAATGTCTCGCGCACGATCGATCTCGATTTGTTGTATTTCGGCAGTGAACGCCGCGACGATGCACTATTGCAATTGCCGCATCCGCGAATGACGGAACGGAAATTCGTTCTGCAACCATTGTGTGATATCGCGCCGGATTTGCGTTTGCCCGGACAAACAAAAAATGTAGGCGAGCTACTCGCGCAGTTGCAGGATCAGGGTAAAATTACGCGCCTGACCGAGAATTGGTAATATGAAACTCTGGCCGCGGTCTCGCAGAGCTCGACCCTCCTTTCATTCGTGCCAATGAACGCGACGGAAAAATTTCGCGAAATGAAGCGGCACGGACAACGCATCACCGCGCTGACTGCCTACGATTATCCAACCGCGCGCCTGCTCGATGAAAGCGGACTCGACATTATCCTGGTTGGTGATTCCCTCGGGATGGTGGTGTTGGGCTACGAAGACACGACTCAGGTGACGCTGGATGAAATGTTGCATCACACTCGCGCCGTCGCCCGCGGAGTGAAACGTGCGCTAATCGTCGCGGACATGCCGATTCACAGTTACGACACCGCCGAACAATCCGTTGAGACAGCGCGCTTGTTCATGATAGCAGGTGCGCAAGCGGTGAAACTCGAGGGTGGAGTAAATCAGGTTCCGCAAATCGAAGCGATTGTGTCGGCCGGGATCCCGTTCATGGGTCACATTGGAATGCTGCCGCAAAGCGTGCGCGAGGAGGGCGGCTACAAAGTGAAAGGTCGCACGCATGAGCAGGCGGAAGTGCTGCTGCGGGATGCGCGCGCGGTGGAAAGCTCCGGCGCGTTTTCAGTCGTGCTGGAAATTGTCGCACCAGAAACGGCGAAGATGATTTCGCAGGCAATCCAGATTCCAACGATCGGAATTGGTTCAGGTAAAGATTGCGACGGCCAAATTTTGGTGACCCACGATTTAATCGGGCTATTTCCGTGGTTCACGCCGAAATTTGTCGCGCCCGAGGCGAACGTGGCTGAGCAAATTCGGAACGCGGCGCGGGCATTTGTTGCCCGCACCCGAGGCGGTTGACAAGGCCCGGTCGTTGCCGGTTTGTTTATCTAGAAATGGCGCTTCCGGATTCTGATTATAACGACGCTTTATTAAATGCGACCGGCCAGCGAAACTGGCTGTTTTTGGGGTTGGTGCTGTCGCTCGCGCTCCATCTTCTACTCTGCCTTTATCTTTATCAAACGCGTTTCGCACCGGCGGATTTGGCTCTGGCTCCAAGAAGCGAGCCGCCCGTCTTCAAAGTAAAGCCGATTGATACCCAGGCGGCGCTGGACAAGGCGAGCCTAGACCAGACTAATCCGGCGGCGAAGCCGGAGCCGGACAAAACGAACGTGCAACTGCCGGATGAGAAGAAGTCCTTCGACGCACTGTTGCAGGAAGTGCAAGCCACGACGGCGATGCCAGACGACACGCAAGATGTTTTGCCGGACAAGCCAAGAGTCGACCCCGCGCCGGCGACGTCGATGTTAAACGAAATCGAGCGAAGTACCGCGCAAACGCTTTCGAAAAATCCGAACGCGACTCACGAACAATCGTTGTTGAACGACTCCGCCGTCTCGGGGCGTCCGCAACCGGCCCTGAGCGGGACCGAATTAGCGACAAGCACGAACATTAAGCGGCCGAACACGTTCACCAGCAAAATCCAGGCGGACAGCGCCGGACCGAACAAAAATCGCGTCGCTGGCTTTAGCGATCTCGATTCGCTGCTGGCGCAGAAAGGCCCGTTGGGATCGGGGACGGCGATTCGTATGCCGGATGACCAGCTCTTTCAATATGATAGCGCGGAGTTGCAGACGAGTTCGGTCGAGCAGCTGCAAAAGCTTGGCACGCTGATCCGGCGTAATCCGAGGGCGACATTTTCGATCGAGGGTTATACGGACGCGTTTGGCAGCTACGAATACAATCTCGATCTCAGCCAGCGTCGCGCCGATAGCGTGAAGAATTATTTGGTCGGCGTGATGGGGATTAATTCGGAACAGATTCAAGCGCGCGGTTACGGCGCGTCGAAGTTTTTGGTGGCGCCGCGGCCAGTGATGGACCCGGCCATGGAGCAATCCGAGATTGCGCGACAGCAACCGAATCGACGAGTGGTGATCGTCGTTCACACGAGCGGCGAATAATTCGTCAGCAATCGCTGTTCGTCATCCCGAGCGCAGCCGAGGGATCCCGAAGCGGAACTTTAAGATAACTTTACGGGATCCTTCGACTTCGCCTGCGCTCCGCTCAAGATGACCGGATTACCAGTTTTTGATCCAGAGATCCTGTTGCGTAGCAGGAGGAGTTGGAGTAGCTGACGGCGCCTTTCCGGCTGTGCTCCACAAGTCGTAAGTCGGATTATACCCCGCGGTTCCTCCAGGATTCGCCGCTTGCGCAGTCGAATAGCCATAACTGTTTCCAAAAGGATCTCGAATATGGCTAACCCCAACGACT
>WNGI01006134.1_pt1 | contig 10896 bp, 7 predicted proteins | sample 5400621 | NCBI WGS metagenome assembly WNGI01 (sample SAMN13153374, study PRJNA577476) | soil metagenome | isolation source: 20 cm soil or saprolite under Garry oak tree replicate 1 | place: USA:California | collected 2016-06-15 | reverse complement strand
GATCGTGATCTTCATTTCGATTTTGCCCGGCCTTATTTCAGCACTGCGGGCGAGAAGGCGCTCGAAGCGGTACGCCGCCGCGAACGCTTTCGGCAGCGACGCTTGAGATTCGGTCGATAGTGAGCAGCACGACGCCCGGCGCCACCGGGCAAAGATCATACAGGAGAGAAAGACAATGGCATTCACACTTCCGGCGCTTCCCTACGATTTCGCCGCTCTCGAGCCCCACATAGATGCGAAAACGATGGAGATCCACCACGGAAAGCACCATCAGACCTACGTGAACAATCTCAACGCCGCGATCGAGAAGGCGCCGGAGCTGGCGAACAAGTCTCTCGACGATCTCATGCGCGGCGTCAACAAGCTGCCCGAAGCCGTGCGCACCGCGATCCGGAATAACGGCGGCGGCAATTGGAACCACTCGATGTTCTGGCAGATCATGGCGCCAAAGGCTGGTGGCGAGCCCGGTGGCAATCTGGGCACGGCGATCAAGAGCGCATTCGGAGATTTTGCGAAGTTTCGCGAGCAGTTCAGCGCCGCCGGCGTCGGTCGGTTCGGATCCGGCTGGGCGTGGCTAATCAACACCGGCGGAAAACTTTCGATTGCCAGCACGCCTAATCAGGACAATCCGCTGATGGAGGGTCAGAAGGCCATACTCGGCCTCGATGTCTGGGAGCACGCCTACTATCTGAAGTACCAGAACCGCCGGCCGGATTACATCACGGCGTGGTGGAACGTCGTCAACTGGAAAGAGGTGGAGAAGAGGTTCTCTCAGGGCTGAAATGCAACTGAAGACTACCAGCTAACGGCTTTCGGCGGAGCGGCTGGCGGCTGCGAGCCGGCTCGAAGCTGCGAGCTGCTCCGCCCACCGCTCCCAGCTGGTAGTCTTCAGTTGCAGTATCGCGCAACCCTATTTCGCCGCTTCCCCTTCGAGGTACGTGTACCCCTCCAGCCCCGCGACGTAATCCGCGATGAACATGTTCGCATCCTGCCGCTGGATTCCCGTCGCGTTGGCGACTTTGCGGCGGAACGTCGCCAGTAGATCCGACGCGCGGAACTGGACGTAGTCGAGCACCTCGGTCACCGTGTCGCCGTGCACCAGGTCGGTGACCTCGTAGCCCTTCGACTCCGACAACCTGATGTGCACGGCATTCGTATCGCCGAAAAGGTTGTGCAGGTCGCCCAGGATCTCCTGATACGCGCCGGTCAGGAAAATACCGATGATGTACGGATCACCGTCGCTGAAGGGATGCAGCTCAAGACTCTTCCGCGCCGTGCGATCACCGATGAAGCACTCGATCTTGCCATCGGAGTCACACGTCACATCCTGGATAGTGCCGCGCCGCGTCGGCTCTTCGTTCAACCTGTGGATCGGCATGATCGGGAAGATCTGATCGATCGCCCAGCTGTCGGGCAGCGACTGGAACAATGAGAAATTGCAGAAGTACCGGTCGACCATCGCCGCTTCCAGGTCGTCGATAATGTCGGAGTATTGGTCGCGGTCCTTCTGAGCGATTCGCACAACCGTTGCGATCGTCGACAGATAGATCTGCTCGGCCACGGCGCGATCGCGCAGGGTCAGTACACCGCTGTTGAACAGCTCCTGGGCCCTCTCCTTGTCGAAAGTCGCGTCGTGGTACACTTCGCGAACGCGCTTTCTCGAAACGCGCGGCTTCGACAGCGAGTTATAGTCGGCAGCCATTTCGTGCAGCAGCGTGTGATGATCCTTATTCAACTCCGGCACCGAGTTGTCGGCCTGTGACTCGACGTCGATGACGCTCAGTAACAACAGCGCGTGGTGCGCGGTGAGCGCGCGCCCCGACTCGCTGATGATGTGCGGCATCGGCAGCTCGTGCTGACGGCACGACTCCGCAAGGGTATAGATCACATCGTCAGCGTACTCCTGCAGCGTGTAGTTAACGCTCGCCTGCGACGTGGAGCCGCTACCGTCGTAGTCGACGCCGAGCCCGCCACCTACGTCGACGTGCGTGATGTCGACGCCGAGTCCGCGCAGCTCCGCGTAGTACCTCGAGACCTCCTGCAGACCCGACTTGATGTAACGGATGTCCGTGATCTGTGAGCCGAGGTGGAAGTGAATCAGCTTGAGGATGTCAAGCCGGTTGAGGCCCTTGAGCTTGTCAACGAGCTTAACGAGCTGCGCGGTGCTCAATCCGAACTTCGACTTCTCTCCGCCGCTCTTCGCCCAGCGACCCGAACCTTCCGAGTACAGCTTGATCCGTACTCCGGCGGTTGGAGTCACGCCGAGCTCGTCTGCCACCTGCAGCAGCACATCGACTTCGCTGAGTTGCTCGAGCACTATGAACACTTGATGGCCGAGTTTTTGGCCCATCAACGCCAGCCGCATGAACTCCTCGTCCTTGTAGCCGTTGCAGACGATCAGATGATCCGTGTGTTCGGCCAGGCCGAGGACAGCCTGCAGCTCGGGCTTGCTGCCACATTCGAGGCCGACGCCTGCACTCTTACCGAATTCCACGATCTCTTCGACGACGTGACGCTGCTGGTTCACCTTGATCGGATACACCGTGGTGTACCCGCCGTGGTAGCCGTACTCCTCGCGCGCGTGAGCGAACTTCTCGTTCAACGACTCGATGCGGGAGCGGAGAATGTCCGAGAAGCGGAGTAGCAATGGCAGTCCGACGCCCTGCTCCTCGAGATCGTTGGCGAGCTCGAACAGATCGAGCTCCCTTTCTGTGCGCTCGCGATCGGGACGAACGACGACGTGCCCGGCTTCGTTGATGTCGAAGAAGCCGATTCCCCAACCCTCGACGTTGTAGAGCGAACGGGCGGACGCGATCGTCCACGGCTCGCCGTTGGGAGACGGTGCTGGAGGCGCCGAGTTTTTCGGCGCGGCGGGAAGTCGAGTGCTCGTCATGTCAACATTTTAGACGATATACCGCGTCGATGGTACCGGTCGATTGTCACGGATAAAGGGTCTCGACTCTCCATCCGTTGCCATCTCGAGTGTAGAGATGCCGCTCGTGCAGACGATTGGGCTTGTTTTTCCAGAACTCGATTCGCTCGGCGGATACCCGGAATCCGGACCAGAAATCGGGCCGCGGAACCTCGCGTCCCGCGAATCTCTTCTCGTACTCGGCGACTCGATCGTCGAGAGCGGTCGGAGACTCCATAGGTCGGCTCTGTTTGGAGGCCCAGGCTCCAATTTGACTGGCACGTTCACGCGTCGCGAAGTAGGCATCCGCCTCTTCATCTGCAACTTTCGTCACCGCGCCCTCGATTCGCACCTGGATACCGAGCGGCGGCCAGTAGAAACAGAGTGCCGACTTCGGATGCGCCAGCAGCTCCCGGCCTTTCCGCCCCTCGTAATTGGTGTAGAAGACAAAGCCGCGCTCGTCGAACCCCTTGAGGAGCACGACCCTCACCGAGGGCTGGCCACCTTTTTCGATCGTCCCGAGCGCCATAGCGTTCGGCTCGGGGATGATTGAGCGATCGATTTTCTTGGCGCGGGCGTAAACGCCGCGAAATCGCTCGATCGGATCCGGTGGGATCAACTAATACCTCGTCATGCTCGGATCCACATCGTCGATCCAGCGGAGAATCCCCCCAGCGAGGTTCCTCACGTCGGCGACGCCAGCGTCGGCGAGCTGCTGCGCTGCATACATGCTTCGCGCGCCGACCTTGCAGTAAAGAATCGTCTCGCGCCTCTTGTCGAGCCGCGGTATCTCGGCGGCGATCCGATCGAGCGGAACGAGTCGAGCGCCGGGAATGTGTCCGATCTCCCACTCGAACTGCTCGCGCACATCGATGACATCGATCTGGTCTCCCTGAGCAAGGCGCTCGGCCAAATGCGCTGGCTGAATCTCGCTGACTCTGGCTCCCGTCGGTGAATCGTGGGCTGCGGTTCCGCAAAATTCGTCGTAGTCGATCAACTCCTTTATCTCGTGCGTGCCGCAGGCCGGACACTCGGGATCCTTTCGAATTTCAATTGTTCGGAATGCCATTGTCAGCGCGTCGATAGTCAGCAACCGTCCGACGAGTGTGTCTCCCAGGCCAAGCAACATCTTTATCGTCTCTGTCGCCTGAATGGTACCGACGAGGCCGGGCACGACTCCGAGAACGCCGCCCTCGGCGCAGCTCGGTACCAGCTCGGGCGGGGGCGGCTCGCGAAAGAGACAGCGGTAGCACGGACCATCAGGGGCGCCAAAAACCGATGCCTGCCCCTCGAACCGATACACGCTGCCGTAGATGTTTGGAATCCCGAGCAGCACCGAGGTGTCGTTGACCAGGTAGCGGGTCGCGAAATTATCGGTGCCGTCGATTATCAGGTCATAGCCACGGGCGATCTCGAGCGCATTCGCGGAGGTAAGTCGAGTGGGGTATGGCTCGACATGAACGTTCGGATTGATGTCGCGCAGGCGATCGCCGGCGGAGTCGAGCTTGGAACTACCTATTCCCGCCGACCCGTGCAGAATCTGGCGATGCAGGTTGGACAAATCGACCGAATCGAAATCGACCAGGCCGATCGTCCCAACTCCCGCGGCTGCGAGATATAGCGCGACCGGTGAGCCAAGCCCGCCGGCGCCAACAAGCAGCGCGCGCGAGTTCTTGAGCGTGCGCTGGCCTTCCTCGCCTACTTGCGGCAGGAGAATGTGCCGACTGTACCGCACCAACTCTTCGCGAGTCAGCTGCGACGCGTCGCGGCCCGGTTGGTCGTTTGCGTTCATGGTATATTGCGCACTGAGTCGATGAGCTTGCCACTCTGACGCTAACTAGTGTGAGTCCGGCGAGCAACGCTCTCAGTATTCGTTCTCCAAGCCCATGCTCTTCAGACGATTTTACGACGAGAATCTGGCGCAGGCGAGCTACATGATCGCCTGCGAAAAGACGCGCGAGGCGATCGTCGTCGACCCCAACGCCGACATCGGCATCTACACTCGTGCCGCCGGCGCCGACCGAGTGCGCATCGCGCACGTGACTGAGACGCACATCCACGCTGACTTCGTCTCCGGCGCGCATGCGTTGGCGTCGACAGCAGGCGCGCGGCTGCACCTTTCGGGCGAAGGCCAGAACGAGTGGACTTACTCGGCTGAAGCGCTGAGGAAAGCGAATGTCCTGCGCGATGGGACTCAGATCGAAATCGGTCGCGTGCGTATGCATGCGCGACACACTCCGGGCCACACTCCGGAGCACATGACGTTTCTGGTGTCGGACCTCGAGCGCGGCGACCAGCCAGTCGGCGCGCTGACCGGCGATTTCATTTTCGTCGGCGATGTCGGGCGCCCGGATCTGCTCGAGCGCGCGGCGGGCGAGAAAGGCACCATGGAAGGATTTGCCCGCCAACTATTCCGGTCGCTGCAGAATTTCAGGCGCGAACCAGATCATCTTCAGATCTGGCCGGGGCACGGCGCAGGCTCAGCATGCGGGAAAGCACTTGGCGCCATGCCGCAGTCGACTTTGGGATACGAAAAGCTCTTCAACTGGGCGCTCGCGGAGTTGGGCGAAGACGATTTTGTAGTCAGGGTGCTCGAGAATCAGCCGGTGCCACCGCGGTACTTCGCGGTGATGAAGCGCGTGAACCGAAGCGCCTCCCCGCAGCTCAAATCGCCGCCGGCGCGCGTCCTTGGCTTCGACGATCTGGAACAGGCGGTCGCGAGCAAGACGATGGTCGTGGACTGCCGACCAGCGCAGAAGTTCGCTGCCGGCCACATCCCCGGCACACTGAACATCCCGCTCAGCAAATCGTTCCTGAACTGGATGGGCGCGCTCGTCCCTGAGGATCGCGACTTCTTTCTCATCACCGAAGCGGACAGCGACGACGCGGTAAAACTGGTTCTGAACGAGCTTTGCAAAATCGGCTTGACGCGCGTGAGTGCGGTTTTTCACAGCGATGTCGTTCATGAATGGAAATCGCGACGCGGCGAGCTGGAGACAATGGCGCAGATCGACCCGGCCGCCCTGGGAACCATGGCGCGCGGCAATGGACTGCAGATCGTCGACGTGCGCAGCCCTGAAGAGTGGAGCAAGGGTCATCTTCCCGACGCCGTCCACATTCCGTTGGCTGCCCTGCCCGACAGACTCAACGAGCTGAACCGATCGGCGCCGATCGTTCTTCACTGCAAGGGCGGCAGCCGATCGTCGATCGCAACGAGTTTTCTTCAGTCGCAGGGGATGTCGAGCGTTTCCAACCTGGTGGGTGGGTACGAGGCGTGGGTGCAAAGCGGTCGCAGCACCGAGTCTCCGCGCGGGAACCGCTCCGGCAAGAGCAGTCGCAAGAAAAAGTAGAGCGGTTTTGAGCGCGCCATGAGTCATCCCGTGTTCGTGCCGGCGCCCCTCGGTCGGCGCCGTGCCAGTGCTCCCGCCACCTGGAAGGAAAGGCTCGAAGCGCTTCGCTACCTTCCCGCACTTTTTCGCCTGATCTGGCGAACCCACCGCGGCTATACGCTGGCGATCGTTCTGCTGCGCGTGGTGCGATCAGTCGTGCCGGTTGCGACGTTCTGGGTTGGCAAGCTGATTCTCGACTCCGTAATCGCGGCAAAGGCTGGAACCGGGTCGCTGACCCAGATCTGGCGGTATCTCGTGCTGGAGCTGTTGATCGTGCTCAGCGGAGAGATCCTCGCCCGAGCGTCGTCTTTGATCGAGAGCCTGCTCGGCGATCTCTTCTCGAACGCGATGAGTGTGGAGCTGATGGAGCACGCCGCCAAGCTCGATCTCGCCCAGTTCGAGGACCCCGAGTTCTACGATCATCTGGAGCGAGCGCGACGGCAGACCGTCGGCCGCATTGCCCTGCTCAGCCTGCTGCTGTCGATGTCGCAGGATGCCCTGACGCTGGTGACACTTGCCGGTGCGCTGATCGCCTACAACCCCTGGCTTTTGCTACTGCTCGCCGTCGCGGTCATTCCCAGCTTCCTCGGGGAGACGCACTTCGCATCACTGGGTTATTCACTGCTCTTTCGATGGACTCCCGAACGTCGCCAGCTCGACTACCTGAGATACGTCGGCGCCAGCGACAAGACCGCCAAGGAAGTCCAGATGTTCGGACTGGCGCCCTGGCTCACGGAGAGATATCGCGACCTCTCTCAAAGGTTCTACGAGGAGAACAGGAATCTCTCGATCCGGCGCGGCGTGGTGAGCGCGCTGCTCTCGATACTCGGCACCATTGGTTACTATGGGGCGTACATCGTCATTCTGATCCGCGCGGTGAAGGGCGACATTACGATCGGAACGTTGACGTTTCTGGCGGCGTCGTTCGGCCGCGGCCGCGATGTTATCCAGAACATTCTGCTCTCCGCCAGCAACGTCTACGAGCAGGCGCTTTATCTGCGCGATCTGTTCGTGTTCCTCGACATGCGCCCCACAATCGAGTCCCCGCCCAACGCCCGGCCAGTGCCGACACCGATTCGCACCGGGTTTCTCTTCGAGGATGTCGGCTTCCGTTATCCGGGGAGCGAACGATGGGCAATCCGCAACGTCAATCTCCAGCTTCGCCCCGGGGAGCGGGTCGCGCTCGTTGGAGAGAACGGCGCCGGCAAAACCACGATCACCAAGCTGCTCGCCAGGCTGTACGATCCGACCGAGGGCAGAATCACTCTCGATGGAGTCGACCTCAGGGAGTACGACCTAACCAGTCTCCGCCACGCAATCGGCGTGATCTTCCAGGATTTCGTACGCTACGACATGCGGTTCGACGAGAACATCGGCGTCGGCGAGATCGAGTCTGTTCGAGCCGATCTCGACAAGAGGAACGGGACTCCCGCGGCAATTACGTCCGCGGCCGAGAACTCTCTCGCCTCGTCGCTGTTGCCGCGATTCTCCCAGGGCTACCAGCAGATGCTGGGTCGTCGGTTCGACGACGGTGTTGATCTGTCAGGAGGGGAGTGGCAGAAAATCGCGCTCGCTCGCGCCTACATTCGCGACGCCCAGGTTCTCATTCTTGACGAGCCCACCGCCGCGCTAGATGCCCGCGCCGAGTACGAGGTCTTCCTGCGCTTCTCAGAATTGGTGGCGGGCCGGATGGCAATCCTCATCTCGCACCGATTCTCAACGGTGCGTATGGCCGACCACATCATCGTACTCCGCCATGGCAAGGTTGAGGAACAGGGATCGCACGAAGAGCTGCTCGCTGGGAAGGGGTTGTACGAGGAGCTGTTCTCGATGCAGGCGGCGGGCTACCGATAAGGAGAGTCACATGCAACAGAACGGGTGCGAGGTGTGAGAGGCTTAGCTACCAGCTCCTAGTTCACCACGTCGGGACGTCACGGCGTCGTGAACTGGAATCCGACAACTATGATACTCACACCTCGCACCCGTTCTGTTGCAGTTCCGTTACGGCTGCAAATACTTGGTGAACCAGCCAAGCGCTTCTCCCCACCAAAGCCGTTGATTCTGCGGCTTCCCGATCCAGTGCCCCTCATCGGGAAAATCGATCAGCCGGCTGGGGACGCCCTGACGCTGCAATGCGGTGAAGAGCGACAATCCCTCGGTGTAGGGCACCCGATAATCCAGCTCGCCAACCACCACTAGGTGGGGCGTGTGAAAATTTGCCGCGAAAAGATGCGGCGACCAGCGCCGATACACCGAATCCATCGCCGCCTTGTTCCAGTACGGCCCGCCGAATTCCCAGTCGCTGAACCAGATCTCCTCTGTCGCGCCGTACATGTTCTCGAGATTGTAGACGCCGGCGTGCGTGAACAACGCCTTGAACCGCCTCGAGTGACCCGCGATCCAGTTCGTCATGTACCCGCCGTAGGATCCGCCGGCGGCGCCCATTCGCGTCGAGTCGAGCCACGCGTTGCGGGCGAGAGCCGCGTCCAGACCGTTCATCAGATCGGTGTAGGCTTTTCCGCCCCAGTCCTTCGAGATCTGGTCGGTGAAACGCTGCCCGTACCCGAAGGAGCCGCGCGGATTGATCGCGACGATCCCGAATCCGGGTGACGCGAACATCTCGAAATTCCACCGGCCATGCCACTGGTCGAGCCACTCGCCCTGTGGTCCGCCGTGAATGAGAAAGAGGACCGGGAACTTCTTGCCCGCCTGGTACTGCGGTGGCTTGACCAGCAGGCCCTGCACGCTGTCGCCGTCCGCGCCCTTGAACCAGAAATCTTCAGCTGGATAGAGCTTGAGCTGGGCGAGCAGCACATCGTTCTCGTGGGTGAGGCGCCTGACATTGGTCAGCCCCGCCGCGCCGATGGTAGCGACGTACACCTCCGCCGGACGCTCAGTAGCATCCTGCAGCCAGGCGATCGTCTTTCCATCCGGCGAGATTGACGGCGAAAAATTGTTGCCGCCCGATGTGAGAAGCTGCGGAGATGTGCTCCAACTCGATCCGGTGCGCGTGATCCGATAGAGCTTGGTGCGACTGGCGTCGACGGTGTTGAGATAAATCGCGTCGCCCGCCGGTGAGAACGCGTACGCATCCGCGTTCCTGTCCCAGTTCGGCAGCAGCTCGCGAGAAGTTCTGCCCGTGCGGTCGTACGCCATCAGTCGCTGGCGATCCGATTCGAATCCCGGTCGCGCCTGAGAGGCGTAAAGAATTGTGCGGCCGTCAGGAGAGTAGACGGGATTCTGATCGGCGCCGCGATTCGCGGCTGTGATCGCTACCGGCGCGCCACCGGCAACGGGGACGGTATACACGTTCAGGTCCGTCGACCACGCATCTTCGCGGCCCTGATCCTTCGCTGTGTAGGCGAGCTCCTTGCCGTCGGGGGAAAAAGTGTACGCCTCGCTGCCGCCGAACGGCCCCGGAGGCACGTCGTACTTCACCCCCGACGTGACGTCGCGGAGACCCGTTCCTCCTGGTGAAACGAGGAACAGGTGCGATCGAGTCGCGGGCGTCCACTCGGTCCAGTGACGATAGAGAAGGTTGTCGGAAATGTGCGCCTTGACCTTGCCGGTGTCAGCGGCTTTAGCGCGCTCGATATTGCACGCGTCGCTGTCGCAGTCGGGGTACACACCCGTGACGAACGCGATGCGGTCGCCAGTCGGCGCCCACACGGGCCCGCTTGCTCCGCCGCTGACGTTGGTGATCTGGCGGGCGTTGGCCCCGCCGGCGTCAGCGATCCAGACCTGGCCGTTGGCGGTGAAGGCGACGCGCTTGCCGTCCGGCGACCAGCGCGCTTCGGCGGCCTTGGTGCTCGAATCAGGGAAGATTCGCGCTGCTCCGCCACCGACTGCCTGCAGTTTGGTCACCGTCGTCCGCTTGTTCGCGCCTACGTCCGTCGTCCGCACCGAGTAGAGAACCCACTTTCCGTCGGGAGAGACCTGCGGGTCGCCAACGTTTCTGACAGCCGCAAAATCCTCGAAGGTCATCGGGCGCTGGACGCGCCCCTGTGCCGATGCGTTGACGGCAACGAGAGTTGCCGCCAACAGTAGTCCCTTTCTCATGATTGCTCGCTTGGTGAGGCCCGATGTTATTTCGGGATCGGAATGTCGTTCCACCGCGCCTGGTCGAAGGTACCAGGCTGAAACTCGTCGTTGATACGTACATCGGCGTACTGCTCGCGCCAGAAAGGCTTGCCGTTGCGCACGACGAGGAACTCGGTGGGTATCTCGAATCCCTGAATCTCCTTGTAGTCCTGAACGCGGATGTCGCTGATCATCGTGCGGTCGCCGGCCCTGGAGGTCTGAATGAATCTGACAAGACGCAAGTGTTCGCGGTCGACCCACACCTGATTCGACGTCGTATCGCCCGCCTTGGCGCCGACGACATAAACAGGATGGCCGTCCCATTGATCATCGCGCATCAACTCAAGATCGACGTGCAGCGAGTCGAGCGAGCGCGTGATCGCCGCGACGGGCGCAACGTAGACATCGGCTGTCATCAGCAACAGCGGATTTATCGACGGCCGGAAGTCCACGCGGATTCCGTTATCGAAGGACGCGACCTTATCGTCGACCTGAACGAGCCCACTCTTCGTGGCG
>WNGI01006133.1_pt1 | contig 10896 bp, 12 predicted proteins | sample 5400621 | NCBI WGS metagenome assembly WNGI01 (sample SAMN13153374, study PRJNA577476) | soil metagenome | isolation source: 20 cm soil or saprolite under Garry oak tree replicate 1 | place: USA:California | collected 2016-06-15 | reverse complement strand
GCCTTTGCCGTCATCGTCTGGATGACCGAAGCGCTTGACTATGCCGTCTCGGCGATCGTCATCGCGGCGCTGATGGCGCTTCTGCTCGGGCTTTCGCCTAATCCTGCGAATCCGAAAGTCCTGCTCGGCACCAGCGCGGGACTTGGTCTCGCCTTCTCGGGTTTCGCCAACACCGCGCTGGCGCTGGTGGCCTCGGCGCTGTTTCTCGCCGCCGCCATGACCGCAACCGGACTCGACAAGCGCATCGCGCTGGCGATCCTGTCGCGTGTCGGCGGCGAGGTGCATCATGTTGTCGTCGGTGCGATCGTGGTCGGCTTCGTGATGGCGTTCCTGGTGCCCTCCACCACCGCGCGCGTGGCCTGCCTGATGCCGATCACCCTCGGCATCATCGCAGCCTTCGGCGTCAACAAGAAGGGCGCCTTTGCCGGCATGTTGATGATCACGACAGTGCAGACCGCCAGCATCTGGAATGTCGGCATCAAGACCGCCGCCGCGCAGAACATGGTCGCGGTCGGCTTCATCGAAAAGACTCTGCAGAAATCCATCACCTGGCTGGAATGGTTCATCGCCGCGGCGCCGTTCAGCGTCTTGATGTCGATCGCGCTCTACTTCGTGATGACGCGGATGATGCCAGCGGAAGTGAAGGAAATTCCCGGTGGACGCGAACAGATCCGCAAATCGCTGGCCGAACTCGGACCCATGAAGACCTCCGAGAAGAAGCTGCTGGCGATTTCGCTGATGCTGCTGCTGTTCTGGGCCACCGAAGGCGTGCTGCACAGTTTCGACACCTCTTCGACCACCATCGCCGCGGTGGCGCTGATGTTTTTGCCGGGCGTCGGCATCATGACCTGGAAGGATGCGCAGCCCCGGATTCCATGGGGTACGGTGGTGCTGTTCGGAATCGGCATCAGCGTCGGCACGGCGTTGCTGCAGACCAAGGGCGCGTCGTGGCTGGCCGATCTCGCGGTGGTGCAGTTTGGGCTCAAAAATGCGACCGCGCTGTTCGTCCTCGCGGTGCTGAGCCTGTTCCTCATCCTGATTCATCTCGGCTTCGCCAGCGCCACCGCGCTCGCCTCCGCCATGATCCCGATTGTGATCGCGGTGCTGCAGGGTGTCGCAACACCCGGCATCAACATTGTCGGCATGACCATGCTGCCGCAATTCGTCGTCAGCTTCGGTTTTATCCTGGTGGTGAATGCGCCGCAGAACATGGTGGCCTATGGCACCGAGACGTTCGAGGCAAAGGATTTCGTGCGCACCGGCCTGGTGCTGACGGTGATCGCGCTGGCCTTGGTGATGTTGCTGGGCGTGACCTATTGGCGCTGGCTCGGCTATGTCTGAACGTCAGCGGCCGGCGGCCGCTCGACGCACCTGTGGCCTCGGGCTACCGAGCCGCCCCGTTTAGGTGCCGCAATGGAACCATGTGATCAAGCCAGCGTTCTTCGAACGTGCCGTGGGTTCGTGGCGCACCTGGGGGTGCCATGTCAAAACTCAATATCAAGATTGCCGTCATTGTTCTCGCGGCCGTGCTGTCGACCGCCGGGTATGCCGCCGCGAAGGGTGGCGGTGGCGGTCATGGAGGTGGCGGCCATGGAGGTGGCGGCCACGGCGGTGGTCATCACGGCGGTGGTCATGGTGGCGCACATTTCGGTGGCGGCGGCCATCGTGGTGGGCATTTCGGCGGCCGTGCACATTTCGGCGGTGGTGGACGCCACGCCGTCCACAACACGAGATCCGGTGCCGCGCACAACGCGCTGAACTCTCGTGCGCTTTCCCGCACGCTGCGCAACACGGCCGCGCTGCGCAACCCCAATATTCGCGCTCGGGTCGCGGCTGGCGCGGCGATGGCAGGCTGGTATTACGGTCGGACTGGAAGCGGATGGTGGCAACACGGCAATGGCGGATATGGGTGGGTCGGACCACTGTTCTGGCCTTTCGCTTATTTTGACATCTATGACTATGCGATCTGGGGCGGCGGTTTTGGGGCCCCGTTCTGGGGCTACGGCTACGACGACATCTACGCCGGCATGTTTGCGCCCTACGCCTACGATGATCTTGCCGGGTATTTGCCGCCGCGCGCCGCGGCGCCTGGCACACCCAATGCGGCGCCCGACCGGCTGACGCAAATGTGCGGTGACGACAGCCGCGATATTGCTGGCCTGCCGATTGATCTGATACAGCAGGCTATTGAGCCGACCGAGACGCAGCGTGCCGCGCTCGACGAACTCGCCAATGCATCGGTGACGGCCGCGCAGACTATCAAGGCGGCCTGCCCGACAGGATTATCCCTGACGGCGCCAAGCCGGCTTGCGTCCATGCAGCGACGCATTGAGGCGATGATCGCGGCGGTAGCAACGGTGCAGCCGTCGTTGGACAAACTCTATAGCCTCTTGAACGATGAACAGAAGGTGCGGCTCAATGCGCTTGGCGAGGACCAGCGCAGGCGCATCGCTGCGCGGCGCAACGATAGATCGCTCGCTCAGAGCTGCGACGTTGCGCAACCTGCCGCACTGAAATGGCCGACCGAGGAGATTGATGCGAGGTTGCGCCCGACCGACACCCAACGCGCGAGCCTGGTCGCGCTCCAGGACGCAAGCGCCAAGGCGGGCGACATGCTCAGGACTTCGTGTCAGGTCGGCGAGGCGATCACGCCACCGGCACGGCTCGCGGCCATCGGCAAAAGGCTCGACACCATGCTACAAGCAATCAAGTTGGTGCGATCAGCACTTGACGATTTCTATGGAACGTTGAGCGACGAGCAGAAGGCTCAATTCGAGGCAATTGGCCCGCAGCGAACGGCCTCGTCGGATCAGCCCGACGCGATGCAGAGAACTAACCGCAGGCACCATCGGGAATTGTTCGGCAATTAATTTTAATCGCGCAGCAGGGGTGCCTATGACTTGCAGCGCCCACCCGCCTTAACCTCGCAGCCATACCGCAGCTAATCCGTCGTTAGATTGTAGTCATGGCGCAAGGCGTGCTGGACATTGAGCGCAGCGCGTGCCGCCGTATTGGCATCGGCAGCGCCCGCGGATAACACACACATTGACCAATTATTTTCAGCTCCCGCATCCGTGACGCGATTGATTGCGATATTTCGAACGTTCGAGCAGCCGGGTTGCTTCTGGATCTCCGCCAGCGCCCGTGCCTGCAAATCTTGCTTCGAAAGTAGGGTCTTTGCCATTCAGGTCGCGGTCTCACTTCGAGGCGTTGGCGATCTTGTGCTCCAAGTGGCCGGTTTCATAATCGCGGCGGAGCTGGCTCAGCGACGTCTCGTTCAGTTGATGCAGAACCTCGCTGAGTTTTTCGCCTTCAGGATAACCGGCTGCGAAACTCTGCCCATAAACCTTCCGCAAGGTGCGGATGAGGGTATTGCCGTGCTTGTGGCTGATTTCGCCATCCTTGTTCCGGTGGCGATTGTCGAGACCTGCCTTGCTCATGGTGCTCTCCATTGTGCCTGCACCGACAGCATCCTCCCGCCGGGACCAGATGGCAACTAACGCGCGCTCGCGCCGCCAACATATCTGTTGGGGCGCGCGGACAAGAAGTTTGAGAACTCACGCTCCGTTACAATTTGTTGGATCACCTGCGTCCAAACAGTCCGCCCATCATGCCGCCGATCAGGCCAATTGGGCCGCCAACGCCACCGTGATGGTGAGCACCACGCCGACGACGGCCCATATGGTCGTCATCGGATTTTTCGCTGCTGGAGCTGGCGTTCGCCGTCGAGACGATTTCGGTCAGTAGCGCCTTATGCTGCAGCGTGTTGAGGAAGCCGGTCTTGGGATAGCTGCGTGCCCCCTGCCAGCGCGTGATGGCGGCGCGGGTCGACTCGTCGAACTTCCCGTTGACCTTGGTGTCGAAGCCGAGACCGGTCAGCCAGCGCTGCACGGCGCGTCGCTTTGCCTTGTTAAGGCCGATCTGATCTTCGGTTACCTGAGTTGCTTCGTCGGTAAAGGTCGCCGGATCGACGGATGCCGACAGTTCGCGGCTGCTCGTGCTCAGACCGGCTTTGGCCGCGTCCCCACCGACGAGAATTCCCAGGACTGACAATGCGAGGATCACGACACGCATGGCCTATTCTTCCCCGATCCTAAAGTCTCTCAATTATCTCGCTTTTGAAAACCAATGTCGGTTGAAATACACCGCCGCTAAACTCGAACTTTCGGCGTCTAGATCATAGGTCAACTCCGGTTTCGTCGCTGGGCAACTGTTATCCGGATCACTTGTTCCATAGCGCGCGTCGATTGTTGCACCGCATTGCACTATGGCAGTGGTGGCGGCGATCGCTGGCAGCTACCTGAATCTGGATCAAGGCAAAACCTCGCCGGGCGGACGTGACGGCGGGCTTTCGAAATTGCTATCATCGAACTCCGGCGCAACAGGCCTTGGGAGCGATGGCGTGATGTCGAAAACCACCCGGGCGACGCTGGCGCTCGCCAGACTCGGCGTCAAGTTCGCGCTGCATAGTTACGACTACGACCCCGACGCCGACCGCATCGGCCTGCAGGCCGCCGCGGCGCTCGGCATCGAGCCGCGACGCATGCTGAAGACCCTGATGGCGGAAGTCGATGGCAAGCCGGTTTGTGTCGTGGTGCCGTCGGATCGCGAAGTCAGCATGAAGAAACTCGCAGCAGCCTTCGCCGGCAAGGCCGCCAACATGATGCGCCCGGCCGATGCCGAACGGCTGACCGGCTATCATGTCGGCGGCATCAGCCCGTTCGCACCAAAAAAGCGCGTGCCGGTGGCGATCGACCAGGCGGCCTTGGCCGAGACCAGCGTATTTTTGAATGGCGGACAGCGCGGGCTACAGATCGAGCTCGATCCCAACGACGCCGTCAGGGCGCTCGATGCGACCGTGCAGGCGCTGACGGGGTGAGTGGGACCGGGCGCGCCCCGGCCCGCACAGCGGCGCGCAGCTCCGCATCATGGTTGAGTTCGGCGTGACGATACGGCTTCGATAAAAATTCGAATGCAAGAGACAAAAGCGGGGCTGCGACAAGCAGCGCGGCGCCCGCGATCAGTGCGGCGGACGGCGATCCCCAGGCGTCCTGCAGGAAGCCCGCAGCCAAAGGCCCGACAGCCATCAGCGCATAAAAACAGGTATAGAACACGCCAAATCCGACCGCCCGATCGCGCGGGGCGAGCACCTTCGACGGAAGCGAAAGGATCGCTCCGGACAATGGACCGACAAAAACTCCGAATACCATGCAGGAGATTATCGGATGGACCTCGGCGACAAACAGCGCAAGTGCCGCGGCAGCAATCAGCGAGCAGACGACAATGGCTGCGATTGGCCTGCCCGAGCGGTGAACCAGGTATCCGCCCGATGGAATGGCCAGGATCGTGAACCAGATGGCGAGGCTGGTCAGCGATGCGGCGGCGGTAGACGACGATCCCTGCGCCACCATCAACACTGGCGCGTAGCTGAAGAACAAAACACAGGCGAGGTTCATCGCGCCAAACACCGTGCCGGCGATCACGACCGGAACCAGCACGCCGCCGCGGAGCATGGAGCGGACAACCACCGTCCGTTGCTTCTGCTCGGATGGCTCCGACACAAAGGCGAACGCGCAAAGTGCCGCGCCGGCGCAAAGCGCGCCCGATATCATCACGGCGGGCCATCCCCACCGCTGCGCGATATAGGCCTGGACCGGCAGGGCCAGCATGGCACCGAACGGCCAGCTTACTTGCAGGATCGACATCGCAAGGACGATTTCGCGGCTATCGAACCAGTCGGTCGTCATCTTGGTGGCAACCAGCGCCACAATCGTTGCGCCGACGCCGCCGATGAGGCGCGCAACAAGAGCCATTGTGAAATCTCCGGAAGCACCCAGCATGACTCCGGAAACCGCCATCAGCAACAGACCGGCAAGACCGAGCGTCTTGTCCCGAAAACGCTGGCCCAGCACTCCCGCCGGAAACGCGACAATGACGCCCGGCAACAGATAAGCGCCCAACAGCATGCCGATCTGGGAATAATCCATTCTCAGGTCCTGCATCAGCACGCTTGCGGCGGATCCGACCGATTGAAACTGAAATCCGGTCGCCGCCCGTACCGCGAACAGGACCGCAAGGATCGTCCATCTTTGGCCGGGCATCGGCACGCCTCCCCGATCAATCCTGGTGTTCGCCGCGCTTTTCGAAACTGGCGCTGAGAAATTTGGAAAATTCGGAAAGTTCTTCCTCGGAAATCTCGTGAATCGTGAGGCGAAGCTGCATGACCGTCAGGTCGATCAGGTGACCGGCAAACGTAGCTCCCCTGGAAACGACTATCTTGCGTTGCTCCAGCAACACCGAAATGACATTGCTCAGACAACGGGCACGGACTTCATCCATGTCGATGCCCCTTGGGGGTTCTCGGCGAAGTCGCCACCAGCCAGTCGCGCGTGGTGACGGTGTCGGCAAACAATTCGATGGCTTTTGTCGTTACGACGTGAACCGCCCTTGCATCGGCGTCGTGCCGGCCGCGGCTCACCGACGCATCGCTCAGAAACGTAACGTGGTGGCCTCGATGCGACGCATCGATTGCGGTTGCGAGACACGTCTGTTCGGCCACCAGGCCGGCGATTGCAAAGCCTCCGATCTGCGAAACGACATTGGCAAAAAGCCGATTGGCGTAGCAGGAAGGCTCCGGGCGTTCGAACACCATATCGGAACGTTTCGGCTCGAAACCTGAAATCCATGCCGATTGGGCCAACCTTCCGATCGATTCCGAACTATCCGTCTGTCGCGTGAACGCGATGGGCACTCCAAGATTTCGCGCGTGCCGTATCGCGGACATGCAATTCTCCAATGACCGTGCGAGGTCGGTCGCCCGGTCACATGCCAACTCGTCATAGTTTTTTTCCTGCAGGTCGACCATGACGAGCAGACGGCTATGTGATGCGCTGACGTAGGTCCGCAGATCTATGACAGAGCTCATCAAGCGCCCGCCGGCAGGCAAACACCCCTGCTCGCAGACTTTTCAAGAATGCCAGGAGTATCCCAACGGCCCTCGGGGCGAATGATCACATAGGGATCATCGCTGAGCGTGATGCTCTGCGGATGCTTCTGGGTTTCCAGTTTGACCTCGACATAGTCGAAATCCGAAAACACCAGCTCGCGGGCGCCCATGCGCTTGAAACCGCTCTGCTCCCACACCTTGAGAAAACGCTTTTGCGAGTGCGCGTACAAAACGCTGTAGCCCTTCTTGCGGCAGAGCTCGATCGCCGCGTCGAGGATTCGCCCCGCCAGGCCTGAACCCCGGCCTTCATGCCGGACAGCCAATCGTTCAAGCTTGGCAAAATCGGCAAAATACCGAATCCGGATGCATCCAACCGGCTCGCGGTCCTTGTGGCAGATCAGATGCGTGGCGGTGAAATCGTTGCCGTCGAACTCCTCTTCGAATGGGCATCGCTGCTCGGCCATATAGATCGCGCCGCGGATGGCGATCACCCGCGCCATTTCGTCCATCGACCGAACCACCTCGATGGTTACGGGATCCTGGGGAACGGCCTTGACTGGCGGAACGTCATCGGAGCGATCGAACATCTGCAGATGCGGCGCATGCAGACCATCGTAACGCGCCCCCGCGGAAAACCCGAGAGGCTCCAGGACCCTGAGACCTTCCTTGGTGACCGGACGCGAATAGATGTTGACGCCCCGATAGAGCGGCGTCGAGAATTTCTGCAGCACCAGCGGTATCGCGGCGGCGATGGTGCCCTTGGCGTGGATCGCCCAGACGTAGATACCGGCCGGCCGTTCCGATTGCCGCGCGATGTAGCAGAGCTCGGGGTTGCGGGTATCGAGCCGGCCGTCGATCAGCCGGCGCGTGCCTTCGTGCGTCAGCGGCAGTACGGCGAGAAAGCCTTCGCCCTTGGGGGAGGCAACGTTGAACCGGTCCCGTTTTGCGATTGCCCAGAACGTATCCGGGTTATGATTTGCGACGGTCTGAAACATGTGGTTCGATGTCAGGCCGGGAATATCTTGTCGCGCTGCATCCACCAGCGAGGCGATGCCTTCCGCATCGACCGTGAAGATTACGGTACGCCTTGCCAGCTGCAGCGCGGTCATTCTGTCGAGTGAGTACGCCGCAGATCGGCCCTCCGAGGTTTCTCTGCCGGCGGTTTTACGGATTAATTTGAGGTCGAGCGCTGTCATGGTGTCGTCTCTCGGTTGTGATGCGACGATATTTCTGTAAGAATATTCTAAAGAGCGAATGGAGTGATTTGTATGCACTCACCTGAGCGCAGGGGCGCGCACAACGGCGCGCACGTCCCAGGGCGAATGGCCAACTGGGACCTGGTGCGGATATTTCTGGAAGTGGCCCGGATAGGCAGCTTCCGAGCCGCGGCCGAACAACTGAACATGTCGGCAAACTTTCTCAGCAAGCGCATCTCGTTGCTCGAGCGTGCCTATAAGACGACCCTGATGACCCGGCATGTCGATGGGATCAGGCTCACTCCAGAAGGTCGGCAGGTTCTCGAGTCCGCAAAGCTGATGGAAGAAGCGTCCTTTGGTCTGGACCGCGCGCTGAGCCAGACAACGCCCGCGCTCAGCGGCGAAGTTCGGCTCGCTGTTACCGAGGGGCTCGGCACATTCTGGCTCGCACCAAGGTTGGTTGAATTTCAAAGGGTCTATCCGGGCCTTCTGGTGGATCTGAAATGCGAGATGCGTTCGGCCGACGTGCTTCGTCTCGAAGCCGACGTCGCCGTGCAACTTGAAAACCCCGACCAGCCCGACCTGAAGAGAATCAAGATTGGACGGCTTCACATCATGCCTTTCGTGAGTCCGTCCTACGTCGACATCTACGGCATGCCGAAGAACGCGGACGACATCCGTCAAAATCATCGAATCGTATTGCAGGATGCGGACCAGACCAAGGGCAAGGAGATCTACGACAAATATGCGGGTCGTGAACAGGTCGGCTTCGTCGCGATGCGCAACAATGTCAGCACCGCGCATCTTTGGTCGATCGCGAAGGGCGCCGGCATCGGCTGGTTGCCAACCTATGTGCCGGCGCTTGGTGATCCGCTGATACCGCTCGATATCGGAGTCAAGTTCGAGCTTGATATCTGGCTCGCCTATCATCCGGACGCAAAGAAAATACCTCGGGTCAAGCAACTGATCGAATGGACCGTCCAATCATTCGACGGCCACAAATATCCATGGTTTAGCGACGAGTTCGTCCATCCGAAGGATTTGCAAAAAGCCTATAAGGACGCGGAGCCGCTGGTGAATCTATTCGCCGGGTTCAAGAAGGTATCGCGCCCGAAGATCGTCCCAAACTTTCCCAATCGCACCAACGGGACCAATCGATGACGAACGGCCCAACTGACGGACACATTGACCAACTCGTGAAGGCACGATGGCTTGCGATCGGGCTTTCGCAAACCGATTTGGCCGAAGTGCTCGATGCCACGTTTCAACAAGCAGCAGGAGGCGGCAACGGGTCGAATTGGGTCGACGCGGGCCGCCTGATGCAAATCGCCGAAGCGCTGGAAATCCCGGCCGATTTCTTCTACGGCCAGACCGTCAAAACCGGACAGGGAGCACCAGATCTTTTGTCGGCGCAGTGTGCCAGTTCGCTGCAATCCGTGCTCGCATTGCGACTGATGCGGGCTTTTCAGGATTTGACGGATCTGCGAACCAAAGAGGTGCTGGTTCAGCTGGCCGAACAGATCGTCAAGCGTCAACTCAACCGTCGAGGAGACGCCGGCTAGCGGCGGATTCCCGCCATCAAAAAAGGGCGCCGCGTGACGCGCGGTGCCGGCGGTTTCCCGCGTCGATCGAACGCGCGCCGCAAACGTCTCCCGCGCATGGTCGCGATGCATCCACCCCATTGATGCGGGGTGAAAATCCGTGTCTGTGAGGCAGGCCGGGCAAAAATACCGGCCCGGTGGTCAACACCGGGCCGGGGCGCGGCGTTATGGAACCAGGCCAAGAACGACCGCCGCATGTCAGCCTCCGATCACAGCTCCAGCGCCGCCTCCTCCGGCAACTGGCTCGCCAACCAGCCCTATTTGCTGCTCTCCATCACCGCGCTGTGCTGGGCCGGTAACGCCATCGTCGGCCGCCTCGCCGCCGGACATATTCCGCCGGTGACGCTGTCGTTCCTGCGCTGGTCGTTCGCATTTCTCATCATTCTTCCGTTCGCCTGGAAACATCTGAAGCGCGACTGGGGTACGATCCGCAGCCGTCTCGGCACCATGATCTTTCTCTCCGTCATCGGGATCAGCGCCTTCAACACCCTGCAATATTGGGCACTCGAGCACACCCAGGCGCTGAACACGCTGCTGCTGCAGTCGGCCGGACCGCTGTTCGTTGCGGTATGGTCGCTGATCCTGCTCGGCGTTCGCCTGACGCTGGCGCAAGCCGGCGGGATCGCGCTGTCGCTGATCGGCGTGCTGGTGATCCTGCTGCACGGCGACCTGACGGCGCTCACCAGCATCGAGTTCAACAAGGGCGACATCATCTTCACGGCGGCGCTGGCGATCTTCGGGCTCTATTCGGTGCTGTCGCTGAAGCGTCCGCAGATTCACGGCCTGTCGTTTGTCGGCTTCACTTTCGGCTGCGGTGCTGTGTGCCTCGTTCCGCTCTGGATCTGGGAACTGTTCACCCGCCCGGTGATGCAACTGGACGCGGCGAACCTGCTGTCGCTGTTTTATGTCGCGGTGTTTCCCTCGACGCTGGCGTATCTGTGTTTTAATCGCGGCGTGCAGTTGATCGGCGCCAACCGCGCCGCGCCGTTCTTTCATGTGGTGCCGGTGTTCGGATCCGCGATGGCGATCGTGTTTCTCGGCGAGCACCCGCAGCTGTTTCACATCATCGGCTTCGCGCTGGTGCTGACCGGCGTTTTCGTTGCGTCGCGGAAGCCCGCCCAAGCGAGCTAGTACTGACTATGTTAGATCTGTG
>WNGI01007812.1_pt1 | contig 10898 bp, 10 predicted proteins | sample 5400621 | NCBI WGS metagenome assembly WNGI01 (sample SAMN13153374, study PRJNA577476) | soil metagenome | isolation source: 20 cm soil or saprolite under Garry oak tree replicate 1 | place: USA:California | collected 2016-06-15 | reverse complement strand
TGCCGTGTCACCGAGGATCAGGTTCTTGAGCTTCGCCTCGATGTCTGCCTCCAGCCGGCCCAGGTAGTCGGGCACGGATTCCGCCGGCTCCTGCGGCAAGGACCACCCGCCGTACTGGCGCCGCATGTATCGCAGCTCGGGCAGCAGCGCGGCCCAGTCGCGCTCCCGGTCGTCGGTGACGAAGACGTCGCGCTGCAGCGCGTGGGCGGCGGGCGGGGTGACGCCGGCGGTCGCGGCGGCCTGGTTGTACGCGTCGAGCATGGTGCGGAGCTCGGCGGCGGTCATGGTCGAGTCGGCGAAAAGTGGAAGGCCGAGGCGTCCCGCCCTCTCGGCCGCGATCGCGGTCGCTACCCCGACGTAAAGCGGCACCGGCGGATTGGCGTCGCGGCATGCGTCGGCGAGCCTTGGGAGCATCGAGTCCATGAGCTTGCCGCGGTCCTTCCGGCGGACCCCGAAGCCGTCGAACTCGGCGTCGCGGTAGCCGAGCGCGACACCGAGCGACAAGCGTCCCTCACCGAGCCGGCTCATCGTGGCCGCGTCGGCGGCGACCTTCTCGACCGAGTGCATGGGCAGGAGCATCACGGCGGTGCCCACACCGAGGCGTCTGGTGTGGCCCAGGATCGCGCCGGCCGCCGCGATGTCGGCCGGGCAGTAGCCGTCGAACCAGAAGTGATGCTCGGACAGCCAGATCGAGTCGAAGCCGAGCGCTTCCGCGAGGTCGGCATCCTCGAGCAGGTCGCGATAGAGCTTCACGTGGTGGTCGGGGCGCTGGGGAACCGCCTGCATGCCGAAAACACCCAGGCCGAGGCGCAGCGTCATCGAGACTCTCGCAGGCCGAGCAGAAGCGCAGCGAGCGCCGCGTCCTGGGTCCCGTTGCCGACCGATTTGTAAAGCGTGATGTCATCGGCCGAGGCTCGGCCTGGCGCAGTGCCGAGCACGACCTCGCCGAGCTCGCGCACGTCGGACTCCTGGATGAGCCCGGCGCGGAGCGCGCCGACGATCTCGCCCGATTCTTCGAGACATGTCGGCCGGTGATCGACGCGGATCGCGGCCACCCGGCCGAGGAGATCAGGCGCGACCTCGGAAGCCCGATCCGCACCTCCGCAAAGTCGTGCTCCGCGGTCAGCGCGCGCAGATGAGCGGCGGCCTGCGGCCCTGTGCCGACGATCGCGAGCACCGCCGCTTCCGGCCGCCCGAGCATGCGCCAGGAGACGGCGCTGCACGCGGCGGTCCGCACCTCGGTGGCGGCGCGGGCGTCTAGGGTCGCCAGCGGCTCTCCAGTGCTCAGCGAGAACGCGGTGAGCGCGCCCTGCAGCCTTGCCAGGCCACGGCGGGGATTGTCCGGACGCACGTTGATGACCTTCACGGTCAGAAGGTCCAGCTCGGTCAGCGCGCCCGAGATCAGGAACGTCCCGGCGCCTCCGCCAAGGTCGATGTGCCCGCGGATGGGCGCGATGGCCGAGCCGCTCGAGACCATGCCGAGAGCGGCCGCCATCGCATCGGCGACCTCGGGCGGCTCGAGCGCAAAGATCGCCTCCCGTGTGAAGTGCTTCACACTCCCGACTCCTGCCTGATGTCCGCGAGGACCTCGAAAAGGTCCATCGTCTCCTCGCCTCTGGACACGGGGAACTCGAAGATCAGGTGACCGACTCCGAGCTCGGCCGCCCGGCGGAAGTCGGACACGACCTCTTCGCGAACGCCACGAAACGGCGTGCGGCCTCCGGTGGCGAAATCGTCGCTCTTCCATCCTTTCTCTGAAGGCGACTCGGTGATCGCCCGGCGGTCGGCGACGACCTGCAGGCCGGTACGCATCGCGATCGCCATCTCGTGCCACTGGCGACCAGCAGCTTTGACCTCGCTCGCAAGCTGGGCGAGCGACACCTCGAGCTCCTCGAACGTAAGACCGTCGCCCACCCATCCGTCACCGAGGCGGGCGGCCCGCTTCATCGATGCCGCCGAGGCGCCCCCGATCAGGATGGGCAGCCGCCTGCCGGCGTGCGGCCGAGGCGCGAAGTGAAAGTCCGCGAAGTCGAAGACCTCGCCATGAAACTCGGGGGCCTCGGATTCCCAGCACGCCCGCATCACCGCGAGGGCCTCGTCTGCCGTCTTTGCGCGGCGGCGGTGCGGCACGCCCATCAGGGACGACTCGGTCTCGAGCCAGCCGAGCCCGGCGCCGAAGATGACCCGACCACCGGAGAGCTGGTCCGCGGTCGCGAGCATCTTGGCGAGCAGAAGGGGATGGCGGTAAGGGACGATCAGGATGGCGGCGCCGATCTTGACTTTCGTGGTGATGCCCGCGACGTAGGACATGACCGTCATCGCCTCGAAAAAGGTCGGCCCGAAAGCCTCCACGCTCGCCGTTGGTACCACGACGTGGTCGGTCACCCACACCGAATCGAAGCCCACAGATTCGGACAGCGCCGCTGCGCGGGCGATGTTCTCAGCGCCGGCCAGCGCCCGATAGGTCGGCAGAACGACGCCGACCTCGAGGCGGCCCGCGCTCACGCGAGCTGGAACCCGTGGCGCAAAGGATCGCGCGAGTCGATCCGAAACCGGTGCTCGCCCGTGATGTGCGCCGAGCCCGACAGATGCGGGATGAGCCGGCCGTCGCGCTCGACGAGTCGGGCGCGAAACGCGAGGCCGAGCAAGTTCTCGCATTCGATCCACTCGCCGAGCTCGAGCCGGCCGGATCCGTGGAGGTTGGCCATCAAAGCGGAGACGCATGAGCCGCAAGGCGAGCGGTCGACAGAGCGGTCACGAAAGACGACGAGGTCTCGGTACCGCCCCCTTCCGAGCCGCGAGTAGATCAGCGCGGACACCACCTCGGGCCATGGGCCGAGGCGCGAACGTGATGCCTTCCACGCCCGCTGCGCGGTGGTCTTGATCTCCATCCCGGCATCGACGAGAGCGCGGAAGTGTTTCGCATCGACCTTCACGCCGAGGTCCGCACCACCCACGATGGCGATCAGGTTGCCGCCGAACGCGAGGTCGTAGGAGACCTCCGCGCCGCCGTGTAGAGCGGGCAGAGCGGTGGCGATCGAGCGGCTGGGCACGCCCTGGAGCTCGACCGCCTGGACGCGCCCTTTCGATCGCCTGACCGTCACCTCGACCACCGATTCGGGCGTGTCGACCTTCACGACTCCATCCCGGCCGACGCGAAGCCGGCCGGTCTCGATCAGAGCGGTGACCGCGCCCATCGTGCCGTGCACGCACATGTCGACGGCCCCGCCGCCGTCCATGAACACAAGCCCAAGGTCCGCTGTCTTGTCCGCCGGCGGGACGACGATCGCGCCGAACATCACGTGGTGCCCGCGTGGTTCCCACATGAGCGCGCGGCGGAGCAACCCGTGACGGCGGAGCATGTCGCGCGAGCGATCCTTCAGCGTCCGGCCGCGGAGGACCGGGAACCCTCGAAGCACGATGCGTGTCGGCTCGCCCAGGGTGTGGGTGTCGATCGTCTCGATCGTCCTCACGCTCACGCGGTTTCGCCCGCGATGCGGCTCCTCACCATGGTCGCGACCTCGCCGAAAGCGCGGATTGCGCGCTCGGAGCTCACGGGATCCTGGCCTGGGTAGTTGAGACGCAGGATGAAGTGCAGCCGGTCTCCAAAACGGCGCCGGTAATCGACCACCTGCTCCGCCACCTCTTCGCGGCCGCCCAGGATCAGGCGGTGATTCTCCCTGTGTACCTGGCGCACGTCGCGTCCGGCCCACCGGTCGTACGTTTGCCGCAGATACGTGAAACCGTCGCGCATCTCGAGCCATGGGTCTGAGTCGTCGGAGACGAAGCCGTAGTTGAACAGCGGGAGCTCCAACGCTGAATCGCCCCGCTGCGCGGCGTCGTACAGGGACACCAGGCGGGTCACCTCGTCCAGCGGCAGCGACGGATCGACCATGTACCGCTTGCCGCGTTCTCCCGCGCGCACGGCGTCGCGATCCGCGACTCCGTCGCCGGCGAGCATGATCGGCGGCCCGCCTTCCGTGGCGGGCGCCGGCGTGATCGTCACCTCGGGGATCTCGTAGAAGCGGCCGCGATGGGCAAAGGGCCGTCCGGCGAAGGCGCGCTCCAGGATCTCGGTGACCTCTTCGAGTCGCGACTCGTCGGTCTCCGGGGCGATCCCCATGCCGGCGAACTCCTCGGGGCGGTAGGCGCTTCCCAGGCCGAGCACGAATCGACCTCCGCTCAGCAGGTCGAGCGCGATCGCGTCCTCGGCCAGCCGGATCGGGTTGTAGAAGGACGCGATGGCGATGCTGGTGCCCGCCGTCAGCCGCCGCGTCGCACCGAGCACGGCGGCGCAGATCGGGATGACGGCCGCGGCGTACCCATCCGGCGCGAAGTGATGCTCGGCGATCCAGAACGAGTCAAGACCGACTTCCTCGGCGAGCAAGGCCTCGCGCACCATATCGCCGTACAGCTGGCGATGAGTCCGGGCCGAATCCGGCGGCCGCTGCGTGCTGTACATGCCGATGCCGAGACGCATCGTGCTAAGCGCGAACCTTGCGCAGGGACAGCATGTAGAGGATGGAGGCGACCGCGGCGGCTCCAAGCAGAAGCGTCACGGCTGTGATCGCGAACTGGATGCCTCGCCGGTCGGCGATCGCACCGGTCACGAAGGCGCCGACATTGCCGATGCCGAGTCCGACGCCCATCATGAGGCTCGACGCGACACCCACGAAAGCCGGCAGGAGACGCTGCGCGAGCGCGGTGACCTGGGCCTCCGAAGCGAACATCAGGACGCCGGCGACGAACATCCAGGGCACCAGGATCGAAGCCGGCAACCACGGCACGGGAAGCAGGCCGAGCATGCCCGTGATGAGCGACACGGTGACCACGCGCGATCCGCCGAACCTGTGCGCGGCCGCCCCGCCGAGAAGCGCCCCGACGGAGCCGGCGAAAAGGAAGGCGGCAAGCGCCGCGGCGCCGAGCGCGAGGCTGCCGGTCCTGACGACGACCAGGGCGGGCAGGAACGCGAGGTAAGCGGTCAGCACGGCGGACCGGAGGATCGAAACCGAGAGGAGCAACGTAAGCGGGCGCGCGACGGCGCGCATCGACGACGCGGCGGTCGGAGATCCCTCAGCCCTTGCCTCGGTCCCGAGCCATGTCGAGTACGCGCGGGCGAACAGCGCCGCCGTGAGGACCGCCGGCACAAGCGCGACCAGCGTGGCGTGCGGCCCGAACATCGCGACGAGCGGCACGATGGCCAGCGACATGATCGCCGTGCCGGTCGATCCGCCGGTGAAGAAAAGCGCGATCCCCCACTCGGTGCGGCCGTCGCTCGCCCGCCCGGCCTGGGCCACCGCCTGAGGATGAAAGGCTGCTATGCCCAGGCCCGCGATCAGGACGAGCACCACCATCTGCGCGTAGGTGGCGACGAAGCCGGTCGCGGCCATCGCCCCACCGGCAACAAGCAGACCCAAGCTCGCCGTCGGAAACACGGGTCGGCGGTCCTGGAGAAAGCCGAAGACAGGCTGCGTGATGCTCGAGGTCATCAGCAAGAGGGTGACGAGCGCTCCCGCATGCGCGAGGTCGATCCGAAGATGCGAAACGATGACAGGCACCAGCGCGAAGATGAGGGCCGGGTTTCCATCGATCACCGCATGACCGAACGTCATCAGCCAGAGCCTGGGCCGAAACCCGAGCAGGTTGCCGCCGCGCGTCAAGGGGATGGACGTCAGAAAAGCAACCACCCACCGTCGACGACAAGCGTGTGGCCGGTGACGTAATCCGCCTCGTCCGAGCACAGGAAAAGGACAGGACCGACCATGTCCTCTGGCTTGCCCAACCTGCCCATCGGGATCTTGGCGGAGGCGCGCGCCATCTTCTCTTCCGTATCGAGGACCTTCAGTGTGAGCTCGGTCATGATCGTCCCCGGCGCGACCGCGTTGACGTTGATGTGGTGCGGCGCGAGCTCCGCAGCGACCGAGATCGTGAGCTGGCGGACACCGCCCTTGCTGATGTCGTAGGCGGTTTCGGGTGTCGACGAGGAGACGAAGGCCGCTGTCGAAGCGAAGTTGACGATCTTCCCGCGCCCCTTCGGGATCATGACGCGCGCCGCTTCCTGCGTCGCGAAGAACATCCCCTTCAGGTTGACCCCTAGCTGCCTGTCCCAGTCCGCCTCGGTGTAGTCGAGAAGCGGTTTGGGGATGCCGATTCCCGCGTTGTTGACCAGGATGTCGACGCCGCCGAACGCCTCGACCGCCTCCTTGAACAGGCGGCGCACGTCCTCGACCTTGCTGACGTCGGCGACGATGGACATGGCGCGGCCCTTGGCGCCCTGGATCTCGGCGACCGTCTCGGCGGCCGCGTCTCGATCGACCTCGGCCACGACCACGTGCGCACCTTCGGCGGCGAGTCCGATCGCGACGGCCCGGCCCATACCGCGCCCAGCCCCCGTCACGATCGCGGTCTGCCCGGTGAACCTCACCGGCAGATTGTATTGGCTAACGAGCGTTTGTTTCGGCAGCCTCGGGGCGTCACGACGGGTATATGATTTCGGCGCTTCCCGGTCCGTAGAGGGGTCATCGTTTTGCTGGACAAGTACTTCGATCAATTAAGCGTCGGCGATGTTTTCGCGGGCACTCGCGGCCGGACTGTGACCGAGACCGATATCGCGCTCTTCAGCGCCGTCAGCGGCGATTGGAATCCGCTGCACAACGATGCCGCGTTCGCCGCGCAAGGACCGTTTGGCTCGCGCATCGCGCACGGGTTGCTGCTGGTTTCGATGATGACCGGCATGGCGCCGATCTCTGGCGCGGCGGTGGTCGCGCTCTACGGTTTCGACAAAGTCAGGTTCGTCAATCCGGTGCTCCTGGGTGACACGATCACGTACACGTCGAAGATCGCGGGGCTCCAGCCCAAAGGTGATGCACGCGGTCTGGCCGATGTCGACTTCCAGATCTGCAACCAGGCTGGCGCCGTCTGCGTCGCCGGAACCATCAAGATCCTTCTCCACCGAACGCCGGCTTCATGAAAGCTGAGCGCCTGAGGCAGGCGCTCGATTCCAGGGCGGTCGTCTATGGCACATGGGTGCAGACACCGAGCGCTGAAGTAGTCGAGATCCTGGGCTGGTCCGATTGGGACTTCGTGATCCTCGATCTCGAGCACGGGCCCTACGGTCCGGAAACCCTCCCCCACCTGATTCGCGCGGCGGAGGCGGCCGCGACCGCGCCATTCGTCCGAGTGCCTTCCAGCGCGCCGCACGACGTGGGCAAAGCTCTCGACCTCGGGGCGGCGGGGATCGTGACGCCCGGGGTGACCTCAGCAGACGTGGGTGCCTCCGCGGTCCGGTTGACGAGGTTTCCGCCGCACGGGTCACGCGGCGCCTCGCCGTCGACGCGCCAGCTGCATTACTCGGCGGTGCCCTTCACGACGCTGACCGCGGGGGATGCGCCGCGACCGATGATCGTGCTCCAGGTCGAGGCACGGCTGGCGACCTCGGACCTGGGAAGCATCCTTGCGATCGACGGCCTCGACGTGATCTTCATCGGGCCCTACGACCTGTCGACTTCGCTCGGGCTGCCGGGCCAGTTCGACCACCCGAAAGTGCGCGAGGCGACCACCGAGATCGTCGAACGCGCGGCGGAGCGCGGAGTGGCCGTCGGGATCTGGGTGCCGGATGCGCAATCCGCTCGTTTCTGGGTCGAGCGCGGCGTTCGATTCGTGACCGTGAGCAACAACGAGCTCATGCTTTTCGGAGCGTCGGCCACCCTGAGGCGTGCGGTCGAGCGGTAGCATCCGAGCAAGAGCGCATATGGCCGAAACACGTTCGGGGATCCCGCTGGCCTCGGTCTACGGCCGAGCCGAGATGGCCGCCGCCGGAGCCACGGAGCCAGAAGCTCCGGGGCAGCCGCCCTTCACGCGGGGCATCACGCCGCGGATGTACCTCGAGAAGCCATGGATCATGGGCCAGTACGCGGGTTTCGGCTCGGCGGAGCAGACGAACGCGCGGTTCAAGGAGCTGCTGCGCGCCGGCCAGACAGGGTTTTCCGTCGCGCTCGACCTGCCCACGCAACTTGGACTCGACTCCGACCACCGGCTTGCGCTCGGCGAGGTCGGCCGCGTCGGGGTCGCGATCGATTCGCTCGCCGATATGGAGGTGCTGTTCGACGGCATACCGCTGGACGGCATTCGCCAGATCAGGACGACGGCCAACTCCATCGGCCACCTGTGGCTCGCGCTCAACGTTGCGCTCGCCGAAAAGAAAGGACACGACCCGAACGCCGTCAAGATCCTGATCCAGAACGATGTGCTGAAGGAGTACATAGCTCGCGGCACGCAGATATATCCGCCGCGGGCCGGATTGCGGATCGTCGCCGACGTGATCGAGTACTGTGCCCGCAACCTGCCCGCCTGGACGCCGCTGAGCATGAGCGGATATCACATGCGGGAAGCCGGCGCGAACGCGATCCAGGAGCTGGCGTTCACCTTCGCGAACGGGATCGCGTACTGCGATGCCGCGGTCGAGCGGGGCCTTTCGGTCGACGATTTCGCGCCCTCGCTGTTCACGTTTCTCACCGCCGATATGGAGCTGCTCGAGGAGGTCGCCAAGTTCCGCGCCGCGCGCAGGGTCTGGGACTGGATCATGCGCGAGCGGTTCGGCGCCCAGAATCCGGAGAGCCGCGCGCTTCGCATCTTCGCGTTCTCGGCGGGTTCCAACCTCACCGCGCAGCAGCCGTTGGTCAACGTCGTGCGCGTGAGCATCAACGCGCTTGCCGCGGTGCTCGGCGGTGTGCAGACGCTGCACACTTCCGCCTTCGACGAGGCGCTCGGGGTGCCGACCGAGGCGGCGGCGACCCTGGCGCTGCGGACGCAGCAGGTGATCCTCGAAGAGACCGGCATCCCCAACGTCGTCGATCCCCTCGGCGGGTCGTACGCGATCGAGGCCCTGACGGCGGAGATCGAGAGTCGTGTGCGCACCGAGCTCGCCAAGATCGACGAGCTTGGCGGGGCGTTGAGGTGTATCGAGTCGGGGTGGTTCAAGGAGCAGATCGCCGAATCCGCCTATCGCATCCAGAACGAGATTGACAGCGGGGTGCGTCGGGTCGTGGGCGTGAACTGCTTTGTGGTCCAGGACGGGCAGAAGGGGCCGGATCCGTTCGCGATCGATGAGGCGATCGAGGCCGAGCAGGTCGAGCGCCTGCGCCGCGTGCGCGCGACGCGCGACGCGGCCGCTGTGCGTGAAGCGCTGTCAGGAGTGGAGCGTGCGGCGCGTGATGGGGCCTCCATCGTGCCGCCGACGATCGAGGCGGTCCGCGCCTATGCGACGGTCGGCGAGATCAGCGAGACGCTGCGCGGGGTGTTCGGCTCATACGAGCCGGATGCGGTGGTCTAGGGCCTTCGTTTTCTCGGTTAGTCCGGACGAACCGGCCTCAGGTCCGACGAAACCTCGGATAGTCCGGACTATCCGGTTTAGTCGGATCGGCCGTCAGCCGCTGACCTTCACGATTACCGCTTCGCCTTCGCCTATGCCGCCGCACAGGGTGGCCAGGCCGTAGTACGGGCGCGTGTCGCCTGCTGCTTCGCGGCGCCGGCGCAGCTCGTACATCAGGGTCATGATCATCCGCGCCGCGGTCGCGCCAGTCGGGTGACCAAGCGCGATCGAGCCGCCGTTGACGTTCGTCTTGGCGCGGATCTCCTCCGCTTTCTTCGCGTCGCGGCCGGCCATGATCAAGGTCGACACAAGCGGCACGGCCGCAAATGCCTCGTTGATCTCGATCAGGTCCATATCGTCGATCGTCAGACCGGCCTTGCCCAGCGCAAGCCGGGCCGACTCGGCAGGAATGGACGCGATGCGGTCGGGATGCCCGGACGCCATCGCCCAGCCGATCAGGGTCGCTAGCGGCTTCTTGCCGCGCCGCTCCGCCTCCCCCATCGACATCAGGACGATCGCCGAGCTTCCGGTGCTGAGGCCGGGAGCGTTGCCGGCGGTAACGGTGGGGCTGCCGTAGATCGTCGGCAGCTTGGCGAGCTTCTCGAGCGAGACGTCGGAACGAGGCGACTCATCGTCCGCGAATGGGATCGGGGCGCCGCGTTCCTGCGGCACCTGGATCGTCATCAGCTCGTCGGCGAAGCGGCACGCCGCCTTCGCCTCGAAATAGAGCTGATGACTGCGCACCGCCCAGCGGTCTTGCTCCTCGCGCGTCACGCCGTGCTCGACCGCCTCGTCACCGGCCTGGACGGCGCGCGGCTTGCCCGTCATCGGGTCCGCGATGACGAGCTGGTCCTTGAGGTTCACGTCACCCAGACGGTGCCCCCATCGAAAGTCGGTCAGGAAATACGGCACCTTGCTCATGTTCTCAGTGCCTCCCGCAACCGCCACCGCGGCCTCGCCCAATCGGAGCGAGCGTGAGGCCATGTTCACCGCCGCCATCGAGGAGCAGCAGGCGCGGTCGACCGTGTAGGCGACGCGGTCGGTCGGGATGCCGGCCTCGATGAGCACCTGGCGCGCGATCGAGCGGTCCGCGCCCGGGAGGTTGACCCCGGTGGCCACCTCCTGCACGTCTTCCGGCGTGATGCCGGCGCGGCGGATCGCCTCGGCGACCACCATGCCGCCGAGCGCAGGCAGCGTGAAGTCTTTCAGCGTGCCCCCGAACTTCCCGAACGGGCTGCGCACGGCGCTCATGACTGCAACTTCGTCGCGGTTCACTGGCTTGTCTCCTTCGCCATCGAAATGACGCCGTCACGCTCGAACCGGCCGATCTCTTCAGGCGTGTATCCAAGAAGCTCTGCGAGGACCTCGGCGTTGTGCTCGCCGAGCCGGGGCGCCGGCGCGGTCAGCGGCTCCGCCGAGCCCGAGAACTTGGCGACCGGGCCGACGAGCTTGACCGAACCGAGCACGGGGTCGGGCACGTCGATCAGCAATCGCCGCGCCGCGACGTGAGCGTCGTCGTAAACCTCCT
>WNGI01006131.1_pt1 | contig 10899 bp, 7 predicted proteins | sample 5400621 | NCBI WGS metagenome assembly WNGI01 (sample SAMN13153374, study PRJNA577476) | soil metagenome | isolation source: 20 cm soil or saprolite under Garry oak tree replicate 1 | place: USA:California | collected 2016-06-15 | reverse complement strand
CGGATCGCCCGTCACCAGGATCTGCAGCGGAGCACCCGACAGCGCGCGGAAGCTGCCCGACACCCGCCATCCGGTCAGCGCCGCGCGCATGGCCGCGCCGCTGAACTCGGGCGTGGCCGCGACGACCGTCAGGTTGAAGATGTGGCGGCGATCCGCGTTGCACGGACCGTAGTCGTAGTCGATGTTGTTCGGATCCGCGTAGCCGCTGTTGACGTTCGGCGTGCCGCCCCCCTGCGTCGGGTGGCCCATGCACTTCGACAGCGTGTAGTTGCCGTTGATGCTCAGCCCGTTCACGCTGCGGCGCTGGAACGTCAGCAGCATGCCGTTGTAGGTCTGGTGTCCCTGATCGTCGTAGAGGTCCAGCGGCCCGAGCAGCTGGCCATCACGCCAGTTCTGCATGCTGAGCAGCCGGCGCGAGTTCAGGTTGGTGTTGGTCGAGCACGGCGAGTAGGTGCGGCCGTCCGGGAGCGTGCACGTAGCCTGCGGCAGGTAGACGCCCGGATTGATCGCGCGCACGTTCCACAGGTGCGCGGTGTAGCTGCCGATGTAGCCGGCCGATACGGCGAGGTTCTCGCCGATCTGTCGCTGCACCGTCGCGTTCCACGAATGAATCTGCGTCGTCTTCAGATCGGGCTGCACGGGCAGGAACGATCCGGCCGACGGGAACGGCGCAGTCACGCCCGGATTTTCGGGCACCGGGAAGATGTTGCCGGACGGCACGCCGAGCCATGGGTTTTCGAACTTGCCCGCCGGCGTCGGGATGATGGCCTCCGCGCCCCAGGGCGGCGCCACCGTCGTGTTGATCAGGAACTGTCCGTCCACGAAGTCGAACGCCTTGCCGTAAGACGCGCGCACGGAGGTGCGGCCGTTACCGCTGACATCCCACGCCGCGCCGACACGAGGCGCGAAGTTGGTCCACGACTTGTTGATGCCCGCCTTGCCGACGAAACCGGCATCGCCCGGATAGACCAGGCCGGCCGGTGCGTTCGCAAAACGCGGGCTGCGTACGCCGTTCAGGAAGTTCTCCAGGTTGAACGTGAACACTGCATCGTTGGCGATCGACTGCGGCAGATACGGCTCCCAGCGCACGCCGAGGTTCAGCGTGACACGCTGACCGACGCGCCACGTGTCGGCGGCATACGCGCCGCCGTACCACTGCGCCATGTCGAGCGTGTTCGGCGCGGCCTGACGGAACTGGCTGAGATTGCCGGTGAGGAAGTCCGCCATGGGAATGCCGGTCACCGACCCGTCGAACGTGAACTGACCGGGCGAGCGGACGTTCGCCTCGCTGAACGAGTCCCAGCGCGCGATGTTGGCGCCGAAGCCGAACTGATGCGCGCCGTGCACCAGTGTCAGGTCGTTGCTGAACTGATAGGTGTTGGTGTCGAAGCGCGCTTCGTTTTCGGTGCCGCCGCCAATCTGGAACGCGTTGTTCACCATGACGAGCGAGTACTTCGGCATGTAGCTGAAGATGTTGATGCCGACGTCCGGCGCGCCGAACGTATCCGCGTTGGTGCGATGCACCGAGGTGCGGTTGTAGGCGAAGCGGATCGAGTTCACCGTGTCGCCGCTCAGGATGAGCGTGTGTCCCGCCGTGAACGACTGGGCCAGGTTGTCACGGCCGCCAATGCGCGTCGTGAGCAGATTCTCCGAGCTGAGAAACGGCGGGTCGGACACGTAGGTCGTCGCCATGTAGCGGCCGAACACTGACTGCTTGTTCGACAGCTGCACGTCAACCTTGCCGACGCTCTGCAGTTCATTCGAGTTGGTCGCGAGGCCGTAGACGACGCGGCCGCAGGGATCGGTGGACGTCGGCAGCTTCTGCGTGATGGCGAGCGCCGAGGGGCTGAGCGCCGATCGCGCCACCGTGTTGTTGACGAACGGCGCGCGCAGCGCAATGGTGCGGCCGCCGTTGCACGCCGGCGAGGCGAGCTGCGAGAAGTCACCTGCCAGCATCGCCGCCGTCGGGACGAACGAGATGTTGTCCACCGGCAGCTGGCGGCGGCGCGTGCCCTGATAGGCGCCAAAGAAGAAGATCTTGTCGTGCCGCAGCGGGCCGCCGAGCGTACCGCCGAACTGGTTGCGGTTCAAACCATCGTCCAGCTTCTTGCCGTTGACGACGGGAGCGAACGGGCTCTTCGCGTTGAAGCGGCGGTCGCGGAGGAACTCGAAGACGTTGCCGTGAAACACATTCGTGCCCGACTTGGTCACCGCGTTGACGGCCGCGCCCGAGTGCATGCCCGCCTGCGGTGACAGCGCGCTCGTCTCGACGCGGAACTCCTGCAGCGCGTCGGGGAACGGCAACGGCAGGTTCAGGTTGTCGTACGGATTGTTGTGCGTCGCGCCGTCGAGCAGGTACGCCACGCCGAACGACTGGCCGCCGGCGACCGAGTAGGCGACGCCCCCCTGCATGCTGCGGCTCGAGGAGACGCCCTGCGCGACGACGGGGCCGGCAATCTGAATCAGGTCCGCGGAGTTGCGGCCGTTGAGCGGCAGCTCGAGGATGCGCTCGTTCTCGATCACCTGTCCCAGCGTTGGCGAACGCGTTTCCACGAGCGGCGCCGCGCCGACGACCGACACGGTTTCGTTCAGGTCGCCCAGCGCGAGCTGGACGTCGATGACCGGCTGTGCGTTGACCTGCAGCACGATGCCGGTGCGCGAGTAGCTGCGGAAACCCGAGAGCTTCACTTCGAGGCGATAGGGACCGAGCGGCAGGTTCGAGAGCACATACGATCCGTCCGCGTCGGTGACGACACTGCGCGTCGCGCCGGTGTCTGTCTGAGTTGCTGTCACGTCGGCGCCGGGAAGGACGCCGCCGCTTTCATCTTTCACGGCGCCGGAAATCTGCGCCGTTGACCCTTGCGCCAGCACGTCTGCGGCAAGCAGGACAGCGGAAAGCACCACGACTGCAATACGCAACTCACGTACAAACCCACGCATCAAAATTCCTCCCGCGTTCGACGGTCGGGCCGCGCAGCGGCCCGACACACCAGCGCTGGCACGCCACGGCCAAGTCGTACCATGCAAACGGCGAAGTATACTCAGCGGCCCACGGCTCGTTCAATACTGATATGGCACAACACGTCCGTAGCACCATCAACGTCACCGAGATCGTCGACCATTCGCCGTTCACCCCGCTCCACTGGCGCGCCTTCACGCTCTGCATGGCGTGCCTCGTCATGGACGGCTTCGACGTCCAGGTGCTCGGCTACACGGCGCCGTCGATCGTCCGCGAGTGGGGCGTTGCGGCCGCGACGCTCGGGCCGGTGTTTGCCGCGGCGAATTTCGGCGTGCTGCTCGGCGCGCTCTTCATCAGCATGCTGGCAGACCGCATCGGCCGTCGTCCGGTGATCGTGGCCGCGGCGCTGTTCGTCGGCGTGATGACGATGCTGACGGGACGCGTGACATCGGTGCCGCAGCTCCTTATGCTGCGGTTCCTCACGGGCATCGGCCTCGGCACGATCGTCTCGAATGCGAGCTCGCTGGTGGGCGAGTACGGTTCGAAGCGGATGCGGGCGACGCTCATCATGTATTCGGGCGTCGGCTTCACCGGCGGCGCCGCGTTCGGCGGGTTCGTCGCGACCGCGCTCATCCCGTTGTATGGCTGGCAGACGGTGTACTACGTCGGCGGCGCCATTCCTCTCCTCATCGGGCTCGTCATGCTCGTCGCGCTGCCCGAGTCGCTGCAGTTCATGGCATTGCGGGGTAAAAACCCCGCGAAGCTCGCGCACTGGCTGAATCAGGTGGATCCGTCAGTGACAGCGACGGCCAACGATGAATTCGTGGCGCGCGAGGAGAACAAGGCCGGCGTGCCGATCCGTCACTTGTTCCGCGAAGGTCGCGCGCTGGCGACGCTGGTGTTCTGGGTCGTCAACTTCATGAACCTGCTGAATCTCTACTCGCTGGCGAGCTGGCTGCCGACCGTCGTGAGCAACGCGGGCTACTCGGCGCGGACCGCCGTGCTCGTCGGCACGGTGCTGCAGGTTGGCGGCACGCTGGGGACGGTCGGCCTCGCCTGGTTCGTCGCACGCGCGGGGTTCGTACGCATCATGAGCGTGACGTTTGTCATCGCCGCGATCAGCGTGCTGTTGATCGGCCAGCCATCCGTCTCGCTCGCGCTGCTCTATGTGATCGTCTTCATCGCAGGCTGGTGCGTCGTCGGCAGCCAGCCGGGGCTGAACGCGCTCTCCGGCGCGTACTATCCGACCTACATCCGCTCGACGGGGATTGGAGCGGGACTTGGCGTCGGCCGCATCGGCGCGATTGTCGGTCCTGCGATCGGCGGGATGTTCATGGCGGCGCACTGGTCCACGCGCGACATCTTCCTGGCGGCCTCGATTCCGGCGGCGATTTCAGCCATCGCGATGTTTTCGCTGCGGTTTGTGGTGGGAACAGAACTGGGGCGGACGACTGATATGCCACAGGCCGGCAGGTCCGGCTAAAGCCGGACACCACCAAAACGGTAGCCGGCAGGTCCGGCTGAAGCCGGACACTACCAAAATGGTAGTGTCCGCCTTCAGGCGGACTTCAGGCGGACCGCGTTCGCGAAAACCGCAGGCTGTTGGTCTTGAAGTACGGCCCCAGGACCTCCACGGTGTGGCGCTTGCCGACCGCGAGATGCTCGCGGACGGCTGTCGAAATCCGCATTTCGTCGCCGCTGAGGATCTCGTCAACCAGATGCTGGTGCCGCCGCGGCGAGTCGTCCGGCGACGGCTTGCGCATCACGCAGAACCAGATCATCGCCATCGCATGCGTTCGTTCGATCACCTCGCTCAGCGCATCGCAGCGTGCGCACACCGCGATGCGCTGATGGAGCTTGAGATGGAGCGTGACGTACATCGAACGGTCCGACTTCATCGACAGTGCATCAACACGCGCCGCGAGACGGCGCAACTCCGAGCGTTCGGCCGCGGTGGCGACCTGCGAGAAGAGAATCGCCGCCTGCGTTTCGAGCGCCTGCCGGACGACGTAGTTCCCCTCGACATCCTGCTGCGACGGGATCCGCACGCGTGTACCCGCGCGCGGACGGCTTTCGAGCAGCCCCTCGAACTCCAGGCGCTGCATCGCCTCGGTGACCGGCAGAAAGCTCATGCCGAGTTCCGCCGCGAGGTGCCGGCGCGAGACTGCCTGGCCGAGCACGAGCTCGCCGCGCGCAATGCGCTGCCGCACCACGTTGTAGGCTTCCGCCGCGAGGCTCGCCGTCTCTGCAGATGGTCGCATGTGGCCGTAATCTAGCGTCTGCCCCGAGCGGTGTCGAGCGGTTTGTTCGCCCGCTTGTCGACGACGACTTCTCCACCCTTGATCACCATTGTGGCGTTCAGCATGTTCCAGTAGCCGTCGAGCGGATTGGCCGGAAACACGACGATGTCGGCGAGCTTGCCGGGTTCGAGCGTGCCGATGTCGTTGCTCATTTGCACGAAGGCGGCGCTGCCGGGCCCCATCACCTTCACCAGGTCTTTCGTCGAGAACATCAGGTTCAGCGTCTTGAGCTCCTGCGCAAGACCCTTCATCGGCAGATAACCGGTGTCGGTGCCGAACCCGTAGACGACGCCGTTGTCCCAGAGCGTGCGGGCGTTGACAGCTTTGTAGCCCGCTTCGCGGCCGCGGCCTTCCCCATCGATGATCTCGTCGGGCCATCGCTTGCCGTCGCGGAAGGTCGGCACGTTGTCGTGATTGAAGACGTCGAACAGCGGCACGCCGAAGGCGGTGCACGACAGCGTCAGCACGCCGGCGGCCGCGACCTTCTTCGCCTCCTCGTTGGTCAGCCATCCGAAGTGCGGCGTGTGCACCAACAGCGGCACGCCCGCATCAACCGCGGCGATCATCGCCTCGGGGCTCACCGCATGGACCATCACCAGCGCGCCCACCTTCTTGCTCTCGTCAACGATCGCGCGCAGGTTTTCGAGCTGCGTCGGGGTCGGCGGTTTCGGATTGATCGTCTCCTCGCCGATGAACCTGATGCCGAGCCCCGCGAGCCTCCGCAGCTCTGCGCGCGCCTGGTCCGGCGTGGTGTTATTCAGATTGATCTGTGCCGCCGGGATGACGCGCGGACCTTTGAGCTGGCCCGAGTCGATGCGCCGTTTCAACTCCAGGTTGCCTTCCGCAGGTCCGCCGCCGGCGAGCAGCGTCGTGTAGCCCGCCTCGAGGAACTCCTGCATGCGCTGCGGCGCGTCCTTGAACCACTGCTCCACGTTGCCCGAGATGATGTGGCGATGGCCGTCGATGAAGCCGGGCATCAGCGTCATGCCGCGCGCATCGATCTGGCGCGGACCCGCGGCAACGGTGGCGGGGCCCACTGACGCGATGCGGCCGTTGCGGACGACGACCGTGCCGGATTCGATGACGGAGCCGTTGCCCACTATGATGCGGGCGTTCGCGATGACGAGATCCTGGGCGACGACACGCGACGGAACCGCGGCGGCGACCAACGCAAGGGACAGGCACGCGGCGAGCTTGTTCATGGCGAGAGAATACGCGTTCAGGTTCTGTTTCGTCTATTTCACGCTGTGGTCGGCGGCGACGCAGGTGCTCGGCGGAGTGACGATGACGCCGTTCGGCACGCTGCCCGCGCTCGGTCCGCTCTGGCCGATGCACGGCATCACCGAGTGGATCGGGATGCACGTGTTGGGCGTTGCCGCGACGTTCGAGCCGGGCAACAGCGGCGACACGCTCTTCTACTGGGTGCAGACGTCCTGGATCTTCTGCGTGGCGTTGATCGCGGCCGCTATCTGGGTCCGGCTGAAGCCGGACACTACCGAGGGCGGGGCGCCGGACATTACCGAAACACCGGTGGGGTCCGCCTTCAGGCGGACCTTCACACTCTTTCTCCGTTTCGCGCTCGCGGCGCAGATGTTCTACTTCGGGGTGGCGAAGGTCATCCCGACGCAGTTCGTGCCGCCGGCCCTCACCACGCTGGTGCAGCCGATCGGCAACGCGCCGCTGTCTACCCTGCTGTGGATCTTCATGGGCGCGTCGCTGCCGTATCAGATCTTCACGGGCCTGGCCGAAGTGCTCGCCGGCCTCCTGCTGATATGGCCGCGCACAGCGACCATCGGCGCGCTGATCGCGCTCGTGGACATGATTCAGGTCTTCGCGCTGAACATGGCCTACGACGTCGGCCTGAAACAGATCTCCTTCCACTTCATCGTCATGGCGCTCCTGCTCGTCGTGTGGCGGCCGGACGCCCGCCGATGGCGCGCGCAAATCGCATTTGGCCTCTACCTGCTCGCGATGTTCACGCTCCTGCAGGTGCGGCAGTGGAATGCGCCCGAGGGACCCGCGCACCCGCGCTCGGCGCTGTACGGCATCTGGGACATCGAGGAACTGGCGGTCGATGGCGACCTGCATCCAGCGATGCTCAACGACTACGACCGCCGCTGGCGGCGCGCGATCTTCGACTTCCCCGATCGTATGGCGTTCCAGCGCACAGACGACTCGTTCGCCCGCTACGGCGTCGCGATCGACGCGCAGCAGCACACGCTGCAGCTGACCAGGGGCGGCAGCCAGACGTGGCGCGCGCTCTTCGATTACGAGCGCGCATCGGAGAATGAGTTGCGAATGGAGGGAACGATGGACGGACACGCCATCCGCATGCGGCTGTCGCTGGTCGGCCTCGACACCTTCCCGCTGCTGAACAGCCGCTTCCGGTGGATCCGTCCACCGGACTAGCGCTTCACGTACAGCGTCTTCGTCGTCGGCGTCTCCGAGATCAACGATCGCCCGTCCGTCGAGAGCGCCACGCGCCCGCGCGTCGCCGGCCGGCCGTCGGCCTTGACCATCAAGTCGAGCGTCCGCTCATCGACTTGGGTGTAGGCATAGGTGACGACGGCATCAGCGCCTTGCAGCCGGTAATCGGCACCGTCGAACTTCCCTGTCCATTCCATGTGCGTCACGCCGCCGCGGGTGCCCACCAGGTCGTAGGTCATCTTCACCGCATCGGCGGCGCGCTCGATCTTCCACGTCCCGCGCGCGTACGGTGAAGGACCCGCTCTCCATTCGGACCGTGGCACATCGAGATGCCAGGTGCCCAGCCAGCCGGGCGCCTGCGCATCCGCCAGCTTGGGGAAAACGAGCATGGCAATCAGTGCTTGCAGCCAAAACAGCACGGCGAGATGATGAGCCGCCACGGAGGGACACATGCGCGCTTCGGTAGCCACTGCGCTGGCCGCTCTCGTCCTCGTACTTCCCTCGCTGCATGCGGCGGGACCATCGCTGTCCAAGCCTGAAGACGTCGGGCTTTCGTCGGAACGCCTCCGCAGGATCGAACCGATCATCAAGGCCCACATCGCGGCAAAGGACCTCTCCGGCGCTGTCACGCTCGTGGCGCGGCGCGGCAAGGTCGTCCACTTCGCCGCCTTCGGCACGACGGACCTCGACACCAAGGCGCCGATGCGCACGGACACGCTGTTTCGTCTGGCCTCCATGACGAAGCCGGTCACCGCCGTCGCGGTGCTGATGCTCATGGAAGAAGGCAAGTTGATCCTGAGCGATCCCGTCTCGAAATATATCCCCGAATTCAAGAACCCGCGGGTTGCGGTCCTGAACGCACCGAGCGACCCGCGCGGCGCCGGCGTGAGAGTCGTCAGCGCGGACCACGAGATCACGCTGCAGCACCTGCTGACCCATACCGCGGGCCTCGCCGATGGAAGCACCGAAGGACCTGCCGCGGCCTTCTGGCGCGACGCCAAAATGTCCGAGCCCATCTCGCTCGCCGAGTATTCGAAACGCGTGGGCGGACTACCGTTGCGATTCCAGCCGGGCACGCAGTGGGAATACTCTCCCGGCGCCGGCTTTGGCGTGCTCGGGCGCGTGGTGGAAATCGTCGGCGGCATGAGCCGCGACCAGTTCTTCCGCCAGCGCATCTTCACAGCGCTCGGCATGCCCAACACGTTCTTCAACATTCCGCAGACCCGCGTGGCGGATGTCGCGACCGTGTACACGGCCAGCGCCAAGGGTCTTGTCAGGCAGCAAACGCCCGCGGCGCTGCCCGCAGGCATCGAGTTCTTCTCCGGTGCCGGAGGACTGACGGGATCCACCGAGGATTACCTGCGCTTCGCGCAGATGCTGCTCAATGGCGGCCAGCTCGATGGCACGCGTCTTCTCAGTCGCAAGTCCGTCGAGCTAATGAGCGACAACGCGGTGGGCGATCTGAATCTGGGGAACTACTTCGTCGAAGGCCAGGAGCTGAAAGGCTACGGCTTCGGCCTCGGCGTCCGCGTGCGCATCAGCACCGGCTCGAGCGGTTGGCTGGGCAGCGTCGGCGACTTCGGCTGGGCGGGCGCCAACGGCACGTACTTCTGGATCGATCCCAAGGAACAAGTAATCGGAATGGTGATGATGGCGACGCGCGTAGGGCGTCTGCGGACGGAATTTCCGAACGCCGTCTACCAGGCGATGATCGACTGACTTAGTCTTTCCGGCAGATAACCAGCGACCAGATCTTCGGGAAGTTCACCTTCGAGATCGAGAGCGGCTGCAGATCCGCCTGTGCGAGGAAGCCGGGCAGATCGAGATCCGATTTGAACCCGACGTGCACCGTGAAGGGCGAGATGGCGCGCTCGAAACGCGAGAGGATCGGACTGGCGCTCCTGAAGTGATTGAGGATGACGATCTTTCCGCCCGGCTTGCAGACGCGCCGCATCTCCTTCACCACCTGCACGGGATCGGGCACGACGCTCACCAGATACGGCGCGTAGACGGTGTCGAAGCTGTCGTCGGCAAAGATGAGATGCGCGGCATCCATCTCCTGCAGCCGCACGTTGCGCAGCCCTGCCTTCTGCACGCGCTCGCGCGCCTTCTCGAGCATCGACGTGGAGAGATCGATGCCCGTGACGTGGCACTTGCGTGGATACAGATTGAGATTGATGCCGGTGCCGACGCCGACCTCGAGCACGCGATCGCCCCGCTGTATTGCCATGCGTTCGATCGCTACCAGCCGGCCGTGATGGAGCGTCGGTCCGAAGATGAGGTCGTAGACCTTGGCGAGCTTCTCGTAGACCCGGTTGACGAAGTCGTTTTCGACGGCTGTTACAGATAAGGCTCGCGTCGCGACGTCGGATGCAAAATCCTCATTCTCACGGTCGAAAAGCATTATGAAGGCCTGACTATAGCGTTCCCAGCCGTGTGCAACAAGCTAATTCGGGACACCGATCCCCTCGAGCACGGCAAGCGCAGAGTCGATGCGGCCTCCAGGCGCCGCTATATGAACGCCCGAGACACTGCCGCGAACGGCCAGAAGCGTTTCTCGTGCAATCGCGATTCCCTGTGCAGCGGCTTCGTGCTCGTCCTTGGCGGCGCGCATCCGCTCGAGCACCTGATCGGGCACACGGACGCCGGGCACTTCGTTCGCCATGAACTCGGCATCGAGGAGGTTCTCGAACGGCCAGACGCCGACGAGGATTGGAATGCGGGCGGACTCGAGGCGCCTGTAGAGCCGTTCGAACGTGGCGGCGTCGAACACGGGCCGCGTAATCGCGAACTCGGCGCCCGCTTCGACCTTGTATTCGAAGCGGCGCACTTCTGAATCGAGATCCTCCGCGCCCGCGTTCACCATCACGCCGAGGTGAAAGCCGGTCGGCGTGCCGATGCCCTGTCCGCCGATGTCGAGCCCGTGATTGAGCCGCGTGATGACGTTGGTGAGGCCGACCGAATCGACGTCGAACACCGCGGTCGCGTCGGGATAGTCGCCGACCATGCGCGCGTTGCCGGTCACGGAGATGAGGTTGCGGATGCCCATCGCGTGCGCGCCGAGCAGATCCGACTGCATGCCGAGCAGGTTGCGATCGCGGCACGAGAACTGGAGCACGGTTTCGATCCCCGCCTTCTGCTGAATGAGCACCGCGAGCGCCAACGCGCTCATGCGGGGACCGCGCGGGCCGTCGGGAATGTTGACGACGTCGA
>WNGI01022932.1_pt1 | contig 10900 bp, 5 predicted proteins | sample 5400621 | NCBI WGS metagenome assembly WNGI01 (sample SAMN13153374, study PRJNA577476) | soil metagenome | isolation source: 20 cm soil or saprolite under Garry oak tree replicate 1 | place: USA:California | collected 2016-06-15 | reverse complement strand
TCGTCGTCACGGCAGGGATCGCCCGCAAGCCGGGGATGAGCCGCGACGACCTGGTCCGGACCAACGCCGACATCGTCAAGCAAGTCTCCCAGCAGATCAAGCAGAACTGCCCCAAAGCCATCGTGGTCGTCGTGTCGAACCCGCTCGACGTGATGTGCTGGGTTACGAAGCAGGTCACCGCGTTCCCGCGCGCGCGCGTGATCGGCATGGCGGGGGTGCTCGACACGGCCCGGTATCGCGCATTCCTGGCAGAAGCCCTCGACGTCTCGGTGCGCGACATTCAAGCCATGGTGCTCGGCGGGCACGGCGATACGATGGTGCCGCTCGTCTCGTACACGGCGGTGTCGGGGATTCCGGTCACCCAGCTGCTCGATAGGGCGAAGCTCGACACGATCGTCGATCGCACGCGCAACGGCGGGGCAGAGATCGTGGCATTTCTGAAGACAGGCTCGGCGTACTACGCGCCGTCAGCGGCGGTGGTGCAGATGGTCGAATCGATCGTGCTCGATCAGAAACGGGTGCTGCCGTGTGCAGCCTGGCTAGAGGGGGAGTATGGACTCTCCGGGATGTACTGCGGGGTGCCGTGCAAGCTGGGCAAAAACGGACTCGAGAAAATCATCGAGGTGGAACTGACGGCCGACGAAAAAGCCGCGCTGAAGAAATCAGCCGACGGTGTGAAGCAGACGATGGCGGCGGTGACGCTCTAGAGCGGCACGATATCAGAAGCGATACCGCGCGGAGAGCACAGCCTGCCAGCGCGAAGCATCCTCGAGAACCCGATTCCGAACCACCGGCATGACGGAGTAAATGCCGCGCTGGTTCGTGGCGTCGTAACCGCGCAGCTTGAGCATTTGCACCGACGCCCCGAGCACCGTGTAACGGTACTGCCCCCAACGCGAGCTGAGCAGGTTCAGGACGTTGAAGACATCCGCGTCCACCTCCAACGACTGCCCGTTGCGCACGAACACCATCTCACTCAGCCGCGCGTTCAGTCCGCCCACCCACGGATTGCGGCAGCTGTTGCGGCGCAGGATCCGGCCGCGTTGCTCGCGCAGGCAGCGCTCTCCGTTGATGAACGAATCGAGTTGGGCAAAGCTCGAACCAGGAGCGAGCGTGATGTCGCCCGAGTCCCGGGGTACATACACGATGTCGTTCTTTACGACCCGCTCTCCGATCCCATCGGCGTTCGCGTCGCCGTTGACGATGTAAGAGAACGGCGTCCCCGAACCGCCACTGTAGAGCAAAGACGCACCGACCCTGAAAGGAAGCTGGAATGTCGCGGTGACCGTCACGCGATGCGGCGTGTCGAACAACGACGTGGCCAGGCGGCGGTCCTCGAGCGTCCCGTCGAGCGGCGTGCCTTGTAGTGTCGGGCGCGCGGGGAAGTTGTTGAGTGAGAAGAGGTCGAGTGCGTGCGCATAGGCGTACGTTGCGCTGAGGCGACCGCTGCTCCCGAACCGGCGCTCTAGTCGGCCTGCAACGGAGTAGGCTCGGTCGCCACTCCGGTTCGACACCCGAATCACCTGGAGCAGCGTCGTGTCGCGCCAATACGGGTGACCGAGGCCTTTCCCGTCAATCGTGCCGTACATCGGGCGCCCGCCCTCGCCCGCCTCGACCGAGAGCGGAGGCTTGAGGTTCACATCCGTGTAGTACAGTTGACGCACGCCCTTCGTGTAGAGCAGCTCCACGCTGCCGAGCCAGCCTGTGGCCAGCTCGCGATCAAGGCCGAGCGCGAGTTTGAAGTTCTGCGGGAACGTCACGCCGCGATCGATAAAGCTCACCCCGGGAACCGCTCCCGTATTGTCCGAGCATGTTGCAGGCTGGTTGATCGGGTCGAAAAGCGGCACGGTCGGGGATCGACACACGAGCAGCTCCTCCTGCAGCCCGCCATCCCGGTAAATGTTTCCGATCCACCGATAGGGCGGCCGGCCGCCAAACAGCCCGATGCCGCCTCGCAGAATCGTGCGGTCGTCGCCTCCGGGGCGATACGTCGCGCTGACGCGGGGGGTCCACAACACATTCCCGCTCGGCTTGCTTCCCGATTCTATGCCGAACGAATCGCGGAGTGCGGCGATCGTTACCGGCGTGTTCGGAAGAAAGGGTACGTCGAGCCGCACGCCCACCGCCACCAGAACCCGCGCGCCCGGCGACCAGGAATCCTGAACGTACGCCCCCGCTTGGCGCACGGAGAAATCGACGCCCGCGCCCAGCGGACCGGGGAGTGAGCGCTCGTAGCGCTGCGCTAGTCGTAGAGCCAGCGAATCGAGAGACGAGAAGGCCCAGAAGCCAGGCGACTGCTGCAGTATGGTGTCATGGAAATGCAACAGCTCGTCGTGCGTGCCGAGCGTCACGACATGCTTGCCCAGCGCGAACGTCACGTTGTCCGTGAACTCGAAGGCGCGCTGCGTCACGATATCCGTGGGACAGGTGAAGTTCGGACCGGCGACGAGCTGCGTGGTGTCAATCAAGACCACAATTCGCGGGAAGGTCGCGTTCGGGATGCAGTCGTCCCGCAGCCATTCGTGGCTCAGGATCAGCTCGTTCGACCAGCGACCGCCCACCTGTGCGCGCCAGATCAGTCGCGTAGTCTGCGCCGTCGTGCGGTCGTTCTCGCCAACGGATGAGAGACCGTAGTAACCGGGGCCGCGACTCGTGATGGCGCCCGCCACGTAGCCGATCAGGCCGGGATCAAGAAAGTTGCGGCGACTGGCATGCGAATAATGGTGTGACACCTCGAGATGACTGGCTGGGCCGATCTGCGCGGTAATCTTGGCGAATAGGTCCTGGGCCGGCACTCGCCCGTTCACCGGGCCCAGCGTGCCCGGGTTCAGGGCGTAGGTGTCGGCGAGGATGCGCTGGAACCGCAGCGCGTTCGCGTACGATATTCCGATCCGCGCGAGATCCGCTCCGCCCGCCGTGTCGCTGATGAACGGGCCGGGGTCCTGCACCGCTCGAGCCTGGAAGTCGGCGCTCGCGAAGTAATGGATTCGGTCTCGCACGATGGGGCCGCTCACGCTTCCGCCCCACTGCCAGGTCGTGACGTCGGGCGCTGACGCGCCGCCGCCAGCGATATCCTGGTTCGCGAAGGAAGTGAACAGCGAGTAGCGAGCCGTGTTCGACCCCGAGCGCGTCACCGCGCTGAGTACCCCACCCGCGGCTCCGCCTTCGCGCACGTCGAACGGCGTGACGAGGACCTGGAACTCGTGCACCGCTTCGAGCGAAATGGTGCGGGGCAGAACCTGCGGCAATCCGCCGATCGGGCTTGCGCCGCCCGGCTCGCGTCCGTAGTACTGGTCGGCGTTCTCGCCGCCGTCGATGCGGATTGCGTTGTACATCTGATTCTGGCCGCCGATCGAGACTCCGCCAAGCGGCCGCGGCGCGACGTGGGGACTGAGGATAGCGAGGTCCGCGAAATCGCGCGAGAGGGTCGGCAGCCGTGCGAGCGCCGACTCCGAAACGACCACGACGGGCCCAGCGCGACCGGTGCGGCCGATGAGGTCGGCGGCGACTTCGACCGTCACGGGCTCGAGCTCGGTCGCGGCGGGCTCGAGCGCCCAGTCGGCAACGAATCGCTGGCCCAACGCGAACGTGACTCCAGTCCGCCGCTGCGACCGAAAGCCCACGCGGCGAACCTCCAGCACATACGGGCCACCGACCGCGACACCGTCGACGAAGTAACGCCCGGCGTTACTCGTGAGGCCTTGCCACCGCTCGCCGGTCGAGAGGTTTGTGATCAGGACCGCTGCCGCTTCGATCGGAGTGCCATCGGTTCCGAGTACCGCGCCGCGGACGGACGCCGTGGTCACGCCTTGCGCTGCGAGCGGATCGACACCGAGCAGGAGGAGGAGAAGGAACGCGCGGTTCGTCGGAACCTATCCTTTGGGCGGCAGCGTCGCCTGCCACCGCTCCCACTGCGCCTTCTGCTCCCGCAAAAACGCGACGAACCCAGCATCGCCCCGGATGTTGTTCAGGAACGGATCACTTACGAACAGCGGATAGCAGGGCATCCCGCCCTCCGCCACTCGATGAAGCCACTGCACCGCCGAGTCGGGCCGGTGGAGCAGCGCGTACGCCAATGCGATGTGATATCCGGCATGATGAAAGTGGATATATCCCTTCCCCTTCTGGACCGCGGTCTGAATGTCCTGCTTGGCCCGCTGAGCGTCGCCTGCTGCAGCGAACCACACGGCGCGCGCGCTGGTCACGACACCACCTCGGTCCTCGGGATGGGTCTGCAGGTAGTTTCCTATCAACGCGAACGCCGAGTCGCTCCGACGCAAATGGAGAAGCACGACCGCCATCTCATAGTACCAGTATGGCGGGTTGGCTTCAGGGTCTACCTGGCTCAGGATTCTTAGTGCGTCGTCATAGTGCCCTTGATACGCGCGCGCCTCCGCGATGCGCCGCAAGGCGTTGTCTTCGCGAGGCGAGATCGCGAGCGCCTTCTGAAGCTCGACAATCGCTTCGTCGAGCAGTCCGATATGCAGGTAGATATTCCCTAGATGCTGATGCGCCCGGTCCATGTTCGAGTCGAGGCTCAAGGCGCGGCGGTCTTCCTGGATCGCTCGTTCGTGGAAGAAGTGGTTTGAAGGCCCCCACAGCAGGCGGGCCTGGGCTTGGTGGGCCTCCGCGAGATTCGGGTCGAGGCGAAGTGCTTTCTCCGCGGCCACCTGAGCTCGTTGCAGCGCCGCCGTGTCCCCCGGAGCGAATTCGCTCACCCGCAGCGCATAGGCTCGCGCCAGCCCGGCTTGCGCCGCGGCAAAACTCGGGTCCAGTGCCACGATGCGCTCGAACAACGTGATCGCGACCGAGTCGTTCTCTCGATTCTGACGCTGGTTGACGAGCATGTTGGCGCGCAGGTACAAGTCGTACGCCTGGGCGTTCCTGGAGGGTGGGGTCGGGGGATGCGACCGGCCTCTGACGCTCAACCCGACCAGCAGGACCAGGGCCGCTGCCGCCGGGAGGCCCACGCTCATGGCGAGCCTCCCCCACCGGCGGTTCGAAGGGACGGCCGCCAGCGGAGGCGGTGAACGCGCCTCGGGCCGGGCGGCGGGTGGCGCCGCCTGCACGCGCGCCCGCACTGTGGCCAGCAACGCCTGGGTCTCGGCGGAGGGCCGCACTTCGAGTTCTTGACCGAGCCGCTGGGCGAAATCGTCGTAGGCTCGCACGGCGCCCGCGCGGTCGCCCAGTCGGTCGAGGGCTTCGATCAGCCGCTGCATGAGGCCTTCGTCGAGCGGTGCGAGTCGCAGTCCGCGCCTGGCCCACTCCGCTGCGCCCGCTGTGTCCCCGTTCTCCATTGCTCGCTCGGCCAACTCCCGCGCAGCTCCCGCCGCCGTTGACCGCAGTCGGTCACGCTCCGTTTCGAGCCAACGCTCGAACTCCGGCGCGTTCGAGATGAAGAAGCCTTCGAGCAGACCTCCCCGATACAACTCGATTGCATCGGGCAGTTGCCCGTCCGCGACCGCGCGCTCGAACGCCGCGACGTCGCACCAGACCTGCTCGAAGTCGAGTCCCACCTCTTCGTCGCCGTGGCTAGTGACGGCGCTCGTACCAAGGACACGACGGAGTACGTGGAGGGCTTGGCGCAGCGCGTTGCGCGCGTGCGCCTGATCGAGCTCCGGCCAGAAGAGCGCCAACAGGCTATCACGGCGATGCATTCCCGGCGGAGGCGTAGCGAGGTAGGCGAGCAGGGCGAGGCGACGTGGTTGAGCAAGGAGGCTCTGCACGTCGTTGATGAGACTCACCCTCCCGAGCATCCGCAGCTCAATCATCGAGACCCGTTACCGTGGCCGTAACGATGGCAGCACAAGAACGTAACGCGACCGCCTTAGGATGGCTCCGCGCCGCAGAACCTAGCCGTCAACCGATAGCGCTGCAATCACGCCTCAGGGAGGTCTACAATGAAGGCACGCAGAAGGTACTCAGCGGCGATCGCTCTGGTGGTCGTCGCGCTCGGCTGCGATTTGGAGAAAGCACCCTCGGGTCCAGAGTCGTCGAAGCTCTCACCGAGGTTCGAGACATCGGTTGAGTCGTCCGCCGCTTCTAGTTTCGTGTGCGACATTGGCGGCGCGATCTGGGAAGGAGACCCCGATGCGACGGTCCTGCATGATCTCGCGCCGAGCGGTGTCACGCGGATCGCCTTCAACTACAACAACCGGAACAACGCGGCGCGGAACCCGATCACGGGCGCGCTCACGGGACCTGGCATAGACATGAGCTGCAAACTGGCAGAGGGAACGCACGCGCAGTTCGTCGCGATCCCCTATCTAGGAGTGCCGCCGCTGCTAGCAGGCCTCGCCAGCGGCGACTGGGACGCTGCCTTCGCCTTCGATCAGACTCTTGAACCGCCCGGCATTACGGCGGCCATTCCGCACATCGGCGTAGACAACACCTATCTCGTCCGCGGCGACGCCGCGTTTCAGACAGTCGCGGACGTCGATGCCCCCGGCGTGCGGATCTCTGTCGCTCAGGGCAGTGCAGGCGACATCTATCTCGGCCGGACCCTTAAGTACGCGATTCTCGTGCGCACGCCCGCAACGCCCCAGGCGCTAGACCTCTTGAGCACGGGGCAAGTGGACGCGTTTGCCGGGGGTCGGGGGCCCCAGGTGCTCGCTTTCGTTGCCTGCTGCGGTGGGCGGCTGCTGCCCGACAACTTCCTGATCGCCAACCTGGCCGTTGTGGTGCCGGACACCGCGGTGGGTCATAGCAGCGCAGGGCTACAATACATCAACGAATTTGTTGATTGGGCGAAGACATCGGGCGTCGTTCAGGTAGCGATCGACCGCGCCAATCAGGGCGGCACGCATGTCACGCCCGCGCTACCGCCGCCGCAGCGGATTGCGTTTCTCCAGCGTCACGTCGCGAGACTGGTGGAAAACGGCGTGCTGAACGACGGTCAAGGCAATGCGCTGGCGGTGAAACTCGCCGGTGCGCTGGAGAAGTTTGCTTCCGGGGACAACGAGCCCGCGGTGAACAAGCTGAGCGCATTCATCAACCAAGTGGAGGCGCTACGCGACGCTGGCGTCCTGTCGGCAACGCAGAGCACCGCGCTGCTGCTGATCGCGCAGGACGTAGTGACTCGAGCGAAGGCGTTGACGAGCTGAGAACCATAGGCGTCGGAGATGAACAGGGTGGCGGCGTTCATCCACCAAGTGGACACGTCGCCAAGTCACAGACCCTTGAGTAACAGCGCCCGGAACCGCGCTTCGCGCCTCAACGGATCGAGTGGCGGGTCGAGCCTCAGATGGAGTTGGAAGTGCAAGTCGCGCACCGGCCGATAGCGCTCGAGCCACGATAGCGCGCGGCCGACGTCGCCGAGGGCTGCATACGCGGCGGCGATGTTGACCGCACTATGGTTGTCGGGTGCCGCTGGGTCGGTGCGAGCCTCGGCTTCAGCCACTAGACGACGCGCGGCCACGGTGTCTCCAGCGGCGACGGCCAGCGAGACCAGTCCGGAAAGGCCCGCGCTCCCCGGCCCCGTCGGTAGGCGACGAGCGGCGCCCAGCTGCGATTCCGCCTCGTCGTGGCGGCCGCGTGCGAGCGCGATCTGCCCGGCGGCGATGCGCCCGAGCCCGTACAAAGGATCCGTCGCCACCGCGCTGTCGGCCCACATGGCCGCGGTGTCGTACGCACGCCACCACCAGTAGTGGATGGCGAGGAACGCCAGGGCATTGAGGCGTCCTGGGTCGAGGGCGACCGCACGCTGCCATGCCGCGCCAGCGGCGTCCCGATTTCCGGTTTCTTCGAGCGCCATTGCCAGCTGGTCCCACGCCTCGGCGTTGAGCGAATCAATCGCCAGCGCTCTACGAAGCGCTTGCAAGGCGGGTGCACGGCCTGTCGGGTCCACGTCCTCCGAGACCAACGCCCGGGTCAGCCAAGCGTCAACACTTGTACTATCGAGTTGGAGTGCGCGGTCGCTCGCGCTGATCGCTCCAGTCAGCAGGCTGTTGGACGGGAATCCACGCACCGGGAAGCCCCAGCGATTCGCTTGGTGTAGCGCGCGAGCGAGGCCGGCCCACCCCGGCGCGTAGGTCGAGTCCTTGTGTATCGACTCGGAGAAGAGGGCCACCGCTCGGCCGAGGCTGGGTGTGGTTCGCCGTGAGGCTTCGTAGCGGCCCCGCAAGAACAAGTCGTAAGCGACGGGATCGGGAGGCAGCGCGGTGCGCCCGGGGGGAGCTGCGGCGCGGGCGCCCAGCGCGTCGAGAACCTCACGGGTCAACGTCCGAGGGACAGTAATCGTCCCCTGGCTCCGGAGCGCAAGCCGGGTGGTCCACACGATCTCACCAGAGCCGTTGCGCTCGAGCTGGACAGTGACGTCGAGCGTGTCCTTCGCATGCCTCACGCTCCCGGTCAGGATGTAATCCAGATCGGGCCGCGCTTGGCGCACGCGAAACACGCGCACAACGTGGGCGGCGCTGAGCGAGCGGGTGAGCTCCTCGGTTAGCGCGTCACCCAGAAACGCGTCGAGCGTATCACCGGAACGGTTTTCGAGCGCGACGATCCCCACGGAGGCGTGGCTCAGGCGGGCGTGGGCCTGTTGGTGCCGGATCGCCATGACGGCAGCCAAAAGGGCAACGCCAATGGTCCCGGCGACCCAGCGCCTGCCGGGTCTGGTGAATCGACGCGCCGGCGGTTCGGTGGACGCGGCCGAGGGCGGCTGCGCCGCCGGAGCCCGCCTCAATGCAGATGGTGACGCTGCCTCCCGCGAGCGCACGAGCGCGATCAACGCCTTGGTCTCGGCGGCCGGCTCGACCTCGAACTCAACGGCGACGCGCTTCGCGAACTCTTCGTACACCTGCACGGCGCCCACTCGGTCGCCTACATCGTCCAGGAGCGTCACCAAGCGGCGGAGCGTCTCTTCGTCACTGGGGACGAGCGCCGCCGTGCGACGCGCCCAATGGGCGGCGCGTGCGAAATCGCCTTCCGCCTTCCTGCGCTGCGCGAGCGTCCACGCCGCCTCGCACGCTCGGTTCCGCAACCGCGCTCGCTCATCCTCCAACCAGCGCTCGAACTCGGGCGAATCCGAGAGGAAGAAGCCTTCGAGCAGACTACCCCGGTAGAGTTCGAGCGCGCCGCTCCAGTCACTCGAATCGAGGGTATGCTGGAACGCGCGAACGTCGCACCACAGCCGTTGCTCGGCGACGCCCACCTCCTCATCGCCGCGGCTCGTGAGCACGTCAGTGCCGAGACCTTGTCGCAGACCGTGGAGCGCCTGGCGCAGCGCGGCGCGGGCGTGGTCCTGGTCGAGCTCCGGCCAAAAGAGTCCGAGTAAGGTGTCGCGGCGGTGTAAGCGGTACGGAGCGGCGGCGGCGAGAAACGCCAAGAGGGCGACGCGCTTTGGCTGAGTGAGAATGGATTCGAGCTCTCGCCCGTCGCTCCTCCGCAGGTCGAGTCCACCAAACAGCCGAAGCTCGATCACATGGCACCTGATGACGCCACGATCACGGACCCATCACGGTCCGTTAACGCCAGCGTCGCATCGTGCGGTCGTCCCTAACGTACCCGCGACGTCTCCACGCGGCAAATCGCAGCACCTCTGAAAGGGAGGAGCGTCATGAAATGGCTTCGCAGTATCCTCGAGTTGTCGCTCGCTATCGCGCTGGTTCAGGCGTGCCACCGAGATGACGGACCCCTCAGTCCGAACGCTTCGCGCGTGCGAGCTGAAGTAATTGATGATGCAGCACCGTCGGCCGGGACCTGGAATGCCGTCGCATCTATGCCGACGGCGCGCTTCGGGCTCGCGGCCGCCACAGGAAAGCACGGCATCATCTACGCGCTTGGTGGCTCTACCGGTCTCGCCGGACCCATCGTTCCCACTGTGGAAGCGTACGACCAGAAGACCGGCAGCTGGTCCGCGGTGGCCCCGATGCCAACGCCTCGCCGCTACTTGATGGCAGCAACCGACCGCAAGGGACGGATCTACGCGATCGGAGGCGCGCTCGCAGGTGTCTTCCGTAGCGTTGTCGAGCGCTACGATCCGACAACCGATACGTGGACCGCCGTGTCACCGCTGCCCCTGGCCCGCTGTTGCGGAGCGGCGACGGCGGGCCTGGATGGCCGGATCTATGTCATCGGAGGATTCGCCAACGGTAACATTCAACTCAGCAACATGGACGCATACGATCCGGAGACCGACACGTGGAGTAGCCTGGCGCCGTTGCCCGCGCCTCGCGCCGGAAGGCTGGCAGCCGTCACGGCACCGGACGGTCGGATCTACGCGATTGGCGGCATTACCGGCGTCACCACCGGCGCGACGGTGAATGTCTACGATCCCTGCAGCGACGTTTGGACCGCAGTCGCGAGCATGCCGACGCCTCGCCGATTCCTCGACGCCGTGCTCGGTCGCGGCGGCATCGTGTATGCTCTCGGCGGCACGGTCGGCTCCGTCGGATTTCCCGGGACCCAGGAACTGACGACGGTGGAGGCGTACGATCCCTCTGTGGACACGTGGACCACGGTGGCTGGGCTGTCCACGCCCCGCGGGGCGCTCGCGGCAGCTGTCGGGCGCGCCGGAGCCATCTTCGCGATCGGCGGCTTCGATGGGACCAGCGTACTCAGCTCCGTCGAGATGTTCACGCCCGAGCACGTTGACCTGGAGGGTGAGGACCGCGACGACGGCGATGCCCCGGCTACGCGCTGCGAGGACAGCGACGTCCAGGCGCACTAGGTCGCTATCCCTTGGAAGTCATCGAGGTCGAGCTGACGGCCGACGAAAAAGCTGCGCTCAAGAAGTCGGCGGAGGCGGTGAAGCAGACGATGGCCGCGGTGACGCTCTAGAGGCTGGTGGCGGACCCGCTACGACGTGGTACGTTAGCAGCAGTGGGCATCACCATCGACGTGCTGGACCTGGGCAACGTAACGATCGACCAGGCGTTCCTGGTCCGCGGCCGCCAGTGGGGAA
>WNGI01006129.1_pt1 | contig 10900 bp, 10 predicted proteins | sample 5400621 | NCBI WGS metagenome assembly WNGI01 (sample SAMN13153374, study PRJNA577476) | soil metagenome | isolation source: 20 cm soil or saprolite under Garry oak tree replicate 1 | place: USA:California | collected 2016-06-15 | reverse complement strand
CGTGGTATTCAAAACCACGACCGCCGAATGGATTGCGGCGGCCGCCTAATCCGCTTTCCAGTTTGCCGAACACCGGCCATATTGACGGCGTCATGCCGTGTGCGCGAAGGAAAGCTTCGTACATGCGCATGTCGCGCTCGAGCTTAGCGGTCTTTGATTCCAATGCCGCCAGGGCCGCTGCGCTGTCAACAGGACGGGCAGGGCCACCCTGACCATGCACTGTCTGACCTTCGGTTTGAGCTCCCGGCACCTCGGCCGCCAGCTTTCGCGAAGTATCTTCGACAGCATCCACGCGATTGTTCAGGTTTTGCAGCTCTTGCCGCTGCTTGTCGTTCTCGGCGCGCAGGCGTTGATTCTCGCGTTCGATGCGGAAGTGCGCCGCCTGCTGCGTTAGGCCATAGAATCCGTAGGCCAGCCCACACATAACGGCAAACAGTCCCAGGGCAGAGACTTTCAGCCAGCGTTTGTGGACGCATACACGACGGATATGGGCTCTGGAACGGGAAGTACGGGCAACAATAAAGGCATAGAAACGGTCGTCTCGGTTCATCAATTCTGCTCCTGTCGATCAGTCCACGCGTGCTGGTAAAGAAGGGGCCGCATGGCGACCGCGAAAGTAACAGTTGCCGACGAAGGCGACTGATAGCACTCAAAAATTGTGAGGTCTTAAAAAAGAACCTGCTTGAAGATCTTTAAAGAACCTGCTTGAAGTAAGCAGCGGAAGGGCAAATCTGAATCGCCGGGAAGTGCTTAGGATTCAGCGCAACCGAACCTGGATGCTGCTTGAGCGCGACACCCTATCACACGAGGCAGGAGAAGGCAAACGGCAAAAAGCCGTCCGGACGGAACTGCTGAAATAGAAATATTTAATGCGTTGACCGAGAGTCAGTCTTGAGGATGTGTGGTCGGAATCATGCTTCTTCAGATTCGCGTTTGCGTCGGCAGCGATCGCGCCAGATTGCCAGCACGATCATCACCATCATCCCTACAAAGGCCACAACAATGGCGAACTTAATTAACGCGAGCAGGAAGCCGACCATGACGATTAGTTGTTTGAGCAAGGCTACGACCAGGAGAATGAGTGCGAGTACGGCGCCGCCGCGACCAAATGCTGCCAGGATTGCCATAAGAAAAAACTACCTCTTAAGAAAAATAGGTTCAATAGGTCCTATACGACCTATAACTACTTAAATCTTGCCGAATTAAGCTGGCGCGGACTCGCGTGGGTTGGAAAGTCATCCGTGCCGAATCGTCCTGATTTGGCCGGCCAGTTCGCCACCACCGAAGGCGGCGGATTATTCGTATCGAACGCCCTCATCTCCTCGCGTCGGCGATGTCGCTTCAAATAATCAAACAACATGTATGCGCCCAGGATAACCAGGGCCACCGGCAAGGTGCGGCGCACTGGAAACTGCACCCCGAGCAGAGTGTGCGCCAAAAAGATCGAACCAAGTGCGACCAGCGTTATGCCCCACGCGATTGGGTTGCCATAAAGCTGACGGGTAATCGCATCTTCTTCAGCATCAGGCGCCAAACCCGCCCGCATCAGTTGGGCTGTGCGGCACGCGTCGACAGCCGCGAACAACCAGGTGCCGGCTACTCCCAGCACAAAGAACGTCACCCCGTCAGTGACTACTGCCATCTGAAAAAAGCTGGCGAAAATTGCGAAGTGAACGATTGCTTTGGACGTTTGTCCGTTATAAGCAGCTCCCAGCCCGGGGACAAAAAATGAAAGGAACGTAGCGATTACGGGTGAGGTCTTACGACGAATAACCTGCGAGTCGGTCGAGCGCGTTTGTTGATAACGCAACAGTTCGACGCCGGCCACGATGCAATCCTGGCAGAACGCAAACCCGCGGATCCGGTGATCGCAGGCAGGGCACAGCGGCCGTGCGCATTGGTTGCATTGCACGGCGGCCGGATTCTTTGTGTGATAAGCGCAGTTCATCAACTTTCCCTGTCCGACAAACTTCAGTTTGTCGCAAACTCTCGTTGGCGCGACTGAGCGACAAACTAAAGTTTGTCGGACATCATTTCAATGCTTCTTTGGCTCTGACTTTCCACTCTTCGGTTTGCTCTGCGTGGCGCTGTTCTTCGTGCCTTGCGTCGCGCTGTTTTGATTCGATGTATTCTGATTTGTGTTCGTATCACTTCCTTTACCTGAGTCTTTCTCACCGTTCATCAGATCGTTAACGCCGTCGGTGATTTGCTTCATTCCGTTGGGAAGCGCCGAACTCTTGGATGCGTTACCGGCGGTGCGTTCTGCCAACTGCAAACTGGCATGATAGATTCCGCCGACTGACCCATCGGTCGAAACGGTATTCGTCAGGACGAAGACCGATACCAGAAGCATGGTCGCTACTGATGCAAGCTGCGGTGAAACGATTGGATCAAGGGCGCCACGCAGCCACTCGATCAAGCGAGATTTCAGCGGTGCGCGCACTTCCCGCGGCAGGACGTTGCCAATGGTGCTTTGTAGTATCCGTGCTTCGAGGCCCGCCGGAACTGTCAACTCGTCCTGTTTGTACGTATAGCAAGCACCGATTGCCCGGACCACGGCGCCCGGCAGTTCGCTGCAACTGACGCAGAGGGCCGCGTGTCGCTCCCAGCGGTGGTAAAGGGGAGCCATCAAGAAGCCGTCGAGATAATCTGTCAGGTACTCTTCGAAATCCGTGCAGGTGATGGCCGTTTCCGGCATCGTCTTCAGCAGGATGCGCGCCTCCAGGCCGGTACCCGCAAGGGGCGCCTCCGAGGCTGAACAGGCGAGCAGTGTATTCTTCACTTCGCTGAGAAGATCGTGACAGACGGGACAGCGCATGGCGTGCTCGGCAAACTCACGGTTTGTCTGCACCTCGAGCGCTCCGTCGAGGTAGTCGGTCAACTGATCTTCAAATTCGTGGCAAAGCATCTTGTTTCTTCTCTCTCCAACTAACTGACTGACGACTACGCCGTCGCTACGCCTCCACTACTCGCATACGACGTAGAATCTTTGCAAGTTCAATACGCCCGCGATTAATCCGGGACTTAACGGTTCCTTCAGGTATTTTCAACAAGTCAACGATCTCCTGATAGCTTAATTCTTCGATGTCGCGAAGGATGACGCAGGTGCGCAAATCGGGCGAGAGCTTGTCGATACCTCCCTGCACCTGCACACCCAGTTCGCGACGCTCCATTTCGCGTTGGACTGTGGCGCCCGCCGCTCGCAAATGATACTGGTGATCCTCGAGATCGTCCGCCGCTTCGTCTTGCGGCGCTCGCTGCCGTTTGCGGTAGTCGTCAATTACCAGATTTCGGGCCAGGCGCATCAGCCAGTTCTGCAAATCACCCTGCTTTGGATTGTATTGTTCAAGGGATCGGTAGACGCGGATAAAGACGTCCTGGGTCAGGTCTTCCGCGGCGTCAGCCCGGGAAGTGAACCGGTAGGCAAGATTGTAGATGCGGCGGGTATAGGTCTGGACAATCTCTTCCCAGGCCGCACCATCACCTGCACGGCACCGCCTTACTAATTCAGCGCCTTCATTGGTAGCCAAGCTTTTGGCGGCTCCCACTTGTTGCGTCTCCGATTTGGTTCGTGGTTCCGAAAGCAGTTTCAGGACTGCCAGGTTTCAGCATCGCCCAACCGGAGCGTCTTACGTCCGGCCACAAAACAAAGTTCCGTTATCGCAGATGGGTCAGAGCCGAGCCAGTGGTCGTTTCGGATCGGGATTCTTGCGCGCAACATTAAACTGCTGTAGGCTTGCTGGACCACACCATATCTTGTGGTCGCGTTAGGATTTTAGTCAAGTTTGTCCCCGCCATGTACGACACGCCTCGGTTTGTCGTCGCTGTCCAGGACGTGCTGTGCCATGGGGGGACGCCCGCTCGACAAAGTAACTTCATCGGAGAGTTTTCAAACATTTTGGGAAAATATCGCAAGTATCTTGAGTTCGCCGGTTTGCTATTGTTGGCAGTCCTAATTATCTGGTGGCTTGGCCGCAGGCTGGACTGGGAACAAGTCAAGATCGCGATCCAGAAGTCGGACTTGCGACTAACCCTACTCGCCGCAATCGTAATCCTTTTGGCTTATGTGTGGCGCGCGCTCCGCTGGCGCGTTTTCCTCGCGCCTCTGGCAACTACCAGTTTCCGCGAGATCTGGATCGCAACCACGGTCGGATTCGCCGCGATCTTGACGATTGGCCGCTTAGGTGAAGTCGTACGTCCGTTGGTACTGCCCATGCGTGATAAGCGCGTGAGACCCGCAGCATCTTTCGTGACCATCATGATCGAGCGGCTGTACGACTTCATTTCGGTCGCCCTGATTTTCGCAGTCAATCTATTGTGGTTTACGCCTCCGGGGACCTCGGGCGCCGAACTTACGCGCATTCGCTTGGCAGGCTTGCTGATGGTGGTTTTGCTCGCCGCGGCGGTAGCACTACTTATTTGGTTTCGGCGGCGATCGGCAAGCGTAATTGGCTGGCTGGATCGCAGAGTTGGTGGCCGGTCTCGCTTGAGTGGCAGGCTGAAACGTGCACTGCTTAGCACCCTCGATCAAATGGCAACCGCCTTACGTGTGCTTGGTCATGTGCGCCAATTGGCGCCAACGATCGGTCTCTCGCTGCTACTTTGGTTTTCAGTCGCCTTCGCGAACCTGCTTATCTTTAGAGCTTTCGGCCTGCCGTTCGGGATTTCGCAGGCGCTGTTTGTGTTGGGCTGGTCGATGGTGGCGTCGGCGGTGCCCACGCCGGGCGGAGGCGCAGGAGCATTTCATGCGGCTACCGGAGCTGCGTTGGTGCTGCTTGGAGTTGGGATTGACCGTGCCGCAGCCGTCGCCATCGCTTTGCATCTGGTCGACTTTGCTCCGGCGGCGCTATTTGGCTTCTTTTACTTCCTGCGGGGGGACGTCAGTGTTGGTCGACTCCGCTCGATGATGACCGTGAGCACGGTTGAACATGCGGTGGAAGATGAAAAAGTGGCGCTGGCTGAGGGTGCCTGAAACTCGAATAGAAATGCGAGAGTGAGGATCAACTTATGAAATGCCCCTTTTGCGGTTTTCTCGAAGACAAAGTCGTTGACTCGCGCGAATCGCGCGAAGGCGAGGCGATCCGCCGGCGACGTGAATGCTTGAAGTGTGAGCGGCGCTTTACCTCTTACGAACGAATCGATCAAATACCGTACATGGTGATCAAGAAGGACGGCCGGCGGGAGACCTTCGATCGCAATAAGGTCATGGCTGGAATCCTGCGTGCATGTGAGAAACGACCGGTGCCGCCTTCGAAGCTCGACAGCATCGTCAACGCAGTCGAAAAATATGTCCAGGAGTCGTCAGAGCGCGAACGGCCAACGAACAAGATCGGCGAGTTGATTATGAGGCGTTTGAAGGAACTCGATAAGGTGGCCTACGTGCGTTTTGCCTCGGTCTATCTTGAGTTCGAAGATGTTTCGGAGTTCATGAATGAGCTGAAGACGCTGGTGCGCGCGCGTCAGGACAGGGTGATGAAGAGGGCCTAGGTAGTTAATTGGACGGTGTCCAAATTTCATGACGTTGAGTACTAACTTCAGCGCGTTCTTTCCCACTTAACAAAAAACCCGACTAGAGTCGGTACTCTGAACACTGTCTGATCAAGGTAGGACACTACCATCTGATGCGAAACTCACTTACGCTGTTCGGCCTTTTTGCGGTGAGCGCGATGCTTGTCTGTTACGCATTTGAAAATCGGAGCCCTTGGTTCATCCTGGGATTTGTTTGGGCCTGTGTCCTGGGATCGGTTTACGGCTTTCTCCAGGGAGCGTGGCCGTTTGGGTTGGTTGAATTTGTTTGGGCCCTGGTGGCACTACGGCGCTGGTGGATGGCCAGTACCGCGCAGTAAGAGAATCAAATGGTCAAGAATGTGGGGCCGGCGGGTCTCGAAAGGATCGAGTTGAAGCGTCTGATGGAGCGTGTCGGGCGGCTATTTTCGGTACTGCAGGAAGCAGCGCAAGAGCAATTGCCGGCCATCGCCGGTGCGTGGGTGCCGCCGGTTGATGTTTGTGAGACAGCCAACGCGATCTGCATTCGCATCGAACTACCCGGCGTCAGCGCCAGCCAGATCAAGATCGGATTGAATAGCAATAAGCTGCGCATTTATGGAGAAAAGAAGAAACGAAACCTCCGTCAGCGTATCGTCTCGCATCTCTGCTCTGAGCGCAGTTACGGCCATTTCAATCGGGTGGTGTCGCTCCGCTGGACGATCAGCGTCAAGGATGCGACGGCAGAGTTGGTAAACGGGATGCTCCTGATCAACTTGCCGAAGATAAAGGATCGCCGGGGGTCGGAATTCAAAGTGCCGATCATTGAGACGGAATCAAAACAAGGAACTCAAAGAGAGAAAGAATGACAGACATTATCAACGACGATATTGCCGCAGCGCTGGAACCGACGGAAGCCGAGCAGCAGCTACAGATCCCCGAGGAATTACCCCTTCTGCCGTTGCGCGACATAGTGATCTATCCGTTTATGATCGTGCCGCTGTTTGTCTCTCGCGAGAAATCAATCCGCGCGGTCGACGAAGCACTGGGGCAGCACCGGATGATCCTGCTTACTTGTCAAAAAGATCTTGATAAGGAAGAGCCGCAGCAGGACGATCTTTACAACGTCGGCACGGTAGCCGTGATTATGAGAATGCTGAAGCTGCCGGACGGGCGCATTCGCATTCTGGTTCAGGGAGTGTCACGCGCTAAAGTCGAATCCGTCACCGCAACGAGCGAATGCTTGCACGCGCGACTCGAAGTGATGAACGAAGTCCTGGCGCCAGAGCGTTCGCTGGAAGTTGAGGCCTTGATGCGTAATGTGCGCGCGTCGATGGAGAAGGCTGCAACCCTCGGCAAGAACATCTCGCCGGAAGTGATGGCTATTATTGCTAATCTGGACGACGCGGGCCGGCTGGCTGACCTCTCCGCTTCAAATCTGGAATTGAAAGTGGAAGACGCGCAGTCTGTGCTGGAGATTGCCGACACTACCGCGCGACTACGGCGCGTGAACGAACTGCTCAATAAAGAAATCGAAGTGCTCACCGTACAGCAGGAAATCAACACCCAGGCGCGCGCCGACATAGATCGTTCTCAGCGAGAGTTTTACCTCCGCCAGCAGATGAAGGCGATCCAGACCGAGTTGGGAGAAGGTAATGAGCTGGCAGAAGAGATCCAGCAGTTCCGCGACAAGATTGAATCCTCGAAGATGCCCAAGCCCGCCGAAGAGGAAGCCCTGCGGCAACTGAAGAAGCTCGAACGCATGCACCCGGACGCGGCTGAGACGGCCACGCTGCGCAATTGGATGGAGATCATCACCGATCTGCCCTGGTCGAAGTCTTCCAAAGACAATCTGGATTTGCACAAGGCCGAGCGGATTCTTAATGAGGACCACTACGGCCTCGAGAAAGTCAAAGAGCGAATCTTGGAAGCGTTGGCCGTGCGCAAGCTGAAAGAGAAACCAAAAGGGCCGATTCTTTGTCTGGTTGGCCCGCCGGGCGTGGGAAAGACGAGTTTGGGCCGGTCGATCGCCCGGGCCCTGGGACGTAAATTCATGCGGCTGAGTCTGGGAGGCGTCCACGACGAAGCCGAGATCCGCGGCCATCGCCGGACTTATGTCGGCGCGATGCCTGGCCGCATCATGCAGGCGGTCCAGCAAGCAGGGACCAATAATCCGCTAATCATGCTTGATGAGATCGACAAAGTCGGCGCGGATTTTCGCGGAGATCCATCATCCGCGCTGCTGGAAGTCCTGGACCCGGAACAGAACAACAGCTTTCGCGACAACTATCTCGGTGTCACGTTCGACCTGTCGAACGTGATCTTCATGACCACCGCAAACATTCTGGATACAGTGCAATCGGCTTTGCGAGATCGCATGGAAGTGATCCGGCTGGCGGGCTACACGGAAGAGGAAAAACTCGAGATTGCGCGGCGCCATCTAATGCCAAAGCAGATGGACGAAAATGGAGTTACCGCGCGCGATATGAACATCTCACGCACCGCGCTGACGGCGATGATTCAGCGCTATACGCACGAGGCCGGCTTGCGCCAACTTGAGCGCGAGATCGGCTCAATCTGCCGCAAAGTTGCGCGGCGAATGGGCGAAGGTCAGAAGGGCGCGGTGCGCGTCTCAGTAAATAATCTCCACGAATTTCTGGGCCCGCCGAAGATTATTCCGGAGGAAGTGTTAAAGAAAGACCAGATCGGCGTCGCCACTGGGCTGGCCTGGACGGCTGTCGGCGGTGATGTCCTCTTCGTGGAAGCGCTGCGCATGAAAGGGAAGGGCAATCTGGTTCTGACCGGACAGCTCGGCGAAGTAATGCGTGAGTCGGCGCAGGCTGCTTACTCCTATGCCAAGTCGCGGGCCCGAGAACTTCAGATCGACCCGGATGACTTTAGTAACTTTGACATGCACATACACATTCCCGAGGGTGCGATTCCGAAGGACGGTCCGTCGGCCGGCATTACCCTGGCAACGGCTTTGGTGTCGGCACTGTCTTTGAGGCCTGTGCGCAAGGATGTAGCCATGACCGGCGAGATCACTCTGCGCGGTAACGTGCTTCCGGTTGGTGGTGTCAAAGAAAAAGTCCTGGCGGCACGGCGAGCGCGGGTGACAAAAATCATTTTGCCTGCGCAAAACCGTCGGGACCTGGACGAAGTACCAAAGGAACTGTTCAAGGACATTCGGTTCGTTTTTGTCGATAACATGAGACAGGTTTTTCGCGAGGCGTTAAAGGAAAAAGCACCACCCGCCCTGACGTCAACCCCGCGCCCGACTCGTTTGCCGCAGGCAGCCGGCGCACGCAGAGGCTTTTGATATCCCGTCTCGTACTTCGATGCCGATAGTAATCGCGATAGGCGCGATTGGGTAACCGATAAAATAAACTTGTCGGAGTTGTTCGAGCAGGCCGTGTTTCTAATGACAAAACCCTCGACTTCAGGCCGATTTTTGCAAGCTAACACGTTTGACACCCCTCGGTTCGTGTGATAACCTCCGGGGTCAAGTGGCTGATTTTGGGCCACAAAATTCGGAACTTTTCCACGTTCCGTATTGTTTTAGTAGTGAATGCCGCTGCGCGACTCAAAGGTGGAAGTCGCAGTCGTGGATTCGCCCAAAGCATTATCCAGAGGAGAACAGCGATTGATGACCCGTAACCCTCTACGTTTATCTGTGAGCGCTTTTTTTGCCGCCGCAGCCCTTTTTATCCCCGCAATCATTCAAGCCCAACCCGGCGGATCTTCTGCTCGTGATATCCAGACTGAAGTCCAGAAGACCGATCCACGTGTGGACCAGGTTCTGGAGCGTGCCAACGATCATTTTCGTAAGGGCAAACTCAATCTCGAAGACAACAAGCGCGAGCAGGCCCGCGACGAATTTGACAAGGCCATAGATGAGATTCTTATGTCTGGCCTGGATGTGCGCGCCAGCCAGCGTCTGCAGACCGGTTATTTGGAGTTAGTGGAGAGGATCTACCGTGAAGAGGTTCCGCTGATCCAGGCATCGCCCCAACAGAACGCGACTCCGGTAGTCGCCCAGGGCGCGCCAAATCCAAAAGCCGAAACGGTAGAGGTAGCGCAGACCCAGCAACCCAAACCGCCCCAGATTGGATTCAGGCATCAAGGTTTTGAGCCGTCGCCCCTTGATACGTTGAGCAAGCTGATCCTGACCGAGGACGAGAAGAAAGTTTCCGATTCCGATATCGCAGAACTCGAGCAGGCAAAGAACGCGCTCGATTTCAACGTCACTATCAATCCGCTGGTTCAGCAATACATAAACTACTATCAGGGTCGCGGGCGTGCGACCATGGAAGCCGGCCTCCGTCGATCCGGCCGCTACATGAAAATCGCGCGCGATACTTTCCGCAGACAAGGCGTGCCTGAAGATATAACCTGGCTGGGCCAGGTCGAAAGCGCCTGGATACCGCGGAATGTCTCATGGGCGGGTGCTTCGGGCCTGTGGCAGTTCGTTCGCAGTTCGGGTGCGCAGTATGGATTGCGCCAGACTGCGTGGGTGGATGAGCGTAACGGAATCGAAAAGCCGACTGCCGCATCCGCGCGATATCTGAAGGATCTGGCAAAGCGTTATAACGGCGACTGGCTGCTGGCAATGGCGGCTTACAACACCGGGGCGCTGAACGTTGACCGCGCTATCTCGCGAGCCGGCGTTGCGAATTACTGGCAGATTTATCCCTACATCGCGCAAGAGACGCGCAATTACGTACCCAATATCCTGGCGGTGATCCTGATTGCTAAGAATCCTGAGAAATTTGGATTCCGTGGCATCCGGCCCGAGGCTCCGATTAGCTTCGACCCGGTGGTTGTTCCTTCGGCGACCAGTCTGCGATTGATTGCGGATGCTACTGATACCAGCGCCGATTACATTGCGAGCTTGAACCCGGAGTTGAAACGCGACACCACACCGCGCGGCGAGTCCTACCAGATTCGCGTGCCGGCGGGCAAGGGTAAACAACTGGCTTCGGTCTTGAAGCGGATTCCGGGCGATCGGCTTGATTCGGCCCGCATAATCTCAGTCGTTCCGGGTGAAGAGCTGCAATCAGTTGCCAACCGCACAGGCGTCAGCGTGGCGACGTTGCAGACTATGAATAATGGCGTCGACCTCAAAGGCACGAACAAGTTGGTGGTTCCGAATAGCAGCGTTAAGCTGACTAGCTGGCGGCGCGCGCCTGGCGCGGCCGATGCGGGCAACGCTTCGACACTCACGAAAGTGCGAGCCAGAAAAGGCGACACCATTACCAAGATAGCGGCAGCGCGAAAACTATCTGCCGATGAACTGGCCCGACTTAACGGCATCGGACCGAATGTTGAGTTGCAGGCTGGGCAAGAGATCAAGTTGCCGGGCAGCCCGAGTACTTCGCGCCAGAGATAGAGTTTCTTAGCTGATCAAGTAAGTGAC
>WNGI01002462.1_pt2 | contig 10901 bp, 17 predicted proteins | sample 5400621 | NCBI WGS metagenome assembly WNGI01 (sample SAMN13153374, study PRJNA577476) | soil metagenome | isolation source: 20 cm soil or saprolite under Garry oak tree replicate 1 | place: USA:California | collected 2016-06-15 | reverse complement strand
TCAGGCTAGGACCGTCACTCGAGCCGTTCGATCCGTCGGTGGCACCGCCACTGAGACCGAGGCCGTAGATGCCTAGCCTGGCCCAGTACCGTTCGAGCTTCTCGCAGGAGGCGGGCCCGTTTATCCGTCGATCAGGAGCCGTCCCACAACGGCCAAACTTCGGCGGCGAAGGGCGCGCGTCGCTGAGACCCCCATTTTCCCATGCCCCATTTCCTATTGCGGTCGGTCATGTTCTCCGCATGAGTTCCAAGCCACAAATGACGTGGATTGCCACAGGGCCGATTGTCACAGCGGTGGAGCACGTAGAGTCCGTCTGGAACAGGTCCATTGGCCAGAATCCACCGCAGGACATGCGTCCTGTCGGACCCGTATCGTGCACGCATCTGCGGCGCGCGACCGTAGCCTTGTTTGCGGTTGCGTTGCCATTCTTGGCACGCGTCGGGTCCGCCCGACATATCGAACCTCGACATAAACCATTCGATCGGATCTCCGTCCCTGCGTCCTGCATAGATCCTGTGCAGGGGTCCAAGCGGCGTTCCGTCCCTTTGTTGGTAGTAATGACCGTGGCACAGCCCCCTGCGACCAACGTTGGCTACATAACCGCACCCCTCGACCAAGCACATACCGGGTCCACCGAGATAGACCGGCCGGAGTGGCGCGAGCACTTTCCCTTTGGCCCGTTGCCTGTAATGACCGCTACACAGTCCGCTGCCGACTGTGTACTGGGTATGGCCGCACCCTTCAAACGAGCACGTACGATCTGTCACGGGATCGCCTCCTTATCAGGCGGTTCAAGTGGCCGTCGTCCTGTTGGTGCAGGGCGGCGGCTGCGTTCAAAGTATCGGGCTTACTGATGCCGTCCCTCCAACAATACAGATCAACATTCTCGATTGAGGCTGGAAGTTACATCGGTCCCGAGTCCTACGAGGTGCGCGCGATGGGCGGCTCGGACCTGACCAAGCTGGTGTGCACCATCTACCCGATCCAGTCGGGCATTCCGCAGCAGGACACGCTCGTCGATCGTCCGCTGTACCGCCCGAACGCGACGCAGCAGGTCGATCGCAATCGGTACGTGATGGACTACGACCCGGCCACGGGCACCATCACGCCGGACATCGTGTGGGCGGTTGCACCCTATTCGGACGCCGCGGGCACGACGTACGGTTTTCTGGAAGCCTTCACCTACCACGACCTCGAGCAGTACATCTACCAGGACCTCGAGGGCAGCGGCATCAACGGCATCGGCGAGCGGTTCGAGATCCTAGGCCCGTTCGACGTGCCGACCAGCCATCGGCTGATCAACGAAGGCCTGCGACACTGCTGGGTGGTCGTCGAAGTGGCGTGCGTGCCGACCATCCTCACCACCAGGCACGATCTGGGTGTGGTCGCGCCGTGGCTGATCGATAGCGGCGACGTGCTCCAGGTGGGCCTGCTCGCCAATGGCGAGGACCGCAACCTGCAGGACCCGTTCACGCGGCGCATCCGCGGTCAGGTCGAGCGGGACGGTGGCAACTTCTATCTCACCACCGATCCGCAGACGTTCAACGCGGGCGACCTGATCTACCTGCGCTGTCTGAAGCGGGCGTACGACCACTGCCGCGCCGCGGGCGGCGTCTTCGGTGACCAGCAGGGCCTGGTGCTGGAGACGGACGAGGCGCCGGTAGCGCGTGGCTGGGCAGCGGCTGCGGCGCTGGTCGCGGCCTGGCGCCAGTTCGCGCACCTGCTCGAGCCCGCGGCGAATCAACGTCTGATCAGGGACCAGGCTCAGGCAGTCGCAGCGTTCAACGACCTGGTCCGCGAGCACCTGGTCGCCGACATGCCACAGAAGAAGCTATACCGTCAGCGCGCCTTCGGGCCCGCGGTCAGGACGGCCGGCTAGTGTCACTGTATGCAAAGCGCTCGCCCTGGCCGTACCACGTGGTCATCTCCGGGACAGGTTTTCTCATTGGCTCGCAGCAGGCCGGTCAGCCGGCGCTGGTGTCGGTCGAGACGGCCAGCATCAACCAGGTCGCGCCGCCAGACTATTCATACGCCGGCGCGAATCCGACCAACGACCGCGAGGAGCCGTTCCAGCAGATGACGCTTGGGTTCGGCCTGAGCGTCCAGGAAAAGTGGGACGACCAGCGCTACAGTGCGGCGAACGCGGTTGATCTATCGGTCTGGCCGTGGATGCTGGGCCCGGAGATCAACACGGTCACGCCCGCGGGTGTCGACACCACACACGGCATCAACAAGTTCTTCGAGCTCGGCAACGTCTTATATGCAGCGAACGGCACGGTCGTGCTCAAGAAGGCGGCGGGTACGACCGACACCTGGTCGGTGGCGCATACGTTCGCCCAGCCGATTCTAGACGTGTGCGTCTTCACGTCGAACTACGACGGCGTGCAGCGCGCATTCTTCGCGCTGGCCGGCGGAGTGGTCGCGGCCTGGACGAGCGACGGTACGACCTACACCGCGATGGCGACGTTCACCGCGCTGGCGTTCACCGTGGTCGGCAAGGAGTTCTGGTGGGCGGATGACATCAACCGCTTGAGAAAGCTGGACACCAACGCCGACCCGACCAACGAAGCCAACTACACCAGCCTGATCTTTCGGACGGGTGACCGGTCGGCGCAGATCAACGCGTTGCTGGTGACCGGTGGAGGCACGCTGGTGGTCGCCAAGACCGACGGCCTGTACACCCTGGACGCGGCCGGCAACGATCGCGAGCTGTTCCCGTTCCTGCGCTACGCCGACCTGCCCGACAACGGCAAGCGCTGGGGCACCTTCGAGAACGGCCTGTACGTGGCCTACGGCAACTCGCTCGGCAGGATCGACCCTGACCTGTCCTGGACGTCGGTCGGGCCTGACGACCTGTCCAGCAACGTCACAGGCATGTCCGGTGGGGTGACCGCGTTTGCGGGCGTGGAAACGATGTTTGCGTACGCTGGCCTCCTCGACAAGGACACCAACACCGGTTACCTGTTCAAGTTCGGCGCGTGGGTGGCGATGGGCGTCCGCGGCCCGCGCCAGTCGACGCTGGTGACCGCGCTCGGCTCGCAGGGCACGGGCGAGCCGGTGCATATCGACGCCTGGCACGGGTCCGTGTCGATCCCGTTCGTCGGCAAGGCCATTCAGCACTTGTTCGTCTCGCAGATCGGTATCGCCGCCGGGCATACCAGGACGTACATCGGGTTCTCTGACGGCTCGATCGGCTGGATGCTCAACCCGTGCACGCCGAATCCCGCGGGCTGTTCGGCGTACCGCTACTTCGTCGGCGACGGCTGGGTCGACCTGCCGACCTGGCACGCCGGGTACCACGCCAGCCAGAAGAGCCTGCGCCACTTCAGCGTGACGGGCCCGAAGCTCGACGCCAGCGACTACGTCACGCTCGAGTACAAGTTGAATCCGACGCCGAGCACGCCGTTCACGGCACTGGCGCACACCTTCAACACGCCGGTGTACGACCGCTTCAAGTTCCCGATCAACGCGAGCTGCACGCTGGCGGCGCTGCGCGTGCACCTGCACAACACGGTGGCGACCAGCTCGCCTCTGGTGTCTGGTGTGAGCCTGGGCCATGCGCTCCGGCCGCAGCGGATCATGGAGTTCCAGGCGGACATCCTGTGCGCCGACGGCCTGGTGCGGCGCGACGGTGTGCCGATCCGCATGGGCCGCAAGCAGATTCAGAAGCTGATCGAGGCCGCGGTCGACACGCCCGGCGCGGTCAACGTGACGCTGCCGGACGAGACGCAGCAGCAGTTGATGTTTACGGAGTATTCGCTCATGCAGAGCTTCGACGAGATCGGGCGCCAGTGGCGGGGAAGCCTCCGCATCAAGGCGTGTCAATGGATCTGAAGGAGTAGCGGATGGCGCGTATCGAGATCGATCCAAACTACAACTCGCCGACCTTCAGTCGGGCGACCGCGGCGGCGGACATCTTCAAGAAGGAAGACGTGCAGGCGCTGGCCGCGGCGATGTCGACGCACGTGCACGACGGCACGGGCAAGGGCCTGGCGATCGCAGCCAGCGGTATTCCCACGAGCTCGATCACCTCGGCCATGATTGTCGATGGCACGATTGCCGCCGCGGACCTGGCCGCCAACTCGATCACGACCGCCAAGATCGTCGATGCCAATGTCACCAACGCCAAGCTGGGGTCGGACACCGCGCGGCTGAATCTGCTCGTCAATGGCGGGTTCGAGGTCTGGCAGCGCGGCAATGGGCCGTTCGCCGCGACTGGCAACTTCGCAGCTGATCGTTGGCAAATGAGTTTCGGTGGCGGGACGATGTCGGTGACTCGCGATACCGCCAATGTGGCAACGCCAGATTCAGCTGCATGCGCCGCGGTTGTCGTGACCAGCCCCAGCAATGTGTTGCTGACACAAACGCTCGAAGGGACGCATCTTCGCGGGCGCACAGTGACGTTTTCCATGCGCGTGAAAACGTCAACAGCCAGTGCCGTGCGTATCAATGTGTTCGACGGCGTCGCCACACAAGCCAGTGCGTTTCATAGTGGCGGCGGCGCGTATGAAACGCTCACGGTGACGGCCACGCTCGGCGCGGCGGTGACTGGAACGAACATTCTGCAGGTGAGTTTCGCTGTCGCGTGTACGGCCTACCTGGACAACGCGATGCTGGTCGTCGGCTCGCAGGCGGCCGACTACGCACCCTTGCATCCGATGGCGTTCGCGTTCGGTACGACGAGCGCGATGGCGATGTATCCCATCCTTGTTCAAAAAGCGGTCGCTCCAACAGTCACGCTCAGCGCTGCCGCTACCTGGGCAGTCACCTCAGCTGCCTTTGGCATTCTCCCCTGCACCGCTATCACCGCGACGGTGCAGGGTGGCGGACGTTCGATTGCACTGAGCCTGACGGTTGCCAGCGGGCTTGTTGCGGGGAATGCGGGTATCGTCCTGGCCAATACCGGACAAACGGCGACATTGGCTATTGAGGCGAATCCATGAGTGTGCATGTCACCGATACCAGCGGCCCGATGTGGCAGATCGCCCATGACGAGGGCGGCCACCAGGGCGAGGCCGATCCGAACACGCTGGGCTACAGCAAGAGCCCGGACGGCAGCGAGAACCGCGACACGGTCGTGATTCCCTGCCCGGTCGCAGGCTGCGGTGCGGTCTCATTCTGGCCGCGCGAGTCGCTGCCGCCGATTGTGAGTGACAGGTTGCCCGCATGACCGACGTTAGCCAGTATTCGGATGATCAGACCGCGCAGATTACCCAACTCCAGCAGCAGCAGGGGCTGTTCACGCAAGCGCTCAAGGCCGCCGTGGAGGGCCACTGGGTGGGCGCTGGCAGCGTGGAAGCGTTCCTGTACGCGCTCGATCCCAACCTGCAGGGCAGCGTCACCCCAGATCCACCGGTGCTGGAATCGGAGGACTCTGAAGAAAACCCAAAAGCGTGACCTGGGACCCGAACTGGTTCATGCCCGGCCAGGCGTATAGCTGGACGTGCAGCGTGTGCTCGACGACGTGGGTGCTGCAGGCCACGGCGACGGCGTATCAGGAATCGGACGTCTACGACGCGCGCTATGCCGTGGGCGAGCGGATGGGCTATCCGAGCTGCGTCAATCCGACGTACGGCTGCATGTCAACTGAGTGCGTCATCGACACGCTGGCGAGCTACGGCCTGGTCGCGCGTCAGGCGTGGTGCACCTTCGATGAGGCCTTCGCCATCGCCAGGACCAACACCGGCGTCATCAATCCACAGGGCATGTATCACTTCATGGGCATCCGCGGCACGAGCGGTGCGGACATCTGGGTGAGCAATTCCGCACCAGGTTACGACTCGGTCTGGGACAACCTCACGCGCGAGCGGTTCAACGCGCTGGGCCCAGTGTCGGTCATCTACGTCGAATCCAGATCTTGAAGGAGTCTTTCAAAAATGGTGATTGGGGCTGATCGGCGGGGTGGCGCTCGCGCGACTGCTTTAGCGATCTAACGGCACTTAGAGTGACCAAAACATTTTGAGCCACAGGGCGATGATCGAGAGCCAGATCAGAGCAACGACGAGGCTAGCTTTGATTGTTATCACGGCACTTATCTCTATCAAGCGTTCTTGTCGATGATGCGTTGGCACTGTTTGCAGTGGTGGACTGTGCCACCCAGGCCTCTGTAATCGTATGGCTGGCGCGGATCGATCTCATGCCATCGGTCGGGGTTTTCGATGCGCCGGTTGCAGAGCGTGTAGAAGTGGTACAGCGAGCCATCTCTTGGGCCTCCGGCGGCGTAGACCGCATGCAGCCTGCGCGTTGACAGATAGACCACTGCTGGAAACTTGTCAGACATAACCATCAGTGGTATTGCCGTTCCACGATGGCACGGGCTGTAGCTACTTCCTGGCGCAGTCGCTCATTCTCAACCCGCAGCCGCTCGTTCTCGGCTTCTAACGCGACATTGCCGGCTGAGAATGTCTTGACGACTTCTCGCCAGCGCTCATTCTCGGCGCGGAGTTCGTCACGCTCACGAGCCATTTGCTGAGCCACTTCAAGCGGGTACTCGACGGTCATGGTTTGTTCCGCTCAGCGATGATCGATTGCGCCATCTCGATGCTAGCCGGCGGCGGCGAGCTACCAGGCTCAAGGTAGTGCTGCAACTCGGCAATGTGGTCACGCCGGTCGTCTTCGTCCAGGGTCAGCCAGAACCCAATGAGAATGGTCCGCATCTCATGGTTGTTGACGCTCTTGGTGACGACGTGCAGCACGTTGCCGACGCGGTGGTAGCGGAAATCTGCTTCAGCCGGGAAGCTCATCGTTTGATCGACCTAAGCACCATTACCTCCCTCAAAGGATCCACCCCTCTGCGCGCATGCGGACGAACGCGGCGTGGAAGTAACCCGGTTCGAACAGTAGCAACTCGCCGCAACCCTTGCACCGCGAGCCGATCCGGACGCGCTCCATCCCGTCGAGCTGCGACTCGTGCATGTGCATGGTCTCGCCGCAGGAGCACCTGATGTCCAGGCAGTGCGTGCGGTCATGACAGGCCGACTCGGTCAACCCACTCGGCTCCATGCCGGCCCAGTCGGGGTTCTCGATGATTTCCCAATCGCTCACTCGAGCCTCCCTTTCGCCCTCACTGATTGACCCAGGCCAACCACTTGTCGGCCAGCGCGAGGACGTGATCGCTCTTGACTTCTTCGCGGGTCTGGCTCATCAGGCCGACGAAATTGGCCGCGGCCTTGAGCACGGCCAGGCGCGTGATGCGATCGTCCCTGGCACTCAGAACTGTGGGAGTTTTTTCCGGTGACAGGTTCTCGAGGTCCACGATGTAGCCCTTCGAATCGACCTTGATGCGCACATGGGCTCCGCTCTCGGGCAGCTCGACCGGGTGGAATCTACTCAAATTCACCCAGGCGCCGCCGATCTTGAGGCCCGTGGCGTTGACGCTCTCGACGATGCCCTCCACGTCCTCGGTCTGGACGCGGCCATTCGTGCCGTTCACCACGACACCTGACATTCGTCTTCGTCGTCGTCGCAGACGGGTGCTGGGCGACGGTCGCTGGCGCGCACCAGGTCCTCGACGCGGCCGTCCTCGAGCGCATCCAGCAGGTCGCGCAGCAAGGGCACGAGCTGGACGAGCCTCGAGCTATCGTTCAGCGCAGCGCGGCCACCGGCGCGCCAGGCAGCGCCCCAGATCGCGCTGGGGTCTTCCGACTCGTGCGGGTGGTAGTGGCGCCAGGCGAAGTACGCGCTGGACGGGTTGACGGCGAGGCTCACCGCCCGGTGACCAGCGCGACGTGGAGTTGGACGGCCAGCATGTGCTTGCAGTCGTGGCGGCGACTGTCGTAGCAGGTGCAGCTGGTGCGGGTGACGAAGTAGACCTCGTTGGCGTTGCGGCTCGAGCGGATGCCGTACGCCTTGCGGCCGTCACGGGTTCGGCAGCGAAGCCATTGGCCGGCGTCGGTGGCGATCGCCACGGCTTTGGGGCCGCGAGGGTCGGTTTCAGAAACGAGTAGGGTTGTCATTGGTCGATACCTGCTTATTCCAGGTGTTGGCCACGAGCAGGTCGGCGGTTAGAACGCTGGCCTGCTCTCTCTTGGTCACGTCCTGAGTATACTGGACGCGATACATAAGTGCAACGTATACTGCGCGTATGTCAACTACTAGTGAGTCATTCGGGCAGCGCCTTCGCTACCTCCGCTTGCGGCAGGCCTTGAGCCAAGCCGAGCTTGCCGAGCGCGCGGGTATTAGCCGCATCACCATCATCAAGCTCGAGGCCGATGCCAGGCGCGACGCGTGGCCGCAAACCGTGCGTAAACTGGCCAGGGCTCTGGGTGTTCGGCCAGCCGAACTCACCGTCGGCGAGTAAAACAGAGAAGCCCCGCACCGTGTGTTGCTCGGCCGGGGCAGTGGCAGATCCAACTAGTGAAAGGACTGAACCTGCAACGATGAGTCTACGCAACGAGGTCCCGCTGTGACATCGTCGACGCGCCGTCGCAGCAAGCTGCACCTGATCCAATCGGTCGCGCGCTCGCTCCAGCGGGTTGTGTTCTACTGCCGCGTTTCGACCGATGAGCAGGCGGACCAGAACACGATCCAACTCCAACTCGACTACCTCCGCGGGCGATACCGCCCTGACCTGGACGGCAATGGCCCGACGCCGATGGAGTTCGTCGCCGAGATCGTTGACGAGGGCTGGTCCGGCGCCCTGCCGCTCGAGGATCGGCCTGGCGGCGCCCGAGTGCTGGAGCTTGCCCGCAACCGCGATTTTGATGTGCTGGTGCTCTACAAACTCGACCGTCTCGGACGTAAAGCGTCGGTGCTGCTGCAGGCGCACGACCTGCTCGAGGAAAGCGACGTAACGATCACGTCCGCCACCGAGCCCTTTGACACGCGGCCGGGCCCGATGCAGGCCTTCGGCAAGTTCGTGTTTCAACTGCTGGCCAGCATTGCTGAACTCGAGCGTTCGACGATCGCCTCGCGGACGATGGGCGGCAAGCTCCGCGTGGCGAAGGAAGACAAGTTCGTCAACGGCCAGGTGCCGTTCGGGTACAAGGTCACACCCTCTGGGTTACTGGTGCCGAACGACACGATCATTCCCGAGGCGGGCGTCACCGAGGCCGAGCTGGTCGCCGAGTTATTCAACCGCATCAAAGGTGGCGAGTCGACGTACCAGCTTGCGGACTGGCTGCGGGACCTTGGCGTCCGGACCCCGCGGCGCTGGTGGAACAAAAAACGTCTGGCGTTGACCGAGTCGCCAGAGGCTTTGCCCTGGAACAACGTTCGCGTCTGGGAAACGATTCGAAACGAGACCTACCGCGGTGATCGCTTCCTGAGCTTCGCCGGCGCTGAACATACGCAGCAGGTTGAGGCCATTGTCTCGGAACAACTCTGGCAGGATGCCAACACGAAGATGCAGGAACGCAGTGCGTGGAAGCGCGATCGCGACGAGGGCTATACCTACCTTCTGCGGGGCAAGATCCACTGCGACTGCGGCATGTTGTACACGGGCGCAGTCTCGAATAAGCACCCCTACTACAAGTGCAACGGCACCAAAAAGCGCTCGCGTCAGGGCGAGTCTCCGTGCACCGCCCGCATGTTGCCGGCGCAACTCATCGAGGCTGCGATCTGGGCGGATCTGGCCTGGAAGGTCCGCAATCCAGCGGTGGCGCTCGAGCACGCCAAAGAAAAACTGCGCGACCGTCAGGAGCAGACTATCGACCACCAGGCGCGCCGAGAGGATTTGCAGAAGCAACTGGCGAACGTCGAACAGTCGAACCGCTACCTTCGCCAGCAACTCACGCGTGGCCAGTTCAGACCGGGGAGGGGTCCCGAGCAGATCGAGGAGGACCTCGTGGCTACCGAGCGCGAGCTCGCTCGCCTCCAGGGCCAGCTCGGCGAACTCGAGGTTGTCCTCGGTGTGACTGCCGAGATGGAGCGTCAATACTCGGCGACCGTGCCCTTGCTCGCGCAGCTGCGCGAGGAGTTGGACGCCATCGAAGCGGAGCAGGATCGGCCAAAAATGCGGACCATCCTGGACAAATTGATCCAGCAGATCACGGTCTCTGACAAACGAGCGCGTTACCCCGACGTGAACGTCGACTACGCGTTCGCCATCGGTGGCAATACGTCCACTGTTAGCCCGGTGACCAACATCAAAACAGTGGTCGTAATCGATCCCGCGCGGCGCGTCGCCTGAATCAACCTTTTACGGTGGGCGGCGGTTTCGCCGCTGTGGCCTGGCGGCGCCGCTCGACCGACCAGTCATGTAGCAGCAGGAGCACTTCGACCAGCGGGTCTCTGTTGTCGGTGTAGGTTCGTCTGCCGATCCGCAACCGCTGCTGTTCCTGACTGGGGACGGGCGCTGGCTGAGCCATGCGCACCAGTCTGCGGCCACGCCCCCGGAACAAAAAAGGGTGGTGAATCGGGAAGTTACGCGTCCCCTTTGCGCTCGTCCAGGTCGTGCTGGGCCGCATCCGCCAGCTCGGCCATGTAGCGCTCGAGCTCGCCGGGCGCGGGCTTGATGATCGTGTGTGTCAGGGTGCCGTTGATCAACCTGCCGTTCACCCGCGCGTGTCCGACGTTGACCCCGTGCGACTCTCGCTTGACGATGAGTGCGGGTGGTCTGATGAGGTATGGCTCGACGTTGTACGTCTCTTCGTTTGTGGTCGTCAGGCCCGGCGGCACGTAGTCGGGCAGGGCGCGCACGTAGTCATCCCACGTAAGTTTCAGTGGCTGATCGCGCTCAGCGGTAGCACCAACGGCCATGTCGATCGGACTGAGGACGGTGGCCTGGGTGTACCAGGCGTGGCTGCGTTTGCCGTACCCAGCATGGAGTTGAACTGGGACCAGGCGCCCGTCGCGGTGGACCATATGGGCTGGCGGTGGAGCGGCATGGCCAAGCGTGCCGTCGCGCAAAGCCCAGAAGTCGGCGCACAACTGCGGGTCGGTCTGGTGGGGATCGCGACCGG
>WNGI01014894.1_pt1 | contig 10903 bp, 15 predicted proteins | sample 5400621 | NCBI WGS metagenome assembly WNGI01 (sample SAMN13153374, study PRJNA577476) | soil metagenome | isolation source: 20 cm soil or saprolite under Garry oak tree replicate 1 | place: USA:California | collected 2016-06-15 | reverse complement strand
TCATGATTCTTGGCATATAGTTCCAGGTAATCATCAAGTGGACATCTGCAAGCTGTCATGTATGCCCCAGCTTGGTCAATTGCAAGAGGTATGCCACCAAGCTTTGAGACAAGCTGCTTGGCCAAAATTTGAACATCCTCAGATGTGTAATTTTGTCTGGCTGATTTGAAAAGCAGTGATAGAGCCTCTTCTTCTTCCATTTCAAGAACTTCCATAGAGTCCTCTGTGATCCTAACCAATTCAAAATTCCTGCTTGTTATCAAGATATTTCCTCCATTTCCAGGAGGAAGAAACTTCTCAACCACTTGGTATCCACTATCTGCATTATCATATATCATCAACCAATTTGACTTTCTAGATATCCATTTGAGAGTGTGTGCAGCTGAGATGGCCTCAAGAGGGGCATTATTTGCCTGAGCAATTTGCCTGAGTCTGAGATCAACAGCACTTTCTGAAGAAGCATCAATCCAAAATATGTCAGAAAATCTACAGTACATATATCAATTAATTTATTCAACTACAGAGGTCTAGTAGCACTCACAAACTTTCATTTTCTTCAGTAAATTTGAGGCAAATCTGAGTTTTGCCAATACCTCCCAAACCATGCAGAAGAAATGACTTCCTTTTCTCCATGGCATTGGAAACAAAATGATCCTTTAGCCTCTGTAGATATGCACTACGACCTGTAAACATAGTGCTAGAGTGTCTCACAGGAGGCAAAGATGCTATCACTTCAGTAGAAACTGGAGGATTGTTCATTTGCTAAAGGTCATCACATAATTATGGATATCTTCACACCAGCACAAATCACATACTACATAATTCCCATGAACATCAATGAACTGGCTATTTGTAATCGTGAAATTCTGAGCTGCAGCAAAGATACCTGTGTCGGGTCCAGGGCTGGCTGCAACTGGAGGGATATTGACTCCCCTGGACTCATCACCCGGTGCAGTAATAGTTTCCTTACTGGATGAGAAACAGTTTCCCATTGCGAGGTATGCAAAATAACGTGGCCGCGCTGTCAAGAAGAAAGAGAGATTGTCACGCATGTCACGCTCAGCGCGGTGTACAGCACGCCCGTGCCGTGAAGATAGTAGGCTATGTTGTGCAAAACAGTTGCAGTTGTGCGATTGGTGGATTTCTCGTGAAACATACAACGGCTGGCATACACGAGTAACGGTGCTACCCTGCATTGTCATGCCGAGCCCCTGCCCTGCAACGTCCCCCGCTCGGATTCCTTCAGTTGATATTCCCGGCTCTTCCGTAACAATTAACCCGGGGCCTGCCAGTGGCAGGGAGCACCGCAAGATCTGGCCCGATTCTAGGCTCCAGTTGAATTCGCGACCATCGACAGAATGCTTCTGCTTATAACCATTTGATCCCCCGTCCACCCGGGCCAGCAGTGCAGTCCACTTTTCTCTACCGGTACCTTTGTGCGCCTTCTGGCACGACCGCCGCCAACATTTCGGCCGCCTTGTTCGGTAGACATGCAATCACTCGTTACGAAATAGTACTTCAAGCTTCAAGCTTCAAGCTTCACTAGCTTCACTTCTCACGCTTTCTCCCACCTACTATGCCAATCGTCAACTGGAGAGTCCATGCCGTGGTCATCGCTACGAACGAAGAGCCAGCACGGGCTCAAGTGTAAAGACGATTGTCAAGCTCAAGACCGGGATAATTATACAGCGTCTAGTCTCCATACGAACGATCAACTGGCAGCGGCTAGTAGACTCAGCAATACGTTTTTCGTAAGTCTCTTAGTGTATTAAATTTGATGGGCGATATGCGGCAGTGGTTTCAATACGCCCAATCCGGCTCGATTGACAGGTATCTCGTTCACCGGTAGGAGCATGATTCTACCTGGGGAGAGGAAGCAATCCCGATTTCCAACCACATCAGAGGAAGATACTGGTCTTGATATGGTAATCAACGTTTACCACCATCTGCGGCGAGGGTTTGTTGATATAAGATAAATGCGCCCAGCAAAGCGAGAAGATCAACAATCGAGTCTGGTTTCGATTCATTATAGCACAGACAGAACATCCCAAGCGTGCGATACACACAGTCCGAAGATGATATGTGTCAAGCTTCATCTCATAGGTGGCGAGATGGTCGTGAAGGATATAGCACCGCCCAGCTCGAGGGATAGCATAGCAGCTACCAACGACGCGGCATATCTTGGAATTACCCGCTTCATGTATCGTTTGTAAGTAGATCCTCCATATTACGATGCACTACATCAGCCAAATTCCTGCCGATCAAGATGACCTTCCCTGGATCCAGAATTCCCAATATATTTTCCACTTTAATATCGAGCAGTTCGGGTGCGGGTTTTGGCAGGGTGCGGGGACGGGTTAGCGACGGGATACCCCAGGGTACACCCGTGTTATTTCCTAATCTGAGTGGAATCCAAGAGCTAAATTCCACCTAAGAAAAGCTACTCTGACCATCTGTCTCGCGTTCTCAACAAAGTGCTGCCTCTTGATGTAGAAGTGACACGGAAAATGCCGAGGATATGGAAGCACGATAACTCCTCCCAGACTGCTTTGCCCTAGGGGGGTTGGCTAGGTCAAACCTGAGTTATGAGTCATACTAGCTTGAGCAATTGTGGACACGGCACTGTGGCTCAGCCAAATCAAAGCGAGAAGAAAGCGAGGAGAAGCGAAGGACGCCTATCACCAATACAATGATCATCCACGTCGTTATGCGTATCAATGTTTCGCATAAGTCTCGTATATCTGTTAATCAGCACAAATGCCGCATTTAAATTCGCCAATTCAAGTTCACTATTAATCCCAATAGAACTCCGTGAATCGCTGCAGAAGGCTGGCATGAAATATATAGCAGCTCAGCAAAGAATCGATGGAATGCAATTCTGGGGTGGTCGTGGCGAGTGCCAAAGTTCAGGTGAACAAAAGGAGCTCAAGCCCGTAGGCAGCCGACTATATTTCAAACTTTACCAAGCACTCTTCCTATTCTATGTGCCGAATCTTAGGAACTAGATTTGCTGTTCGTGCGCACCACGACCTATCATGATTTTTCAAAAGACTCCAATCTCTCCGAAACCATTTTTTTCATCTACAGATAATCAGTCCTCGACGAACGCAAAAAAAAAAAAAGAATAGCGGACTCACAGCCGGACTAGGAGCATCACCTTCAAAGTAATGTAACACTAGTTCAGTCGCGACCCAATCATTCTCAACAGTCCCTAGATCTCTAAATATCAGGCTTCGTGGCCGGTTCGCCATCGGTCCCGTCAACAACATGTCAAAGGGCGTATGCTTCTTGAGAGAGGAATTTGGGAAGATGGATTTGAGTTTGCGCATAGATGAACCAACGACGATTGCTTCCTCTTCTGTTAGAGTGCTATTCAACTTGGCTTGGGTCATTCGCGCTTGGAGCGCCCGCATGAAAGCATCGCGGAGGTGCGAGTATGATGTGGTCCTTGTAGGCACTGTGGTTGCATGAATCTCAAAAGTTGTTTGATGAACGACGGGGTGATTCTCACCTATACGCACGACGCATGTCGTGTTTCCAACAATATATTTTACCTTTTCTTCAGTAGGCATGTCTTTCGGTATCTAAAACTTGGAGTCAGTTTATATCGTTAACATGAAGTACCCATATCCTTACTTTGAGATTTGGATCATTCAAGTCGGCGTAGAATCCGACAGAGTATACCTTGATGCCTAGGAACGAAACAGTACGAACGCCCAAGCCAACGAGGCTCAAGGTTGGTATTTTAACCTTGGCTGGAACGTCAAGTGTCTTGGGGAACGCTATTGAAGTTGCTGTGTCCACTGAAGACGATGTCAATGAGCTAAACGCTGCGGGCAACGAGGGACAACGCACCAACGAGCTCTTCAGTAGACTGCGGTTCTGTACCCTGACTTGCGATTTCCTGGGTAGCTAGCACATCCAAGTAAACCCTTCTCTGGATTGCGACCACCGCAGCACAAGCAATGCCAGCATATACAATCTCAAACCATGTCCCGCGTGAGGTGCTCTGGCCAGTCTGCCGACCAGCAGAGCTGAAGGATCTGCCTGTCTGGTTACGTGTCCAAGTTCGAGCTGTAAGTCGTACAGTCGAGGTTGAGAACACGGGTGGTGGCCGGAACAAAAGTCGGAACATGGTTGTTTACCGGAGTAACAATTTTCGCCAGTCTACAAGACAGTATGCTACGTATAGTACAGTATCGGTATTTTGCCCTACAATATGCTTCTGGCTTTCCACTGGAGGAAGTATGTAGGGGTGAGCTAAACCTGTCCAGTGACTCCCGGCACTATTGCTGCATCGTCCATCCATAAAGGAACCAAGCCAAACCCGCGTGTTTTGAGGAACCCATTAAATTCTTAAGTTATTATAACACATGAATGATACACCGGGGTATATTACAGTAACTGTGAAAAGCGTTTCGTCAACTCGCACAATTCCCAAAGGCAAGAGAGAAAAAAAGCTCACAAATACTCAATCATCATCCGCTATACGCGCCCTCTTGGTCGGCCTTCGAGACGAGAGACTCGTAACGCTAACCTCGTCATCTGATTCCCCCGTACTTGGTCGACTGGCCATAGCCCGCTTCCGTCTTTGATACTCCCTATCTCTCGCCTTCTTCTGCTGCGCAACCGTAAGTTCTTGATTCCTCGGTGCAGGAGGTACGACCACAGTCGTCAACCCTGGCGTGGCTTGTTTATGATAATCGTCAGTTGTAGCGATAGACTCGTCGCCTTCGCCTAAAAGTTCCAAAGACTACAACATAGCGTGCATTAGCGCGCGCAGGGAGTAACATTTAACAAAATAACCTTTTGACAAGTTGAACTGCTGTTTGAAAAAACACGGTCCTGGTCATTGATTTCATGCTTCTTTCTTGCGACGGTCGGATTCTTGAGGTACCCGTCAAACCCCTGAATTATATTTCCACCACTGTGAGTAGCCGTCTCCGTCAGGTACGACGCTTCTAGACTGTAAATCTGCGCCTCTATTTGAGCCTTGAACAATAATCAATCAGCATCCGCTAAACCCAATTCAGGAGATGAAACGCACCAGCTGTTTATCAATCGCCCTCTTCTTCGGTAAAGCTTGCAAAAGCTCCTTTTTCAATGTTTCATAGTGCGCTTTGTCGTCCGTAGGAGGCACGGCGGGCGCGGTGTCCGCCATTTGGGTCCTGAGTCGGCGCTTGTTGGTTGCGTGGCTATGCACTTTATTGTTCACTGTTTGGACCAGGCCGCGCGTACTAACGCGCAGAGTGTCAGTGACATAAATCACTAATCCAACAACCAGCATGGCCTCTGTACCACCGTCGGATGACCCGACCAACAGCAATAACACGGAGAAGGTGTCTGAGCAGCCAGCACAGGGCGGTTCCGGTGCACCAGATGGAACGGCTGTGATGGATACAACGCCGGACGTTCCAGCCGAAGAAACTTGGGAGGATATACCAGAGGAAATTCGGTCACTGAGTACCGACGAGGTTCTTACGAGAATTCGATTGATTGAGAATGATATCAAGGTACGAGGAGTGCCCATTGGGATTGGAACGCGACTGTAACATGGGACTGCTAGGTCATGCGGTCAGAAACGCTACGTCTACAACACGAACAGAGCGTAATGAAAGAGAAGATACGAGATAACGGGGAGAAAATCAAGCAGAATAAAGTGCTTCCGTATCTCGTGGGTAATGTGATAGAGGTACGTATATTCGCTCTATTCTGCCAGCGACGAGCGAGCAACGTCAACAGATTCTTGATGTCGATCCAGAAGTCGAAGAAGACGGTGCCAATCAAGATCTAGACTCTATGCGCAAAGGCAAATGCGCCGTCATCAAAACCTCGACGCGACAGACTGTTTTCCTGCCCATGATTGGCCTAGTCGCACCAGAGAATCTCAAACCTGGAGACCTTGTCGGTGTCAATAAGGACTCGTATCTTATTCTTGATACGCTCCCAGCAGAATTCGACTCGCGCGTTAAGGCGATGGAAGTGGACGAACGTCCAACCGAAAAGTTCACTGACATTGGTGGCCTTGAGAAGCAAATCGAAGAATTATTGGAGGCGGTGGTATTACCTATGGAGCATGCCGAGAAATTCAAGGTTCTCGGTATCCGAGCACCCAAAGGGTGTCTTATGTACGGACCACCTGGTACAGGAAAGACGCTAGTTGCGCGAGCATGCGCTGCATCGACAAACGCATGTTATCTCAAGCTTGCCGGTCCATCTCTCGTCCAGATGTTCATCGGAGACGGCGCCAAGCTCGTCCGAGATGCCTTTGCGCTTGCCAAAGAAAAGGCACCGGCTATCATCTTTATTGATGAGCTGGATGCCATTGGCACGAAACGGTTCGACTCTGAGAAGAGCGGTGATCGTGAGGTCCAACGGACGATGCTCGAGTTGTTGAATCAGCTAGATGGGTTCAGTAGCGACGAACGGATCAAGGTAGGTTGATCCATGACGGTGCGCGATAATGACTGAGATTTGCGTAGGTCATTGCAGCTACGAACCGAATTGATATTCTGGACCCTGCGTTGCTGCGTTCCGGACGACTAGACCGGAAGATTGAATTCCCTCTACCGAACGAGAGTGCTCGGGCGCGTATACTGGAGATTCACTCGAGAAAGATGACGGTGTCGACTGATGTAAACTATGACGAGCTCGCGCGGAGTACGGACGAATTTAATGCGGCACAGCTGAAGGCGGTATGTGTGGAGGCGGGTATGATTGCGCTGCGAGAAGGGGCTACGCAGCTTGGGCACGAACACTTTTTGAGCGGGATAGCAGAAGTGCAGAGCAAGAAAAAGAACAATCTGATGTATTTCGCTTAGTTACTTAATAGATGTGTATAGTATAGTTTGATCAGTCTTGTGAGAAAAAGGCGCGTCCCGCCGTTCTCACCGTCCTCTTCAATGTCCGTCCACGGTCTCCCTGTCGAAATTCTCGCCAGGATCTTTGTCCAAGGCGCTGCCTCAGATTCATCCTCCCCTTTTCTGCTCAGGCCACACCACAAACAGCCCCTCAGCCCACACGTTCCCTCTCTAAACTTTCAGATCCTCGTATCCCACGTATGTCACCGCTGGCGCTCAATTGCTCTCCAATCTGCCTCTCTCTGGACCACCCTCGTCTCCTCATCTCTACGGTCGACCAGGCATCCCACATCGAGGGGGTAACCATTGCCAAATCAGAAATGCACACCATTTTCTGCATGCTCCGCCAGTACCTGTCAGCTTGGCGTGCCTTGCACCTCGTGGTCCGCGATAATGTCTGTAAAGCCGTCGCCCGCGATCATTTGGGGAACTGCGGCCCTGGTCCCTCACTCGAAACTCTCCAGCTGTACCATTTTGAAAACTTCAGGGCCGCTGAGGATTTACACCTCGCGACTTACAGACCCCCAGTTGTGGTGTTTGCAAATGCACTGCCCAAACTTAAAAATGTCAGTTTGATTGGGGTCAACCTACCGTGGGAGAAGAGCCCATACCTTTACGACGGCAGAGTGAAAAAACTCGAGTTGGCCCTGCATGCGGACAGAGTACGGCCCCCCTATGACTGGTGGGAGAGAATGTTGCGAGGCTGCGGATCCAAAGTACTAGACGCCTCAAGTGGAAAAATCGTGGATCAGACGCAGGAAGAGACTTGCACGCTCGAGGACCTCGCGCTCCACTATTCGGGTCCCAAAGTAGGGGAAGGGGAACAAAGGTTCCTGTGGAAAAGTGTCAATGATGAGCGCCTATCAACCAGGAACCATTGGAAAAGAAAGATTTGGATGCCTCGTTTAGAGAGGCTCAGTCTGACGGATCTAGACCCTGACTACTTGTGCAGAATCCTTGAGACTCTTGTCCTTCCCGCCGTCAAACGGTTGGAATTTGACTTACCTGAACAAGACTTTACGGCGTTTGTCAACATGCTTGGGGAAAAGGAAGAAGCAGCCCCGGAAATGCATGCGAAAGAGGATTCAGTACCTCCGCCCGGTTCGCCCGCCTCCGATTCCGCCTTATCAGGTCACGAATCTTTGGCTTCTTCAACGGCAGCCGCCGAATCACCGATATCGTTCAAGGCAGTATCAGCGACTCCCGAAGCTGACCTCATCGCATCTGATCCCAAGGCACTGCCGGATACGCCTCTGTCCACGATGCCTGGCAATCAATGTTCACGAACGAACAACGCACAGTCAAATACAAACACCAACAACCATGTGAATGGGCTTGTCGTGAAGAGATTGAACGCCGACATGCGCACGTTCCCGGCTTTGCCCCTTTTGGAACATTTGACTATCAGGGCGCTCGAGTGCAGCGAGAAGAGCTGGCGTGGGTTTTTAAGCGCGCTTAAAGGCCTTAAAGTCCTTGAAGTTGATTTCGAAAGAGTCAACGACGGGCTTTGGAACGTCTTAATGGAGCGCCCTGGTGCCGTTCCCGCCGGCAAGGCAGTGGCGCTAACGAGCCCGACATTGTTGCCTCGCCTGGAGACGTTCCGGATAAGCGGCCTAGAGGGCGAAAAAGTAGCCGAGATGGTCCGCTGGAGATCCAAGCCACTTGCGTGCGGAAAGTGGGCTGTGAAAAATTGGCTTGTGCTTTGGACCGAAAGAATGAGGGGCAGAGACAAGGTGCTCGATGAGATCGTGGATAAAGGCGTTCCTATCACCATCCAGGGCAGGATGGTAACAGCCAAGATCACGGATTATGGCGGAGAATATTTCGGAGAATATGATGACGAATATGATGATTATGACGAGGATGAAGAGGTCGATGACATTGACGAAGGTGAGATGGATGAACTGGACGAAGAAGAGGAGGAAGACGACGAGGAAGACGAGTGAGTTTCGAGGCGCTGGCGTGGGGGTAAGTGGTCGCAACGTTTCACCGTCAACCTGGTTTCATATTTATTTCCCTCGTGCCACATCAGGGGCTGCAGCGATGACCGACGAACAAGAATACCTATATGAATATTTATGAGTATGAACGGAAGACTAGAGAAAAAACGCACGGAATGCGTGTTAGCGAGGTAGGGAAGGGGATCAAGGACAAAAGCTGTGACATTCGGCAACTTATGTGAAGCTATTTCGGGGTTTTCGGTTTATTCAATAACCCGGCCGGCGGCATCAGTACGCCGAAGTAGCCGGATCTTTCCATCACTTCCTTGTAATATTTTCGCCTTTTGCTTCATGTCTTATACCCTAGTTTCTTGGATACGCTTTATTTGTACAATCTCTTCCCTTGTCCTGCTTTGAATACAGTACGGGACAAGGAATTGTTATACCTAGTTTATGGACAACGTAGATCGGTATCCTATCCTATTGGTTGCCGGATGCCGGGTAAAATCACCGGAGGTCTAACACGACATTGCGACGTGTACACGTCCAGTTTAACCACATCAGGCATAACCAGCTGATAGATTATGGAGCAAGTGCCTGATCGGTGTTGGTCCTGAGTAACATGTGGTTCCACGAGTCCGTGTGAAAGACTTCCACGACTCTCACAACAAGCAGTTTTACAAAACTAGCGCGACAAACAAGCGCCTATATTGATAGTTATCGAGATCCTGCTATGGTCATGCTAGCGCGCTGGGCAACATACCCGTCACAAATCCAGAGTGTCCAATAACTTTTTCACATCTTCCTGAATCATTCCCCCTCCATCTGGGTCCACAGCCTCGATACACCGCGCTATGGCCACTATCTGTCTTGCCTCTTTTGCATTCACCCATATTCGGCCATTCATACCCACCGCGGTCTCCACGGCAAACCGCGCTCCCAGCATGGGTAGCAAAAAGTATTTTGGATCCAACAAGCTGTGAGGAGTGAGAAATGATTGACAGCAAGTAATCCGTGAGATGTACTCACTTGCGACACATCTTGAGGCTGCATCTGACTACGAAACCTCCTTTGAGTTCTCCGAATCCTTCAGCTTTGCGTGTCTGTGCATCGAAACATTCAAGTTCCGGATCCATGTCTTTGTGCGCGAGGGAAACTCGCGCGTATATTAAGCTCCCAATCTGTCCAAATAGATAAGTACCTGGGTCTCGGCAGATATGGGTAGAGTACGCACGCACCTTGAGATTAGGCTTGCTCCTCTTCGTTGCGCCTTCGAATGCTAGCGCATCTAACGTAGCATAATGTGCGGAACCGATATCGACTCGATAGCTTTCACCGAGTCTCTGAGTAACGGCGCCCACGACCGATTCTTGGGGCGCTGGTACGTACTAACGAACCCAGTTAGCAGCGACCCTCAGAACACGCCGAGGTAGTAGTAGTAAGACTCACGCGCCTCGAATTACTCTCCACCCACCACTTGCTCCCGTTCGCCGATTGCTTCAGCTCCCCGGCTTTCGTTCCAATGATGTAGGGTTTATCCTTTCCACTCTTATCGAGTGGGGTTGAGTTCGACTTGGTGATTTGGGAGAGACCCGGTCCTAGTTTAAGGTTGACATGGGCGGCGGGGACGCGCTCCCCTGGAAGGATCGTGGTCATAATTTGACTCGGACACCCGGCTTATTCAGCTACCGCCAACTCAACAGGGGGTGACAATGGCCACAAAACTCCTCCAGGAATACCCAGAGCTCTTTGCATATTCGTAAGAGCAGCTTCGATGCGTTCAGTGCGATAGACTCATATAGATCGGATCATCAGACGCCAGGATCTCGAGGAAATGCTACTCGATCCAAACTACTTCCTAGCTTTTCTCCACTCGTTGGAAAAGGTGAAAGTGATGTATCAATCACAAACAGAGCTCAGCATGGCAAACGAGGCTATCGCTAGTATGTCCCGTTCACAGTCCTTTCGTGTTCGTACGGTAATCCTGATAGTCGACGTGTGAGAACACAATCTGGAGCTTCAGGAGGGCTTGTATCAATTGCGATCAGAAACGAAAGAGGCATTCGATGAAGCTAAAGGATTGGAAGCGCGATGGAAAGAATT
>WNGI01006848.1_pt1 | contig 10904 bp, 13 predicted proteins | sample 5400621 | NCBI WGS metagenome assembly WNGI01 (sample SAMN13153374, study PRJNA577476) | soil metagenome | isolation source: 20 cm soil or saprolite under Garry oak tree replicate 1 | place: USA:California | collected 2016-06-15 | reverse complement strand
CTCCGTCTTCGGCAGCTTCCCGATTCCGGTGGCCGGCAAGACCGGGACGGCCGAGGCGCCGCCCGGCAGCGACCACTCCTGGTACGCGTCGTGGGCGCCCGCGTACAGCCCGAAGCTCGTCGTCGTCGTCATGATCGAGCACGGGGGCTTCGGGGCCGAGGCCGCGGCTCCCGCCGCGAAGGAAATCTACTCGGCGTACTTCGGCGTCAAGACGCCGCGTTCGTAGTCGCGGGGGCGTCGGGCCGCGCCGACAGGTACTGCAACGTCTGCTGCATGATCGACTTGAACGCCGGCGCGGCGACGACGCCGCCCCAGATCGCGCCGTGCGGCTCGTCGACCGTGACGAGCACCACGACGCTCGGCCGCGTCGCCGGGGCGAAGCCGACGAACGAGGCCACGTACCTCGACGTCGAGTAGCCGCCGCGCGGATCGGGCTTCGCCGCAGTGCCGGTCTTCCCCGCGACGTGGTACCCCGGAATCCGTGCGAGCGTGCCGGTGCCGTCGAGTACGACGTTCTGCAACATCGACGTCAGCTCCCGGGCGATCCAGCGAGTGACGACCCGGCGGTGGAAGAGTGGCCTGGCGAGGCCGTCGCCGAGACGCTCGACGACGTGCGGCCGCGTCCAGACTCCGCCGTTGGCAATTGCGGCATACGCCGAGGCCATCTGCATCGGCGTGACCGCGATCCCCTGGCCGATCGGCACGTTTCCGATCGTCGAGCCCGACCACTCGTCGGCCGCGAGCATGATGCCCCGGCTCTCGCCGGGGAAGTCGATCCCGGTCCGGCGGCCGAAGCCGAAACGTGAGATCCACGACATCAGCCGCTCCTTGCCGAGCAGGCGTGCGAGTGTGATCGCACCGACATTGGATGACTTCGAGAGGATCGTCGCCACGCTCATCGTCTCCGTGCCGCGCGGTTCGGCATCGTGAATCCTCCGATCGGCGACCTGGATCTCGTAGGGCAGCGTGAACGCGGTTCGCGGCGTCACGATCCCCGTCGAGAGCGCACCGGCGACGGTGACGAGCTTGAACGTCGAGCCGGGCTCGTAGGTGTCGGTGATCGCACGGTTGCGTTGCAGGTCCTTCGAGACCCCGGGGAAGTTGTTCGCGTCGTAGGTCGGCGCCACAGCCATCGCGAGCACTGCCCCGGTATGGGGATCGAGCACGATCGCGGTCGCATCCCTCGCTTGCCACCTCTGCACGGTCTCGCGGAGCACCGTCTCCGCCGTGACCTGGATGTTCTGGTTGATCGTCAGCGAGGCGTCGCGGCCGTCGCGTGCCGGCGTCGAGACGATCGAATCGAGCACGTGGCCGAATGGGTCGCGGACGAGCGTCTCCCGTCCCGGGCGTCCCGCCAGCGGACGGTCGAGCGAGAGCTCGAGGCCCGACAGGCCATGGTTGTCGACGCCGGCATAGCCGAGCACCTGCGCCGCGATCGAGTGCTGCGGGTAGAACCTCCGTTCTTCCGGATAGAACCCGAGGCCTGTGATGTGCAGGCGCTCGAGCTTCGCGGCGCGCGCTGCGTCGGCCTTGCGGGCGACGTAGACGAAGCCGTGCGCACGGTCGGAGAGCTTCTCGTAGACCCGCTTCGGGTCGAGGCGGAGGATCCGTGCGACGAGCGGCGCGACCTTCGTCGCGTCGCGGATCTGCAACGGGTCGGCGTAGACCGTCATCGCCTGTTCCCCGATCGCGAGCTGGACGCCCGTGCTGTCGTAGATCGTGCCGCGGTTCGCCGCGATCGTGACCGTCTGGCGGTGCTGGCTCGCCGCCATCCTGCCGAGAGACTGCGCGCGAACCCCCTGAAGCCAGACGGCGCGAACCACCGTGGCGCCGAAGACGATCGCGAAGACGGCGAGCAGGAGGCGGATCCGCCGGTTCGCGAGCCGGCCGCTCAACGCGCGCGGCCGGGTGTGAGGTCGACGTAGCCGATCGTCGTCGGATCGGCGGGGACGAACCCGCGCGCCTTGGCGAGCGCCTGAATGCGCGGCGAGGAGACGGCGCCGGAGAGCTTCGCGCCGAGCGCCGCGTTCTCAGCTCGCAGCTGCTCGCGCTCGTTGTTCATATGGTCGAGCCGGATGTTCAGCCGCAGGACGGCGACGTTGAGCGCGACGATTCCGGCCAGCAGAACCGAGCCGACGATGATCCAGGCGAGACCACCCGCGACGCCGGCCTTCGCCGCCGCCTTCCGGCGTGGCACCGCACGCGGCTTGGGCTTCGGACGCGGTGGGCGTCGCGGCCTCGGCGCGGCGACGGCGGCCGCTTCGTGCCAGGACGCCATCAGTGGCCCTTCCAGTGATGCCGCCGAGTTTCTGGGTCGCGAGCACCAAGCCAGAGGCCGCACTCGCTGGCAGCCCAGGCTGGCAGCCTTGGCAAGAGCGAGGGTGAAATCTGGCGCCGGGTGATCGCGGGCCAGAAGCCGGCATGTGTCGCTGGATGGGCCACTAAACCTTCACCGCCGCCCGCAAGCGCGCCGACGCGGCCCGCGGATTGCCGGCGGTCTCGCGTGAGCTCGGCCGGATCGCCCGCCGCGGCGTCGCACGAAGCACCGGCTCGTGCCCGCAGACGCAGATGGGAAAGTCCGGCGGACAGGTGCAGCCCCGTTCCTGGTCGCGGAGGAAGCGCTTGACGATCCGGTCCTCGAGCGAGTGGAAGCTGATCACCGCCAGCCTCCCGCCCGGGTTGAGGAGATCCATCGCCGCGGGCAGGGCGTCCTCGAGCGCGGTCAGCTCATCGTTGACAGCGATCCGAAGCGCCTGGAAGACCCGCTTCGCGGGATGGCCGTCGCCGAAACGGGCCGGCGCCGGAATCGCAGTCTTGATCGTCTCGACCAGTTCGCCCGTCCGTTCGAAGGGCCGTTCGCGGCGCCGGCGCGCGATCGCGCGGGCGATCTGCTTCGCGTAGCGCTCCTCGCCGTACTGTCGGAAGATGTGGGTCAGCTCGCGCTCGGAGGCCTCGTTGACGACCTCGCGGGCCGAGTAGTCCGCGGAGGGATCCATCCGCATGTCGAGCGGCGCGTCGGCGGCGTATGAGAAGCCTCGCTCGGGACGGTCGATCTGCATCGACGAGACCCCAAGGTCGAAGAGGATCGCGTCCGCCCGGGCGCCGTTATCGGCGAGTTGCTCGAGCACGACGGCGAAGTCGCCGCGGAGGAATCTACCCTGGACGCCGGTCTGCTTGCGAAAGCGATCGAAGTACGCGCGCGCGGTCGGATCGCGGTCGATCGCGATCAGCCGGCCCTCGCCGCGCAGGTCGGCGGCGAGCAGCGCCGCGTGGCCGCCTGCCCCGAAGGTCGCGTCGACGACGGTTTCTCCGGGCTCGATCGCAAGCAGCTGCCGGACCTCGTCGGCCAGTACGGGAACGTGATCAGTCGCGTTTGGTTGCAAGGCGCTCGGCAACATCCTCAGCACTCCCTTCGATCTCGTCCAGGTGCGCGCGCCACGAAGCGCGGTCCCAGATCTCGAGGTGGTCGTGAATCCCGGCCACGACGACCTCCTTCCCCAGCCCAGCATGCTCGCCCAGCGACGGCGGCACCATCACCCTGCCCTGCTTGTCCAGCTCCGCCTCGGCTGCCCCGGAGAAGAAGTAGCGCCGGATCAAGCGGCCCTCCTTGCTGAGCGGGTCGAGTTCGCGTAACCGGGACTCGACCGTTGCGGCCCACTCGCTGCGCGGGTAGGCGTAGAGACACCGCTCGATTCCCCGGGTGAGTACGAGTCCGTCTGCGAATGCCTGACGGAACTTGGCCGGGAGCGTGAGGCGGTTCTTGTCATCGATCGTGTGCTCGTGCTCGCCTACCAGCATGGTCCACTTCGCACCACTTTAAACCACTTACCCCCACTTGGCAACCTTTTCGGACCACATCTCACAGTTCGACACGCATCGGCGTTTCAGCAGAAGATGGAGCCGGTGCGCATCCCACCGTTCGAGACGTTCTACGAGGAGCAGAAGGACCCTCTCTTCGCCCACCTGCGGCGCTTGCTCGGTCAGGGGGCCGAGGACGCCTTCCAGGAAACCTTCCTGCGCGCGCTCCGCGCCTATCCGGAGTTGCGCAACGGGCGGCACCTCCGCGCCTGGGTGTTCACGATCGCAACGCGGGTCGCGATCGACGAGACGCGGCGGCGGCGGCCGATGGCTTCGCCCTGGCTACACGAGCTCGCCGTCGAGGACGGCCTTCCTCCCCACGCCGAGCTCGGGCATCTCACCGACGAATTGCCGCCCAAGGAGCGCGCCGCCGTCGTCCTGCGCTACGGCTTCGATCTTTCCTACGACGAAATCGCGGCTGCGTTGGGTTCGTCCGAGGACGCCGCGCGCCAGGCAACCTCTTCGGGGGTACGCCGTCTACGAGAAAGGAGCAAGCGATCATGACGAACGTCTCTGCAGAGCTCGACACCCGCTTCCGTGCCGCCGCCGCGGTGGAGGGGCTGCTCGACGTCGCATACGACGTGGTCGACTCGCCGCTGGGCGAGCTCTTCGTCGGCATCTCCGACCGCGGTCTCTGCGTCATCTCGTACGAGGCGGATCCCGACGCGCAGGTCGAAAGGCTGGCGCGCGGCTTCGGCTCGCGGGTGCTCCGCTCGACGCAACCCGTCGACCCCGCAAGGCGGCAGCTCGACGAGTACTTCGAAGGCAAGCGCAAGCGGTTCGACCTCGACGTCGACCTCCGCCTCGCCCGCGACTTCGGCCGCACGGTGCTCGAGGAGCTCGGTCGGGTTCCGTTCGGCGAGGTGACGACCTACGGCGAGCTCGCCGCCCGCGCCGGCAAGCCGCGGGCCGCGCGGGCGGTGGGGACGATCATGAACCGCAACCCCGTCCCGATCGTGCTGCCCTGCCACCGCGTCGTCGGAGCGAATGGGTCCCTGGTCGGCTACGCGGGCGGGCTGGAGCGGAAGCACCAGCTGCTTCGACTCGAGGGCGCGCTCCTCGCTTGACCGTTCCTCCGGCGTGGGATATACGAACCTCACACGGGGTCTACGACCTAGGAGGACTCAAGATGAGGCGGGCACTCGCAGCCTTTTTTGCACTCGCAATCGCACTAACCCTCGCAGTACCGGCGACCGCGGCCACACCGAGCCCCCGGCGAATGGCGGCCCAGATCCGGACGCTGCAGGGACAGGTGAAGACGCTCCAGAAGACGCTCAAGAAGACCAACACGAGGCTCCTGCAGACCCAAACGTTTGCGGTCGTGGCGCTTCTCTATGGAGCTTGCAGCTCGGCCGCGACGGCCGATGCGCTGCAGGGGGCCAACCCCGCCGCCTTCGGCACCACCCCGGTGGCGGACTTCAACACCTGTGGCGACCTACAGCAGATCACCCGACCGACGCCGACGATCGTCCGGCAGCCGAACACGCCGACAGTCAATGTGTTTCAGGAGCTGCTGAACATCTTCAAGTCATAGAGATGAGTCACGCGGGCGCCCTGGCTTTGCCGGGGCGCGCCGCCTATTGCTCGACGAGGCCCGTGCCGTTGAGACTTTCCGAAACGGGTTGGTCCAAGAGCCGGTAACCGACGCCCCACACGTTGACCACACAGGGGCCGGCTCCGGCCTGCCGGAGCTTTCGGCGCAGGCGCGAGGCGTGCGAGTCCAGCGTCCGGGTGCGGCCAAGCGAGAGGTAGCCCCAGACCTCGCGCAACAGCTGCTCCTTCGTGAAGACTCGCTCCGGCTCGGTCGGAAGCTTCGCGAGCAGTTCGTACTCCTTCGCGGGCAAGGTCACCGGACGGGCCTGGATGGTCACGCGCCGCGTCACGAGGTCGACCGCGACCGGCCCGGCCTCCAGCCGATCGCGTCGGGACGGCGAGGTTCGGCGAAGCACCGCGCGGATCCGTGCGAGCAGCTCGTCGTAGTGGAACGGGCGCGGCACGTAATCGTCGCAGCCGCGATCGAACGCGCGGACGCGGTCGATGGTGTCCGCCTCGCTGCCGCCGAGGACGATCACCGGCACCTGGCGGTTCCACGAGCGCCCGGGCTCGCCGTCGCGAAGGCGCCGGCACAGCTCGGGCGACGAAAGAACGAGCGACGGCTGCAAGCGTTCCACGAGCTCGAGCGCCTCGCGCTCTGCCTCGGCGCCGAGCACGTCGAAGCCGTCGTCTGCGAGGTGCCGCTGGAGGAACTCCCTGGTCAACGGCTCCGGCTCGGCGAGCAGCACGGCGTTCATGGCGGCGAAAGTACCGGCGAGCTTGCGACTTGGCTAGATGTCCTTTGCCGCGAATCTGGAACGAAAGATCCACCGAACTTTCGACAGCTGTCGAGGTCGGTCTTGTCCGATCTCGCGAGCGCAGCGAGGCGACAAACTAGACCCGCGGAAAGTCCGCAGCACTTTCTGCGGTCATAACCGTCCGGAACGGATCACTCCCCAGAGCAGCCAGATCCCGAGCGCTCCGGAGAGCAGGAATCCGAGGAAGGAAAGGAAGTTGACCCCGAAGACGAACGGCCCGTGCTTCGCGAAGATTCCGATCAGGCTGGAGCCGATCAGTCCACCGACGACGATCAGCGCGACGACGAGGCGATTGAAGGCGACATCGACCTTGTGCATGAAGTCGTCGAGCCCCTTGTGCACGAACCCGACCTCGATCTGACCGTCGCGGATCTGCTCGAGGAAGTCGTGGATCTGGTACGGCATCGTTGCCGCAATCCGGACGAACTCGCTCGACTCCTTTTGGGCCCGCGAGAGGATTCGCTCGGGTGAGAACCGCTCGATCATCAGATTCCGCGCGTACGGCTTCGCGACCTCGAAGACGTTGAAATCCGGGTAGAGCTCGGCCCCGACGGAGGCGAGGGTGGCGATCGCCTTGTCGAGCAGAACGAATCGCGTCGGTAGCCGCAGGTTCAACCGGTAGATGAGCTCGAAGGCCTCCCGGATCACCTGCAGTGGGTCGATCTCGGCCAGGCTGACGCCGTAGTAGCGGTAGTAGATGTCGCGAAGCTCGTCCGTGAACTCCTCCTCGCGCTCGCGCGGGTAGCGGACGCCGAGCTCCGCGAGCCGTCGCGGCAGCGCATCGACGCGCTCGTTCGCGGCGTCGATGAAAAGGCCGGTCAGCTTCGAGATGTCCTCGTCGGTGAGCTTGCCGACCTGGCCGAAATCGACGAGGCCGACGGCGGCCCCGCCGTCCAGTACGAAGATGTTCGCGGGGTGCGGGTCGCCGTGGAAGAACCCGTGCCGAAAGATCATCGTCATCCAGGTCTCGGCGATCCGGTACGCGAGCTCACGCCGCTCGCCTTCGCCCAGACCTGCCAAGTCGAGATCGGCCACCTGCACGCCCTCGAGCAGCTCGAGCACGAGCACGCGCCGGCGCGTGTAAGTCCAGTGGACGCGCGGGATCTTCACGTCCGCCTGTCCCGCGAAGTTGCGTCGGAACCCCTCCGCGTTGCGTGCCTCCGCCCGATAGTCGAGCTCGCTGCGGATCGAGCGGGCGAACTCGTCCACGATCTGCTCCGCGTCGATGAAATCAAGCGCCCGGACCCGCTCCTTGGCGAGGCGGGCCGCCTGGTAGAGCAGCGAGATGTCGGACTCGATCTGGCGCGGCGCGTTGGGACGCTGGACCTTGACCGCGACGCGCTCGCCGTTCGGAAGCACGGCGTGGTGCACCTGCCCGATCGAGGCCGCCGCAGTCGGTTGCTCGTCGAACTCGAGGAAGGCCTGCTCGATGGTTATGCCGAGCTCCTCCGAGATCACGCGTTCGACGTCGGCGAACGGGATCGGGCGCACGTCGTCCTGAAGCTTCTGCAGCTCGAGCACGACGTCGGGCGGAACGATGTCGGGACGGGTCGAGAGGAGCTGGCCGAACTTGACGAAGGTCGGGCCGAGCTCGTCGAGCATTTCTCGCAGACGGCGCCCCCGATCCGTGGGCGTCTCGACGCTGCCGTCCCGGCCGATCCAGGGGACGAGATCGGTCAGGCGGTGGCGCTCGAAGAAGTAGCCGAACCCATGCTTGACCGCGACCTGCGCGATCTCGGAGAGGCGGCCGATGTTGCGCGTGGCCGGACGGGCCATGCGGTCAGTCTGACACGGGCTCGTTACGCCGCGTCCCGTCCGGCAATGCCGGGGGCAGGCCGGCCGCGGCCGCTTCGGCCGCGAGGCGCCAGAGCCGCACCATCTCCTCGCGGACGAGCTCGCCCGCCTCCGCGTAGCCGGCGCGGTTCCGAGACAGGTGGTCGAGCTCGATCGGCTCGCCGAAGACGAGCGCGCACCGCCGGCGGTTCTTCGGCGACCAGCCGAAGGTGTCGAGCCCGAGCGGGACGACCGGCGCGCCCTCCTGCATCGCGATCATCAGGCCGCCGGTGTGGATGGGGCCCGGGTAGCCGAGCCGCTGGCGCGTTCCCTCGATGTGGACGCAGACGACGTCTCCGTCGCGGACATACTGCCGCGCGATACGGAGCGCGTCGCGGTCGCTCTCGCCGCGGCGGATCGAGATCACCCCCATCCAGGCCAACGCCTCCCCGAGCACCGGCAGCTCGAACAGCTCCGACTTCGCGAGGAAGTACGTGATCCCCGGAACGAAAGCGCCGATCAGCGGGTGGTCGATGCCGGAAAAGTGGTTGGCGGCGAGCACACAGCCCCGGTCGCCCGGGATCCGCTCGACCCCGTAGGCGGCGCTCGGGGCGAGTCGGAGCACGACGGGCACGACGGTGTGGCGGGCGAAGTGCCAGAGCCGCGTCTTGTCGTGCTTCCAGAGCTTCGGCAAGCCGAGCCGCGTCAGCGGCGCGCTCACGGGAGCGGTGATGAGGGCGGCCGGCCGGTCTCGAGCAGCCGCAGTCGATGCTCCAGCTGCGCGATCTTCAGCTCGGCCTCCTCGAGCTCCTCGCGAGTGACGAGCCCGAGCTCGCGAAAGACTCCCGCCAGTCGTGCCGCGGCGCGCTCGCCCACAGTCGAGTCGCCGCGCCAGAGCGCGAGGAGCTCGTCGGCCAGGGCCTTCGCCTCGTCGCGCCCGAGCCGCTGGACCACCCCGGCCAGACGCGAAGGCGGCCCCTCCCCACGCTGGTCTGAGGCCGTGCCGGCTTCGCCGGCGCGGCCACCGTCAGCGGGTGCGGCCATGCGGACGTGCGCGGCGCCGCTGGCGGCGGCGCTCGCGTTTCGCTTCGGCCGAGGCGGCCGGGCCCGGCACCAGTTCACCGAGCGACGGGGTCGGCTCGGCCGCAGCCGCCTGCTCCGCCTCTTCGAGGACGACCGTTCCCGGATCGGCAGCCGGCGCGCCGCCCCATGGACGCCTCGGGCGCCGCCGGGCGGGCGTGCCACCGTCGGGCTCCGGGCCTTCCGGCTCGTCGATGCCTCTGCGGCGTGCGAACTCCGGCTCGCGCTCCTTCAGAATCGTCAGCAGCGGCGCCGCGATGAAGATCGACGAGTAGGCGCCCGAGGTGATCCCGACCAGCAGCGCGAATGCGAAGTCCTTCAGCGTCGCGCCGCCGAAGATGAGCAGGGCGCCGATCGGCAGCAAGGTGATGAACGTCGTCGCCAGCGAGCGGCGGATCGTCTCCCAGAGCGAGACGTTCGCGAGCGTCGCGAACGACGAGCGCCGCATCAGCGGGATGTTCTCCCGGATCCGGTCGAAGATGATGATCGTGTCGTAGATCGAGTAGCCGAGCACCGTCAAGACTGCGGCGACCGTCGAGTTGGAGACCTCGCGCCCAGTCAGGGAGTAGACGCCGACAGTGATCACGATGTCGTGCAGCAGCGCCGCGATCACGGGCCCCGCGAACTTGAGATCGAACCTGACCGCGATGTAGAGGACGATCAGGAGCAGCGAGACGATGACCGCGACGATCGCGGAGCGCGCGATCTGTCTCCCGAAACTCGAGGAAACGTTCGTGATCTGCCGATTGGCGGCATGGAACCGCGAGCTCAGGTCCTGGTCGAGCTTGTTCTGCTCTGCCGCCGTCAGCGACTTCATCCGCATCTGGAAGTTCTCGTACCTGTCGCTGCCGAAAGTCTTGCCCCGGCCCTGGATGACCGCGTCGTTCTGGCCGATGTCCTTGGCCTGGTTGCGGACGTCAGTGAGCGAGACCGGCTTCGACGTCTTGAACGTCACCTGGGTGCCGCCCTTGAAGTCGATCCCGAGGTTGAGCCCCTTGACCGCGAGCGCGCCGACTGCGATCGCGACGATCGCTCCCGAGATGGCGAACCAGAGGTAGCGCCGCTTCATGAAGTCGATCTGCAGCCACTTGGCCGACTGCTGGCCTTCCGCGCCCATGAACCGCGGGTTCTCGAACCAGCGGAATAACCGGCGGAGATTGCTGCGCGCACGGACTTTCCGGACCGCACCTCTTCCTTGATCCGCTCGAACACAACGACATTCGCGTCGGCGGCCACCCCGATCGTGAGAATCAGGCCGGCGAAGCCCGGCAAGGTCAGCGTGACGTTGAAGAGCAGGATCGCGGCGTAGAGGAACGCGGCGTAGATGCCGAGGCCGACCACCGCAACCACGCCGAGGAAGCGATAGAGAACGAGCAGGAAGACCGCGACCAGCAGCAGGCCGATCAGCGCGGCGTACTTGGCCTCCTTCAGCGAGTCCTTGCCCAGCGTGGCCGAGACGTCGGTTCGCTCGATCTGCGTGAACTCGACCGGCAGCGCACCGGTCTGGAGCACGAGGGCCAGGTCCTTCGCCTCGCCGAAGCTGGCGATGTTCGAGACCTCGGCGCCGGTGCCGGTGGGGTCGATCCCGTCCGGGTTCTCCTTGTAGTTGATGTAGGGCGTCGATTTGAGCTCGCCGTCGAGCACGATCGCGAAGTGCTGGGCGTAGGTGTTGATCGTGTTGAGGTCGCTGCCGGTCGCCCCGGCCGCCGACGCCGCGCCCGCGCCGCGGATCGCCTCTTCTCGCGTGATGTCGTGGAACTTCTTCGCGCCCTTGCCGTTGAAGCCGAGGCGGACGACGTTTCCCTGGCCGGCGGTGCCGATCTCGGCCGAGATGGCCGAGAG
>WNGI01010052.1_pt2 | contig 10906 bp, 13 predicted proteins | sample 5400621 | NCBI WGS metagenome assembly WNGI01 (sample SAMN13153374, study PRJNA577476) | soil metagenome | isolation source: 20 cm soil or saprolite under Garry oak tree replicate 1 | place: USA:California | collected 2016-06-15 | reverse complement strand
GACTCTGGTGAACGGTCGCTTCGCGACGCGCTCGAGGCGCTGCGCCTTGCGGCCAATCGTGAGCTTCAGCTTGGCTTGTTCGCGTTCGAGGGGCTCTACGCAATTTATCCGGCGGGCGCCGGCTATGCGCGTCATCTCGATCGCTTTCGCGACGATAACGCGCGCGTGCTGTCGATCGTCCTGTACCTGAATGATCTCTGGTGCGATGAAGACGGCGGCATGCTGCGGCTTCATGTGACGCGCGATCGATCGATCGATGCGATTCCACAAGCCGGGACACTGGTCGCATTTCTCTCCGATCGCTTCGTGCACGAAGTGCTGCCCGCAAGGCGCGAGCGGTTTTCGATTGCGGGATGGTTTCGGCGCCGCGTGTGATGCCGAAAAGTGCGCTTTTGTCTTCGATGCTAGAATTTTCCGACATTCGATCGCCGGCAGCCTGTCGTTATGACAGACGCTGCCCCGCCACTTCCGCCTCCTGATGAATCACTTTCATGCGCCGCGCCGTCTCGTAATCGCGACGCGCGAGTCCGCGCTTGCGTTGTGGCAAGCGCAGCACGTGCGCACACGGCTCGAAGCGCTTTATCCGACCAGCGCGATCGAATTGCTAGGCGTGACGACGCAGGGCGATCGCGTCGTCGATCGTCCGCTGGCGGCGATCGGCGGCAAGGGGTTGTTTGTCAAGGAGCTCGAAGTCGCGATGAGCGAAGGGCGCGCGGATCTTGCCGTACACTCGTTGAAAGACGTGCCGATGGAATTGCCGGACGAATTCACGCTGGCGGCAATCGTTGCGCGCGAGGATCCCCGCGACGCATTTGTCTCCAATCGGTACCCCGCGCTCGAAGCGCTTCCACCCCACGCGATTATCGGTACCTCGAGCCTTCGGCGCGAAGCGCAGCTCCGCGAACGATATCCGAACCTCAAGGTCGAGCCCCTTCGCGGCAACGTCAACACGCGTTTGCGCAAGCTCGATGCGGGACACTACGACGCGATGATTCTTGCGGCTGCGGGCTTGAAGCGACTGGGGTTCGGCGATCGAATCCGAGCGCTGCTGGAGCCGGACGATAGCCTTCCGGCGCCCGGTCAAGGTGCGCTTGCGCTTGAATGCCGCGCCGATCGCAACGACGTCGTTGCGGCGCTCTCGCCGCTTTCCGATCCGGGCACCGTACTTGCGACGACCGCGGAGCGTGCGTTCTCGCGCGCGCTGTCGGGAAGTTGCACGACGCCGCTTGCAGCGTACGCGCAATGGGAAGAGGGCCGCCTGTGGATTCGCGGTTACCTCGCGCGGCGCGACGGCACCGACGCGTTGCGCGGCGAGCGTGAGGCGGAAGTAGCGGATGGTGAAGAAGCGGAGGCGCTCGGGCAGGGTCTCGCCGATGAGTTTCTCGCGCGGGGCGCTGCCCGTCTCGTGCTGACGAGTCAATGAACATCCATCCGCTCGACACGGCGCAGCGCACACTCGGCCCTCTCGACGGCATCGGCGTGATCGTGACCCGGCCGCAACGGCAGGCGGCAGGACTCGCGCGAAAGCTGGCTGCCGTCGGTGCGACGCCGCTCATCTGGCCTGCGATCGTCATTCTTCCTCCACTGGATCGCTCGCCGCTCGAACGTGCGCATGCGGAGCTCGGTTCGTACGATATCGCGGTATTCGTCTCCGCCAACGCGGCCGAATACGGTGTACCGGATCCATTGCGTTGGCCGCCATCGCTCCGCGTATTCGCGCCGGGGCTCGGCACCGCCGAAGCGTTGGCCGCAGTCGGATTGACGAGCGTGCGCGTTCCCGTGACGACGTTCGACAGCGAAGGATTGCTCGCATTACCGGAGCTGCAACAGATCGACGGTTCTCGCGTGTTGATTTTCCGCGGACAAGGCGGCCGCGAATTGCTGGGGAACACGCTCAGTGATCGCGGCGCACGCGTCGCATACGTTGCGTGCTATCGCCGTGCTGCGCCAACCTCCGGGGCGGACGGCTTGCTCGAAGCGCTGCGTGACAATCGAGCGCACGCGCTCACGCTGAGCTCGGCCGAAGGTATCGACAATCTATTGGCTGCCGTCGGTATCGAGGGACGAGCGCTGCTCGCGCGAATCCCGGCGTTCGTTCCGCACCCGCGCGTTGCCGATCACGCGCGTGCTGCAGGTCTTCCCGCCGTGACGACGGCCGCCGGGGGCGATGCCGGGCTTGTCAAAGCTGATCCATGCCGCAACCCGACATCATCGTCACCGCACCGCTGCCGCCGTTTCTCTACGATCCACTGAAGGCAGACTATCGTTGCCACGATTACTACGCCGCGTCCGACAAGGATCACCTGCTCGCGACAGGCGGTCGTGACGTTCGCGGACTCGTGCAGGGCGGGGGCACCGTCACGCCGACGACGTTGCTCGATCAACTTTCGAAGCTCGAGATCATTTCGGTCTTCGGCGTCGGCTACGACGGTGTGCCGGTCGACTATTGCAAGAAGCGCGGCATCAAGGTCACGAATACGCCCGATGTGCTCACAGATGATGTCGCCGACGTTGCGGTGGCGCTGATCATGATGACCGGCCGCGGCTTTGCGCGGCTCGAACGTTTTGCACGCGCCGGTGAATGGGAGAAACGCAGTGTCGAGTTGACGACGAAGCTCGCCGGCAGGCGCGTCGGCATTCTCGGCCTCGGCCGCATCGGCAAGGCGATCGCATCTCGCGTGAGTGCGATGGGTATGGACGTCGCGTACACTGGACGCAAGCCGCAAGACGTTGCGTACCGGTTCCTGCCGGACCTGAGATCGTTGGCGGCGGATTCCGATTTTCTCGTTGTTGCGTGTCCCGGCGGCGCGGCGACGCGCAATCTGGTCAATGCCGATGTGCTTGCGGCGCTTGGCAAGAAAGGCGTCCTGATCAATATCGCGCGCGGCTCGATCGTCGACGAGCCGGCGCTCGTCAAGGCGCTGCAGGACGGCACGATCAAAGGTGCCGGTCTCGACGTCTTCGCGAACGAGCCGCATGTTCCAGCACCGCTGCTCACGATGGATCACGTCGTGCTGCTGCCGCACGTCGGCAGCGCCACGCACGAAACGCGCAAGGCGATGGGCGATCTCTGCAAGGCGAACCTTGACACCTGGTTCGCAGGCAAAGGCGTGCTGACGCTGATCCCGGAATTGGCGTAGCTACGCGGAAGCAGCCGCCGCCGACCGGCCGCGTACGCTGAACCTTTCGCGGAACGCGCGTTCACCGGGCGGCGAAAAGCTTACGACACGCGAGTCTTTCGCGCGGCGTGCCCAGCCAAGCTCGAAGCATCGACGCAGCAACGCTGCGCCCAATGCGCCGGCGAGATGATGGCGTCGTACGCTCCAATCGAGACATGCGCGACACAGCGGGCGCCGTTCGCGCGACAGATTGCCGACGTCGATGGCGAGCTCATCGCAAAATTCGTAGCCGCGTCGCGTGAGCTCGAGGCCGTCGCGGCCTGCTTTCAATACACGCTGATCTTCGAGCGAATCGAACGCAAGCACACCAAGCTCGCCGGCCAGATGGTCGTAGCAAACGCGGGCGAATCGCAGCGCGGGCTCGCGTGGGCTGGCGCGAAAGCGAACCGCGCCGGTTCGATACGCAACACCCATCAAGTTTTCGAGCAGGTCGCCTACATCGCGATCGGCGAGTCGAAAGTAGCGATGACGCCCCTGATTTTCGACAGCGAGCAATCGCGCATCGACGAGCTTGGCGAGATGTCCGCTGATCGTCTGTTTGGTGACGCCCGCAACCTGCGCGAGCTCGGTCGCCGTCAGCGCCTGACCGCCGATTAACGCGGTCAGGACGTCCGCGCGAGCGCGATCTCCAATTAACGCCGCAATCCGCGCGACATTCGGGCCGTCTTTCATGGTTCGATGGTAGCCGAACCATGGGCGAGGCGCAATCGGGTACGGTTGTTATCCTGTGAAATGAAAGAGGCGCCATGGCCATCGTTTGCTTCATTCGCTATGAAATCGACCCGTTCCAGCGCGATGCATTCCTGCGCTATGCTGAACAGTGGGGCCGCATCATCCCGCGCTGCGGCGGCGACCTCGTCGGCTATTTTCTTCCGCACGAGGGTACGAATAACGTCGCGTGGGGCTTGATCGCGTTTGAGAATCTTGCGATGTACGAAGGATACCGAGCGCGGATCAGGGCCGATCCCGAAGGACGGGCGAATTTTGCGTTTGCGCAGTCGCACCGACTGATTCTGCGCGAGGAGCGCACATTCGTCGAAACCGTCGATGGCACGTTTCGAAACGCCGTTCGAGCGGAGGAAAGCCGATGATTGCCGTGATTTTTGAGTCGCAACCGCGCCCAGGTCAGACCGATGCTTATCTGAGTGCTGCGGCGAAGTTGCGGCCGCTGCTCGCCGAAATCGACGGGTTCATCTCAATCGAGCGCTTTGAAAGTCTCACACAGCCTGGGAAAATTCTGTCGCTCTCGTACTGGCGCGACGAAGAGGCGGTGCGGCAATGGCGCAACGTCGAAGCGCATCGCCGCATACAAGCCGCGGGGCGCGAATCGATTTTCGCCGATTACCGGTTGCGCGTGGCGCAGGTGATTCGAGACTATGGTATCGACGATCGTGCGGAGGCACCCGAAGATTCGCGGCGCGTGCACGAACGATAAAGCTTCGTCTAGTCGTCAGGCGCCAGCGGCACAGCAGCCGGTTGCGTTTCGCGCGGCTCGGACAGCACGATGAAGAGCGCGATAACGACGAGCGTTAGCGCAATCCACTCCTGCGGTCCCGGTTTCTCTCCGAGCACGACGATGCCCGCGAACACACCTACAACCGGCACCGGTAATGACGATAACGACGACACTGCGACCGGCAGCGTTCGTGCCAGATAGAACCAAGCCCAATGCGCCACGGTGCCGGCGAGAAAGATGTTGTACGCGATCGCAAACCAGCCGCGTCCTCCGAGCGCGCGGATCTCGTCGACCAGCGGCTGCGAATCGAAGAACGGTGCAAGGAGCGCGATCGGCACCCAGCCGACGATCGTCATCCAGCCGGTTAGCGTGGTTGGCGGTTGCGGCGGCTTCCATTTGCGCAGCAGCACCGTTCCGAACGCCCACGTAACTGCGGCGGCCAAGAGCATCGCCACGCCGAACGGAGCCTTGCTCATCGCACGAAGCTCGTCGCCGATGAGGACCGCCATCCCGGCGACGCCGAGCAAAAGCCCTGTCAGCTTGCGCTTGCCGAGCGGCTCGTGCAACACCACTGTCGCGATCGCGGTTCCCCACAAAGGCATCGTATACGCAAGAATCGCGCTTCGTCCCGCGGGAAGCTGCTGGACGCCAAACAGCACGAAGCCGTTCCATCCGGCGATGTTGAGCAATCCGAGCGCGACGACCCGCGACCACCATTCGCGTGGAATGCGAATGCTGTCGCCCGAGAGTTTCGCGACGGTCAATAGCCCGATCGCCGCGAACGGCAACGTCAGAGCGCGAAACGTCAGCGGCGCGAGCTCGGTCACGCCGATCTTGAGGATCGGCCAGTTGCAGCCCCACACGAGCGTCAACACGGCAATCGGCAAAAATGCACGCGCGAGCGGATGACCGGCTGCGCTCATTGGACCCTCGTCTTTAGCCGCGCTCACGTGAAGGCAGGGCCTCACCATATTTCGACTGATGCAGCGCGCGCGCTTGCGTCACCCATGCATCGCGACGAATGCGGCCGGGAAAATCAGGCAGGCGCGCGTTGAACTCGTCGATGTCACGGTCGGTCCAGCGGGCGATTTGCCGATACGAGTTGACGCCGAGCTGTTGCAGCATCCGCTCAAGCACGGCCCCAATGCCGACGATCAGCTTGAGATCGTCCGGCGTGCCGGGACTGTCGAGCAGGAGCGGCGGCGCATTGTTTTCGAGATCGATCAGCAGCTGACGATAGCGCGCGGTTTCGTCGCGTGAATCGGCGATGGTGCGCAACAGCCGCCGCCTGTCTTCGGCGAGCTCGCGCATCTGCCAACTTTCGGCCGCCTGATCCGCGATTTCGCGACGCAACCGGGCACCTTCCGCTTCGCCATCGCGCGTTCCGCGTACGACGCCGACCCGATAGGCGACGACAATACCGATCGCGAGGACGATGAGGGCGAGGAACGAGAGGCCGTTCACGACGTGCGGGAGGGGAATGGTGCTCGAAGTCGCGCGTATCGCGGTTCTTTGCGGTCGATTGTATGCGAGCGGAAGGGGGCGAGCTAGAGCCATGCGCCGCGGCTGCTAGAATCGATGCGCTCAACCCATGAACGCAGCGGATTCCAGTTCCAGCAGCGCTTCGCCGCCGGTCGCGCCCGCGTCAGGAAATACCCCTCGCGCCAAGACGCCGCCTGCGACGCGCGGGATGCTGGCTATTGTCGCGTTGCTGCTCGCGGTGGCCGGTGTGCTGGCGTGGCTCGACATGCGCCGCGACGGACAGGCGCTTCGTACCGATGTGGCGCAGCGCCTTGCCAACACCGATGCCGCGCTGGCGCAGGCGAAGATGCGGGAATCCGATCTCGGCAACGAATTGCGGGACGCGCAGGCGAAGATCGCGCTGCTCGAAGCGCGGCTCGCCGAATCGCAATCGCAACAGGCCGCGCTGGAGACGCTCTATCGTGAGCTTGCGCCCTCGCGCGACGAGCTCTCGCTGACCGAAGTCGAGCAGGTGCTCGTGCTCGCCAGTCAACAGCTGGCGCTCGCCGGCAATGTGCAGGCGGCGCTCGCAGCGATGCAACTCGCTGATGGCAAGCTCGCACGGATGGACCGTCCACAGCTCGCGTCTTTGCGGCGGTCGCTCGCGCGCGATATGGACGAATTGAAAGCGGTGCCTTTCGTCGATGTCGTCGGCATCTCGGCGAAGCTCGATCAGGCGACCGCGATGGTCGACAGCTTGCCGCTGGCGAGGGACGAACGCTTGCCGTCGCCACAGCCTGAAGCCCCGCCGCCCAGCGAGCCTCCCTGGATCAAGTTCTTGCGCGATATCTGGGCCGACGCGAAATCGCTCGTGCGAATCGAAGTATCGGACCGTCCGCCGGCGCCCCTCGTCTCGCCGGCGCAGGCATATTTCCTGCGCGAGAATCTGCGTTTGCGCCTGCTCGCTGCGCGGCTTGCGCTGTTGTCGCGCGACGATAAGTCGTTTCGGAACGATCTCAATGCGGCCAACGCGTGGGTCGCGCGCTATTTCGACACACGCGCGAAGCCGGTCCAGGTGATGTCATCGACGTTCACGCAGCTTGCCGCGACGCAGATGCCGGCCGCGGTGCCCGATCTCTCGCGTAGCCTGGAAGCGCTGCGCACGTTGCGGATCCCTCGCGAGCAAATGCCCGAGCGAGCCGCGACGCGAGTGAAGTGAACAAGACTGAGCCTCTGCAATGGCCTCGCGCGGTTGCGCTGCTATGCAAAATGCGGATGACTGCTAGACGCATGAAAACCTTGTTTCAGCGAAGGCTAACGTTCGCCATGCTCACATTAGCCTACGCTGAAACGAAGTTCTCGCAGCTTCGCTCGTGTACACGCGGTACACGTCGCTCGCCGCCTCAGTTGACAACTAAGGTATCCCATCCCGAAACGCGGCTGTCGCAACCGCGCGGGGCCATTGCAGAGGCTCCCTAGTGCGCGGGCTGCTTGCGTTTCTCGTGCTGGCGGCGGCGGCCGTCACCGTGGCACTCCTTGCCCGAATCAATGCAGGCTACGCCCTCTTCGTCGCGCCGCCGTATCGCGTCGAGCTATCGCTCAACACGTTTTTTCTGCTGACCGCCGCCGCGTTCATAGCGCTTTACGCTTTCGCGCGGATCGTGACGCGCCTATCAAGGCTTCCACGCGATGTCCGCGAGCATCGCCGCAGGCGGCAGCTCGGCCGCGCGCGCGCGAAGGAGGACGCTGCCATCGTGGCGCTGATCGAGGGGCGGCACGGCAAGGCACGCCAGTTCGCCGATGAGTCGCTCGCGATTCCGGGGTCTTCGCCGGTCGGATCGCTGATCGCCGCGCGCGCCGCGCTGGAGACACGAGATTTTGACGCCGTCGAATCGGCGCTCGCTCGGCCGGAGGCGCGTGCGGCGAGTCTCGCGGTGTCGCGATTGATGCTCGAAGCGGAGGTTGCGCTCGAACGAGCTCAACCGGTGGATGCATTGGCGCGCCTCACAGAGCTCAAGAAGGAAGCAGGATCGCATACGGCGGCACTGCGGCTTGAACTGCGCGCATTGACGGCAGCGGGACGATACGCCGAGATTCCCGCTCTGATCGATCAACTGGTGAAGCGCAAGGTTTACGACACGACGCAAGGCGAATTATTACGCGCGAGCGCGCATGCTGAAGCGCTCGCGGGTTTCGCGCACGATGCGTCGGGGCTGCGCGATTATTGGGATCGCCTTCCTGATGTCGAAAAGTTACAACCCAAGATCGCGCGGGCCGCTGCCGGCGCATTCATCGCGCTTGGCGGCGATCGCGAAGCGGCCGACATCATTGCGCGCAGTCTCAATCGGCGTTGGGACTCCGATCTTGTCGCGCTCTACGCCGAATGCACGAGCGCCGACTCGACTCGGCAACTTGAGACCGCCGAGCAATGGCTCGTCGATCACAATCAGGACGCGAACCTCTTGTACTTGCTCGGCCGCCTGTGCGAGCGGGCACAGCTGTGGGGCAAGGCTCAAACCTACCTCGAGGCAAGTCTCGCGCTTGATAACAACTGGCGCGCAAATCTCGCCCTTGGCGAAATGCAGGCGAATCTCGGCCGCACCGACGAAGCGAATGCGCATCTCGCTGCAGCGCTCAAGCTCGCGTTGGTCGAGCTCAATCGCCGCTGACGAACGTCGCGCTTCGCCCTATGTGCGCAGGATGGTGCGGGACAGCAGGAAACTGACGGGAATCGACGCAACGATAGCGGCGATCGCGGCGATCGGCGCCCGTACGCCCCATGTCTCGACCAGCAGAACCATAACAGCGGTGCCGACCAAGTACTGGGCGATGTACACGAGGGGAAAGCGCAACGCTGTGACGACGCGGCGCGGCGTACGGAACACGAACGAAGTCAGCAGAAGATAAGAGATCACGACGCCAAACACGTAGGAGATCGTATAGGCCGCGAGATACGACATGACCTCGAGCAGCACCAGGAAGACGGCATAGGAAGCGACGGTATTGATCGCGCCCGCCACGAGAAAGCGCGCGAACTGCAGCAGCGCGGGACGCATGGCCGCTCAGTGCTTGCCGACAACGGCGAGAAATGCCTCGTAGTCCCGTATGTAGTCGGCGGGATCGTATGGATGAGATGCGAGCACCAGCAGCACAGCGTCGCGCGTGTACTTGTATTGCGTTGCCCACACCATCGGCGGCACATACAAGCCGCGGTTCGGACGATCGAGTGCCACTTCGAGCCGGTGTTCGCCGTCGTCGACGACAACTGCGCAGGCGCCGGTGACGCAAACGAGGAACTGCGCGCACTCGCGATGCGCGTGCGAGCCTCGCGTTTCACCGCTGGGCACGTCGTGCACAAGGAAGTAGCGCTTCGGCGTGAAAGGCACGTCTCCCGGCACTTCGCCGGCGCTCAAATTGCCGCGCATATCCTGTATGAGAGGCAGTTCGTGCACGACGACGCCCGCGACACGCGTCGGCGCTGCGGTTGCCGCATCCCGATCGGAATCGCTGCCGATCGCAAGGCTCCGCTTTGAATCGACGTAGCCGACGATGCGCGCGGGATTGCCCGCAACGATCGCGTGCGGCGGCACCGTTCGCGTGACGACAGCGCCGGCGCCGATCATTGCGTCGCGACCGATTGTCACGCCGGGCAGAATCGTCGCGTTGGCGCCGATCGACGCGTTGCGGCAGACCCGTGTGGGGATGAACGTCGTCGGCGGGTGCTTGCTCCGCGGAAACGGGTCGTTCGTGAACGTAGCGTTCGGACCGACAAACACATCGTCTTCCAGACGCGCGCCGTCCCACAGCTGCACACCCGATTTGATAGTGACGCGATCGCCGATCACCACGTCGTTCTCGACGAAGACGTGGTCGCACACGTTGCAGTCTCTGCCGATGCGTGCGCCGGGTAGCACGTGGGCGAACGCCCAGATGCGGGTTCCGGCGCCCACGTGCGGTGATTCGCACAGTGCATTCGGATGAACAAAATAGGTCATTCGTGTGCCCCCACGCTTGCGGCTGGCGCCGGTGCGCCGCCGCCAGAGGCAGACTGCAGTACGCGCTCCTGGGACGGCCTCGCGTTGGTCTCGCCAAAGCATTTCGTGCGAAGCACGACCGCGTGTGGCCGCCCCTTCGTGTTCTCATACGCGCGCCACGTGTACGAACCGATGATCCCGAGACCAAACGAGTTCAGTGCGGCAAAGAAAATGATGGTCAAAACGGTGGCAGCGTAGCCCGGCACGGCAATCGCACCGGTAACCTTGGCGACCAGCACAATCAGTGCGAGCGCGAGCGAGATTGCGAGTCCCGCTGCGCCGACCCAGGTGAGCGCGCGGATCGGAAGATCGGAGAACGCGAACATGCTGTCGAACAGATACTTGACCTTCCGCGCGAACGACCACGCGCTTCTGCCGTGGCGGCGCGGCAACCGGCGATAGGGAACGAGCTTGCGACGAAAGCCCAGCCACACTATCTGGCCGACGAGCGATGTATTCGACTCGTGCAGTTGCAGCAGATGGTCGCGAAATGCACGGTTGCAGGCGAACACATCGATGCCGCCCGGCGGAATCTCCGGCTGCACGAAGCGTCGATAGAGCCACCAGAACGCCGTCGACGCGATACGGGCAGTCAGCGGGTCGCTGCGACCGGTGCGTACGCCGAGTGCGACGTCGATGGGGTCGTTTTCCATCGCATGGAAGAAGTCGAGGATCAGCGATTCCGGCTCCTGTAGATCGGCGGCCATCATCGCCACGTAATCACCACGCGCAGCGGCGAGACCCTCGCGTACCGCGGAGAATGAGCCGAAGTTGCG
>WNGI01006121.1_pt1 | contig 10908 bp, 11 predicted proteins | sample 5400621 | NCBI WGS metagenome assembly WNGI01 (sample SAMN13153374, study PRJNA577476) | soil metagenome | isolation source: 20 cm soil or saprolite under Garry oak tree replicate 1 | place: USA:California | collected 2016-06-15 | reverse complement strand
GCTCCCTCCGTTCTTCATCCTGCCACCGCCGGTTGACTGATGCGTCGCTCGGTAGGGCGGACAGGAGCTCCGGCTTCCATCCCCAAGCAGCCTGGCCGGGCCGCAAGGTTCGCCAGTATGGGTGCTACGGGTCAGATCGCGTCGCGGACCGACCCTCCGCACTGCTCGCCGAGGCACCACGTCGGCGAGGATGGGGCACGCGACTGGCCCCCTCTATCCGAGCCGGAGAGCAGCTCCCGGATCGCCGACCGCCTGAGCCCTTGTTTGCATCGGCGGCCTCCCCGGAATTTCCGCTCGGACCCGCCTTGCAGGCGTAGTCAAGACGCGAGGTCTCGACCCTTCCCTTCAAAGCGCGTGGGGCCAATATAGAGGCCCGGCGAAATCGCGCAAGTGCCGATGTTTCTTCGGGTTAGCTCAATCGCGTGTGCATCGCCTGTGGACTCTAACCCGTGCAGGGGCTGGTCGTTGCCGCGCGCGTCCACATGATGTGGAGTTGTGTATCCACATCGTGAACCTTCCAACATTACTTGACGTGCGTCTGGCGCATGAAGGCGCGGACGGCGATGCGGTAGCGTCGCACCGCGTCGCCCAGCTGGGCGAGCCGATAGGGGGCCCATGCCTTCACGGAATCGGCGCGCTCGTACCAGCGGTCGGTCGCGAAGTTCGCTTCGCAGCGCGTCAGTTCCGTGTGTAGTGTTGCGAGATCGCGACGGAACGGCGCTCGGGGAGCGACCAACGTATCGAGCGACAGGGCCGCGACCCGCGCGCCGGCGCAGCGTCCGGTGAGCCGGGTGGCGCGGGAGATGACGAGGTCGCGTGAGGCGTTGACGAGATCCGTCTGGAACTGCCCTGCGGCGGCATCCACCGCGCTCAATGAGTCATTCAGGGCACGGAGGGCCGTGGCGGAGCGAGCTCGCGCGGCGGAGTCCGGCGCTTGGACGGCGAGCCCACCCCCGCCCGTCCACAGCGCCATAAGCAAACGTACCATTTCAGGCGTCTATGCCGACTTCGTCGTACCTGTAGGGCTCGGCTGGATGGGAAGGAAGGAATAGGTAGCCGGCACCTCCCGCGGCGAACCATCCCGCCACGAGCTGGCTGGACCCTGCTTCCACGGGCTCGTCAAACAGGATCCGCAGCCAGCGCCGGATGTGCCTCAGCTCGGGCGCGCGCCGCTCCAGCATGGCGACGACCGCCCCGATGCCTTGGGTGGCCCGCAGGAAGTGGGCGATTGCGTGTACGCGTTGCGCGAAGATGTACGCGCGCACCCCGGGCTGGTCGTAGAGGAGCGTACCCTCGTAGGGATCGGCAGGGGGAGCGTCCATGCGGGGGCCGAAATAGACGTACACGTGCTGATCGCCCTCTTTGCGCTCGACCACGGCGGCGGCGGCGTCCGGGCTCAAGCGGGCAGCGTGGATCAGGTCCCCTTCGGCGAGGATGCCCACGGTCGAGGTCCACTCGATTGCCGCCAGCCCCTGGTCCAGGGGGCAACCGAGGCCGTCGTCGTACGCCACCAGGCGCGGCGCTTCCCCGGCGCGCAGGAAGAAATGCGCGAGCGCATCGGCGCGGTCTTCGAACGTGCGCGTCTGGCGCGAGGTTGCGGGAACCGTCATTGTGGGATTATAACCCAGAGCAGAACCGACAGATAGAGGAGCACGCGATGCGCTGTTTCACTCTGCTGCTGTGCGCCATGGCCACGGTGGCCGCGGCACAGCAGCCCGTGGTCCCCGAATCGGCGCGGGTCGAATCTCTGGCCCCGCCCTCCCCGCCCGTTCCGCCCTACGCGGCGCCGACCCCGGAGCAGGCCAAGTACATGCGAGGACTCAGCACCGCGGGCCGGGGCATCAACCAGCTGAAGGACGGAGTCAATCGCGTCGCGAACGCAGGGCACGACTCCGTGCGGCTGCGCCGGGCGGGCCGCTTGCTCAGCGGGTTGTGCGGCACCGCGCGTGGCTTCATGGTCACCGGCCGAGGGAGAATGCAGCCGACCGCGTATCAGGACTCGACCGCGGTCCGGGCCAAGCGCTTGGGGGCCCAGATCGACACGCTGATCCGCTTCGCACCCACCTGCGAGGCGAGAGCGGCCACGCAGCCCGACTCGACGTCGGCGCGACTGCTGGCTCAACTCCGGGCTTACGAAAGCGCGCTGCGCGACTTCCGGGCGGCCATCGGCCTGCCCAACAAGTAGGGCGATTTCCGAGGTGTGTCGATGGTGTCGCAATGATGGCTGATCCACCGGCGTCAGCGCAAACCTCTGAACGGTGACTGCTTAGGCCGCGTGCGCACTATTGACAGAAAAACTGCCGCCCCGTAGCTTTGGCCCCGGTTCAAGCAATACGTGGCACCGTCACCGGTTTGTCTGCGCACCGCGAGGACCAATCGTCTCGCGGTTTTTGTTTGAGCCCGTCTCTGCATCGCGGTGATCAGAGCCGTTCCATTCCGGGGCCGTGCCCCTCAGTTCGGAGTTTGAAACAGTATGGCTAAGGGTAAGGTGAAGTGGTTCAACGACGCGAAGGGCTTTGGCTTTATCGCGCAGGAGTCGGGTCCAGACGTGTTCGTACACTTCACGGCGATCCAAGCGGAGGGCTTCCGCAGCCTCGCCGAGGGCGACACGGTGGAGTTCGAAGTCGCCCAGGGTCCCAAGGGGTTGCAAGCGCAGAACGTCCGCAAGGTCTGAGCGGCGACCCTGCCGTAGCGAGCGGGCTCGGGAGACCGGGCCCGCTTCGTTTTTCGTCCTTATATTAGCCGCATGATAGGCTTCCGACGTCGTCTCCTGGGGCTCTGCCTCCCTGCCGCGCTCTCGGCTCAGACCGCGGTCTCGCCAGTGTATCGCGGGTTTTCCCCGGGGATGCCGTACCGGGCCTTCGCCGAGCGAGCGCGCGTGCTGGCAGGGCGGGAGGCCTTGCTGTGCAACACATCCGCGAACACGGCACAGCTCATGGAGTGCGGTGTGATGATCCGCGATCCGGCGGATAGCGCGCGCCTCTACCTCAGCGCGTACGTGATCGAGGGAAGGATCGCCATGGTCTCGTTCTACGATTCCGGCGACACCCACCTGGTAGAGCGTGCTCAGCGGGATCTGCTGCGACGCTTCGGGCCCGCGCAGCAGAGACGGACGGGTAGCTGGGAATGGAGATCGGGTCGGCGAGTGGCTCGCCTGAGCTGGACGGGGCGAGGGCGCGCGCGCTGGATCTACGTCAACCTAACTGACAAGGACGTGATGGACGGGATCTCCCGCTACGTGCCCCGATCCAAGCGGTAAGTCGCCCCCTCCCGTCTCCCGTCTCACCCAGCCTGCACCATTCGCTCCGCTAGCCTGGTGATCCCGGCGGTATTGGCGATCTGATCCAGCCAGCGCGGGGGAATCGCGGTTTCGCCGTCCCGCGCACCGAGCAGCGCACCGGTCACGGCGGCGTTCGTATCTGTATCGCCGCCCGCTTCGACGAGGAAAATGAGCGCTTCCTCGAGCGACGGTCGGTGTAGGGCGCACCAGAACGCGATCTCGATGCAGTGCACGACGTACCCCACCTCCCCCGGCACGGAGATCGGCAGCGCATCCTGCTCCTCCCACGGCACGCGGTCGATGGCCTCGAGCAGCGCCCGCGGTGCACGGTCAGCGAGACGGTGCAGTACTTCTTCCACGAAGTGCCGGTTGCCGTGCAGCAGCTCGCGCGCGGCGAGGTTCACAGCGGCCGCGCCCCACGTGCACCGCTCGTCGGCATGGGTGATCGCGGCTTGCTGGGTCGACACCCGAATCAGCTTGTCCACGCTGTCGTGGTAGCGCAGCGCAACCGGCGCGCAGCGCATGACGGCGCCGTTGCCGGCCGAGCCTCGAGAGTCCGCATCGCGCGCCTGGCGGCCCGCCTCGAACGGCTCGACCCCACGCTCGATCAGCCGCAGGGCGCGCTGCGTGGTTACGCCGATCCCCCGGCCGTCCGTCTTCATCCACTGTACCCACCGCCCGGCCACGTCCGCCACGTCCCAATCCCCCTTCTCGACGAGCGATTCCGCCAGCAGCAGTGCCATCGCCGCATCGTCGTCGAACGGGGAGCCGCGGGGCGGGGGCGCGAGGTCGCGCACACCCCCCGGGAACGCCGCCCGGATCGCGTCGGGCGTGCCCAGGCTTTCGGTGGGCACCCCGAGCTGGTTGCCCGCCACGAGCCCGAGCAACACCGCGCGGGCCCGGCTCACGAGCTGCGCGTCGGGAGCCGAGCTGGTGGGGCGGCCGCCTCCGGCGGAGCTCACTCGCGTCAGAAGGTGAGCTCGATCGCGCCGCTCTGAGGCGCGATGCGAGCGGCGAAACCGCTGCGGTCGGCGTGGGGGCCCTGGTACGGGTGAGCGGCGTTGTACGCAGCCACGCCCGAATTGGCGAACAGCCGGTAGTAGCCGACGTGCGACCGCACGGCGCCCCGCGGCACGAGACAGTTGCACCGGGTCGCCGCGCCTGTGCCGGGATTGACCTCCACCGTGATGTCCGAGGCGGTGGTGTTCGTGATGAGCGGCGCGAAGAAGTGCTGGCCCGCCACGTCCGCCGTAATGCGCACGCGTCGCCCCGTGATCGACCCCTCCATTGCCTCACCGAGCGGCGGGGTACCGGGGCTCAGCAGGCGCCAGCGGAGCTGCACGCCCGCTCGGGCCCGCAGTCGAGCAGTCCCGCCCGGCGTGACGGTGTCCGTCGGTGTGCCGTTCCGGAGGATCTCGACGGGCTCGAGGAGCGAGTTGGCCGCCCACACCACCGGCGGACCGACATACCCCTGGCGTGCGGCGTACCACAGCCCCAGCGCGCCTACCCCAACCCCCGCGAGCACGCCCCACCCCACGGCCCGCACTTGCAGCTTCGCCTCGCGAGAGCGCCGCAGCTGCCGCTCCACGCTCGCAGCGCCCACGAGGCGCGGGGAGCCGGACGCGCTCCCCTCCCGCAGCGCGCCCAGCACCTCGTCCGCCGTCTGGAAGCGGTCTTCCGGCTTCTTCGCGAGGCACCGCAGGATCACAGTGGAGAGCCAGCGTGGGATCTTGGTGTTGACGTCGCTCGCGACGGGAATCGGCTCGGCCAAGTGCTTGCCGACGATCTCCGCGCTCGACTTGCCGTCGTAAGGCGGCGCCCCGGTGACCATCTGGAATAGCATCGCCCCGAACGCGTACAGGTCGCTCCGGCCGTCGATGTCGGCCTGGCCCAGAGCCTGCTCGGGGCTCATGTACTGGACCGTCCCGACCGTGAAGCCGGTGGCGGTCTTCGCGCCGCCAGCATTGGGGTCTAGCAGCTTCGCGATGCCGAAATCCACGAGCAGCGCGCGGCCGCTCTTCGCCTCGAGCATCACATTGTCCGGTTTGATGTCGCGATGCACCAGTCCCTGCGCGTGAGCGTGGGCGAGGGCCTCGAGAATCGGCTCGCAGATCTTGAGGGCGTCCTCGGTCGGGAGCATGCGGCGCCTCCGCAGTGCGTCGGCGAGCGATTCCCCTTCGACGAACGGCATCACGTAATACACCAAGCCTTCACCGTCCCCTGCGAAGTGAATCGCGAGGATGGCAGGGTGCTGCAGCCGGGCGAGGGCCTTCGCCTCCTGGCGGAAGCGCGCGATCATCCCCGGCGTCCACGCGATCTCGGGATGAAGCACCTTGCAAGCCAAGCGCCGGTCGAGGTCCACGTCCCACAGCTCGTACACCTCCGCGAACCCCCCGCGGCCCACCAGCCTCTTCACCTGGTACTTCGGGCCCAACGCCCGCTCCAGCCGCTCCGCGGTCGGCTGGGCGGTGGCGACCCCGGCGGGCCGGGGTGTCGACACGGCTCGCTCGCTCGAGATGACCGTGGGGGACGGATTGCCGCAGGTCGGGCAGAACGCGGAGCCGGGGGGAATCTCAGCCCGGCAGGAGGGACAGGTGAGCTGGGTCGGCACGGGTCCAAAGATAGTGAATTAGCTTCCGGCGCATGCTGCTGCGCCTCGCCCTGGGTCTCGCGCTCGGTTACGTGATCTTGGTGCTGCTCGGGTGGTGGTTCCAGGATCGCCTCGCTTTCCCCGCCCCCCGCGGCGACGTGCCGGATCCTCGGCACCTCGGCGTCGCAAACGGCGAACGCATCGAGCTCACCATGAAGGACGGGACGCGCCTCGTCGGCTGGTACCTCGTACCGACCGCCCCCGACCGCCCTCGGCCCCTGCCCGGCCTGCTGTGGTTCTACGGCAACGGCGAGACCATCGCGAGCATCTGGCCCGTGGTGCGGGAGTTCCAGCCCCCGCAAGCTGCCCTCCTCGTGGTGGACTATCCCGGCTACGGAGGCAGCGAGGGTCGGACCACGGAGCAGGCGCTGTACGACGCCGCCGACGTCGCGTTCGCGGCGCTCGCGCAGCGCCCCGGCGTCGATCCAGCCCGGATCTACGTGTACGGCCGGTCCCTCGGCAGCGCCGTGGCTGTTCACACGGTCGCGCACCATCCCGCCGCCGGACTCATCCTCGAATCGCCCTTCACGAGCGCGGCGGGCATGGCGCGCCTGCACTATCGCGTATTCCCACGGTGGTTGCTCCGCCTGCGGCTCGACAACCTCGCGACGATGAGCCAGGTCCACTGCGCCGTGCTGATCTTCCACGGAACGGCGGATCGCCTGGTGCCCTTGTCCATGGGCCAGCAGGTAGCGGCAGCGGCCGCAGGACCGGTGCAGTTCGTCCAGATCGCCGGCGCCGGCCACAACGACACGTACGACGTGGGAGGCGAGGCCTATCGGGACAAGGTGTGGGAGTTCGTCACGGCAACGAAACGAGGGACGGGGGACGAGGGACGAGGCCCCCCGTCCCGCCTCCCACGTCCCTAGATCACGACTACCGGCACGATCCGGTCGCGCGCGGCGTCAAACAATCGCTCGGCGTCGTCGAGCGCGTGACGGATCGCGGGGCCGTCGACCTCGCCGAACTTCGTGCTTGGCGCCACACGGCCCGTCAGCTTCCGTACCGCGACGAGCGCACGGGTCACCTCGCAGCGATCCACGTCCGCGTCGGTGTGGCCGGCGACCAGCAGCCCCTCGAACAACGGCAGACTGCGAGGATCCTTGAGCACGTACAGCGACTCCAGAATCTTCGGACCCAGGAAGCGGCGCAGCATCTGATCGCCGCGAATCCGCTCGAACAGCTGGATGAGTGTGTCGGCGTGACCCGCGTAGTAGCGCGCCGCTTCCACGGCAGCCGCCACGAACGCATGGTGCGCGCCTGGGGTCAGGAGATAGCGCTCGAACAGCGGCCAGGCGCCTGCGGGATGCCGCTCGGCGAGGCCCAGAAAGGCGAAGTAACGGCGCGCCAGCGGCGCCTGCGTGTCCGCGACCACGGTGCGGAGACCAGCCACTCCCCACCGGGCCCCGACCAGCGCCGCGGCGGCGGCGTGCTGCCAGCGCTCCAGCTCCGGTATCCGGAACGTCACCAGATGCGGCTCGAGGAATGCGCGTGTGCGCTCGAGCACCGCGAGGAGCCGCCGGTCGAGCTGCGCCAGCGCGGGCTCGAGCACCATGGCGTGCTCCCGTCGGGCGAGTGCGAGCGCTTCCCATGCCAGCTGATCCAGGTCCTGACCGGTCCACGCGGCCTCGAACGCTGCCGGGTCGCGGGCGCTGAGCAGCCGCTCCAGCGCGGCGGTGAAGCGGCACAGCAGGGGCAAGGCCTCCACGCCCGAGAAGCTACTGCGCCGATAGCACTTGTCCACAACGATCTGGAAAACCGGGTGGAAATCGTGTGGGCGCGAACTCCTTGCCGTTCGCGAGGTTAAGCCTTAACCTTGCCGCGCGTGCCGCGACGCCTTGCCCTCCTCTACGCCACTCTGTCCGCCGTGGCGTGTTCCCGGTCCCACGGGCCGATCGAAATCGGCCTCGCCGGTCCTTTCTCGCAAGCCCGCGGCGTCTCGATGCGACGCGCCGCCCAGCTCGCCGTCGACCAGCTCAACGCGCGGGGCGGCGTGCGCGGTCGCCGGCTCACGCTGCGCATCGCCGACGACAGCGCGAGCGAGGACGCGGCGGTGCGCGTCGCGCAGACGCTGTACGACGACCCCAACGTCGCCGCCGTCGTCGGTCACCTGACGTCGGGAGCCTCGATCGCGGCAGCTCCGGTGTACGGCGCCGGGGCGCACCCGGTCGTCATGATTTCCCCCTCGGCGTCGAGCCCGGAGCTGGGCGGCGTAAGCTCCTACGTCTTCCGGATCTGTCCGACCGACGTGAGCTACGGGGCGGCGCTGGCGCGATTCGCCTGGCGCTCGCTCGGCGCGCGCCGAGCCGGGGTCATATTCATCAGCAACGACTACGGTCGCGGAGTGCGCACGGCCTTTGGCGCCGATTTCGCCCGCCTGGGCGGCACCGTGGTCGAATCCGACCCCTACATCCCGGCCACGACGTCGCTCGAGCCATACCTGGCGAGGATGCGACGCACCGGAATCGACGTCCTGATGCTCGCCGCCGAGCGGCCGGGCGCCGAGCTGGCGCTGCGTGAGGTGCGGGCGCTGGGCACGCACTGGGGGCTGATCGGTGGCGACGCAGTCACCGGCATCGAGGCTGCGGGTGCCCTGGCCGAGGGCACGCACATCGCGTCCGCCTACCTGCCCGACCGTCCGGGGGATCGCAACGCGGCATTCGTGGCCGACTACGGACGGGCCTATCCGGGGGAGCGCCCCGACCATCGGGGTGCGGGTGCATACGACGCCGTGATGCTGCTCGCCCAGGCGATTGCGGCCGTGGGCTCGGATCGGAGCGCCGTGCGCGACTATCTCGCGGAGGTTGGACGGCGGCTGCCTGCGTACCAGGGCGTGACGGGCAAGGTCGCCTTTGACACCACCGGAGACGTCCCGACCAAGGGCGTGCTGATCGGGGTCGTGCGGAATGGGCAGCTGGTAACCGAGCAGAGCCAGTGACGGGACTCGACACGATCCGGATCCGCGTCCTGGGCGGCCTGGCACTGCTCGGCGGCACGGTGATCGGCACGGCGCTGTTCAGCACTTACGCGCTGCGGACCGTGCGGCGCTCCGAGGCCGCGCAGCTCGAGATCGTGCGCCGCTCGGGCGACGTGAGCAACGGGATCGTGACGAGCGTGTTCCAGGAGATCGACGCGGGGCAGCGGTACCTCGGCGCGCCATCGGTCGAGCTGCGCGCGCAGTTCCAGGACGCCGCGGACCGCAGCTTCGATTTCTCGCGAGAGCTGGAGCGCGTCCCCGGCCTCACCCTCGACCAGCGCCTCGCGGTCAATCGCGTCCGCGAGCTCCACGGATCGATCGAGGTCGGGTATGCCATGGCGCACGCGTTGCGCGACCTGGGGCGCGACGCCGAGGCGCGCGCCCGGGCCGCCACGGTGCTCGAACCGGCGGCCGAGCTCACGCGCCTGGTGCGCACCCTGACCGCGGAGCTGGCGCAGCAGGCGCGGCGCACGGAGCAGCGTCTCGCCGCGCTGACGGCCCGGTGGGAAACGTACCTCTACCTCGCGCTCGTGGTGGCGGTGATTGCCACGGCCCTCGCCGGGTACTGGACGCTCCAGGCGGTGGAAGGCCCGCTCGGGCGGATCGTGGTCGCGGCCGAGCGGTTCGGGGAGGCCGACCTGCGGCCCGTGACGACCGGCCGCATGCCCCGCGAGGTCCGGGTGCTGGCGGACGCGATGCGGCGCATGGGCGACCGGCTGCGCGGCATCGTCGCCGACGTTACAGCCGAGTCCGATCGCATCGCGGCCTCGGCGGGCGATCTCTCCGCGATCAGCGAGCAGCTTGCGGCAGCCGCCAGCGAGGTGGCGACCGCGATGGCGGACATGTCCACGGGCGCCGAGCAGCAACGCACCGAGCTGGACGCGATCGGTGCCGGCCTGACACAGCTGCGGCAGGCCACGGGCGAGATGGCGGACGCGGCGGAGCGGGTCGCCCTGCTGGGCGAGGAGATCCGGACCGTCGCAACCCGCCACCGCGGGGCCGTGACGTCGGCCTCGAGCGTGCTGCTCGACGTGCGCGAGGTCGTACAAACGACGTCCAAGCAGGTCGCCGAGCTGGCCCAGCAAGCGGCGGCGATCGATGATTTCGTCGATCTCATCCGTCGCATCTCGTCGCAGACCAACCTGCTCGCGCTGAATGCCGCGATCGAAGCGGCCCGGGCGGGAGAGCACGGCCGCGGGTTCGCTGTCGTAGCCGAGGAAGTGCGGCAGCTCGCCGACGAGTCGGCCCGGGCGGCCGAAGACGTCACGCACACGACGAACGCGATTCGCGGTCAGGTCGAGGACGTCACCGCGACGATGGCGGCGGGCACGGCGAAGGTGCGGGGCATCGAAGACGTCGCCGGTGGGGCGGCGCGCGGCCTCGCCGAGATCGCCGCCGCCGTCGAGCAGATCGAGCGGGCGGCCGCCCGCGTCGCGAAGGCCGCGCAGGAGAACCGCGAAGTGACCGAGCGGCTCCAGGAGCGGGCGCACCAGGCGAGTCACCAGGCCGTCGCCCACGCGTCGAGCGCTCAGGAAGTGACCGCCGCCGCCGAGCAGCAGGGGGCGTCCACCGAGGAGGTGGCCGCGACCACCGGGCAGCTGCTCCAGGCCGCGGAGCGGCTGCGCGCTCTCGTGAAGGGGTTTAGAGTCTAGCTTCCCGGGCTACTGCACCGTCACGCTCACCGGGGTCGCGGCGCGGAATCCCGTCGCGTGGGCGCTGACCGAAACGCTGCCCGCGGTCACGCCGGTCACGGCAAAGTACGCGTAGTAGCCGCCCTGCGGGATCGTCACGGTCGCCGGCACGGTCAGCGCCGTCGGATCGGAAGACGTCAGAATGACGGTGACCGGGCTCGTCGCATAGAACGGGATGGATACGAGCATCTGCGTTGTCTGGCCCGCCGGTACTGTGACGCCTGAGCCCACGGCGAGTTGCGCCGTGTCCACGCTCACCCGGGTCGTGTCGGGGCGGTAGTTCGGCGCCGTGTAGACGATCGCCACACTC
>WNGI01010010.1_pt1 | contig 10909 bp, 8 predicted proteins | sample 5400621 | NCBI WGS metagenome assembly WNGI01 (sample SAMN13153374, study PRJNA577476) | soil metagenome | isolation source: 20 cm soil or saprolite under Garry oak tree replicate 1 | place: USA:California | collected 2016-06-15 | reverse complement strand
AGCCCGCGCAGCATGCAGCGGCGGAAGCCCATCGCCTGCTTGCTCTCGGCGTGCCGGCGAAAGACGTGCGGCACGCACGCCCGGCCGAATGGCGCAGCGGGGAGGCGGGGGTGCCGTCGGAGCGCCTATGAGGCGCCGCGCGCGGCGGCCGATCGAGCCACCCGACTCGGCGGCGCCGAATCGAAGCGGAGACGGCGCCCCCGCCTCCCCGCACCGCCGTCTCGGGTCACGCTCCTAGGTGGCGGCCGGCTCTCTACCTACCGGGCTGGACGCAGGATCGACCGCCTGAGCGCGCGCGCCACGAGCATCGGTCCGCGAAGGTTCCGCCACAGGAAGGACGGCGGCTCCGGCTCCGGGTACTTCGGGATGACGAATCCGTCGTGCTTCAGGTTGAAGGCGATCGTGACCCGGTCTCCATCACCCTCGTAGCGGGTGACCGCGTGGCGCAGGGTAGCGGGAAAGAAGACCATGAGGCCCGACTGCGGGACGATCGTGAGCTCCCTCTCGAAAGGGTCCGGACAGCGGAGGATCTCCTTCGGGACCCCGCTCCGGTCCTCGAACCTGGTCACGCCCCCGCCCTGGTGCCGGCCGCCCTCGTCGACGTAGTAGATGCCCGACCACAGATTGTTGCTGCCACCGCCGGCGTGGTGGTGAGCCTTGTTGAATGCGCCGCGCCGGTTGACGTTCGCCCAGCCTTCGATCCTCCACTCGTCGAAGTGCTCGGGCAACGGATTGCTCACCGTCACGGCGACCAGCTCCCGCGCCATCCGCCCGACGCGCTCGAGCAGCGCGGCGATCGACGGGTCGTCCCAGGTGGACAGATCCCGCTCGGAGTGCCAGCCGCCGACGTTCGTGTCCACCACGCCGCTCGAGCCGGCCATCTTCGCGAGGATCACCTGGCGCAGTCTCGCATTCAGCTCCTCCGAGTCCGGCCAGAGGTACTTGAGGACCGGGATGGCGCCGAACTCGATCAGCTCCGCGCGGGGCTCCGGAAGAGAGCCGCCCGACAATGCGCCGCGGGGGCTAGTTCTCATGGCTCACTCGGCGTCGCAAGCCGGGTGCCACGCAGCCGCCGGCGCACCTTCCTCGGGACGAGGCGCCGGGGCAGGCCGGATCCTGCGGGGCTGCGGCATCGTGCGCGAACGCCATTGTCCCCGACACTCCCGACCGAGTCCGCCCCCGAGCCGTCTCAGTCCGTCCGCGGCTCCGCCTCCGCTCGGGTGACCATCGTGCTCATCGTCGCCTCGAGCCGCCGCTCGAGCTCCGCCACGCGCCCCGGCTCGTCGGCCGACAGGTTCCGGGCCTCACCCGGGTCGTGCTCGAGGTCGAAGAGCATCCGCTCGCCCTTCGACGTCGCGATGAGCTTGTACGACCCGTCGTAGATCACTCGCATGGCGCGGTCGTAGACATCGCCGTAGTGGTTCACGAACTCGGGGTTGATGTGCTCCTCGGCGACGATCTCGTGCGTCACCCGCACGAGCGCCTGGCCCTGTACGTCGGGGGGCACCGGGGCCCCGATCGCCTCGAGCACGGTCGGCATGACGTCCACCAGCTGAACCGGGTCGCCGATCTCGCCGCGGGGACGGTCCGCCCCCGGCAGCTTCACCACCAGCGGGATGTGCAGCAGCCCCTCGTACATCATGCGCCCGCCGTGCCCCATCTGGTCGTGCTCGCCGAGCAGCTCGCCGTGGTCCGCGGTGACGACGATCACCGCGTTCTCGTAGCGCCCCCGGGCCCGGAGCCCCGCCCACAGCTCGCCGAGCGCCGCGTCCATGAGAGCGATCTGCCCGTCGTACGTTGCGGCCGCCCATTTCCGCTCGGCCTCGCTCAGATGGGTCGGGATGGCGTGCGTGAAGATACCCTTGCGCGCGAGCCGCTCCGCCTGCGGCAGCGCGCGCGCCCAGCGGTCGAAGGGCGCGGGCGGCAGCAGCCACTGATGCGGCTCGAGGACGTTCAAGAACAGGAAGACGGGGCGCTCGCGCCGGTCCATCCACGCGAGCGCCGTCGCGCAGATCTCGTGCGCGCTCCGGAAGGGCCGCTTGAAGAGCGTCGGGTCGAAACGCTGCAGGAAGCGCACGGCGTGGGGGACGGGCTTCAGCATGACCCCCGGCGCGTCGTCGTAGTGGTCGAAGCCCTGCGCCATGCCGAAGCCGCGGTAGAGGTTGGCGAAGTTCGCGACGAAGGCGCCCGTGCGGTAGCCGCGCGTGCGGAGAACCTCCGCCAGCGTCACCCGGTCCTCCGCCAGCGGGAAGACGCGGCGGCGCCCGTAGATCTCCGGCCCCGAGTTCCAGCTGCCCGCGTAGTGCGCGCCGTGGCGGCTCGGGTACATGCCGGTCAGCATCGAGGCGTGCCCGGGCACGGTCCACTCGGCGGGGGAGCGCGCCCGCGTGAAGTTGAGCGCATCCTTGGCGAGCGCGGTCAGATTGGGCGACGTCTCGCGCGCGTAGCCGTAGGTCGACATGTGGTCGGCGCGCGTCGTGTCGAGCGACACGAGGATGACGTCGGGCGCTCCCGGCGCGGCGGGCGGGAGATTCGCCATCGGCGCGTCGAGCGCGGCCGTCGAGAGCGGCTCCCCCCACACCACGAGGGCGACCGCGGCGGCGGCCAGCTCGAGGCCGAGGCGCAGGCCGTCTCGCCGGAGGGCGAGCCCCACGCCCCGGTCCACCGCCACGCCGGCGAGCGGCAGCCCGACGAGCAGGAGGACCAGGGTCAGTGCGCTCGGCTCCGCTTGCGCGAAGTAGGACTGCACCTCCGTCATGCCGGCCTTCCCGAACGCGGTGGCGGCGGTCGCCAGGAGCACGAGCTGGACGAAGGCAAGCGGGCCGCGGCGCTCGCGGCCGGCCACCACGCCGCCGAGCAGAACGGAGAGCGCGGCGAGGACGGCGAAGAGAATCTCGGCCCGCATGCCGGGCGGCTCGTAGACCCGCAGCAGACCGTAGATGCCCGTCATGCCGAGCGCCAGGACGGGCGCGCCCGCGGCCGAGCCGAGGAGCAGCCCGAGGAGGGCGCCGCCCGCGGCCCCGAGCAGCAGGTCCCAGCCGAGGATGGTGAGCGCGGCCGGCAGCGTGATGGTGCCGCCGAGAGCCCAGTTGGCCGCCCCCTCGACGAGCCACCAGGCGCCGCCCGCCACGAGACCGAGGCCGATGCCGCGCGGGAGATCTCTCGTGAGCACGGCTTTCGCTTCCCTTTTCATCGTCGCGCAATCTCGAATTTATCACGGGGAGACGCGCCCTGTCTGCTTGACACCCGGCCGGGTGGCCAGTAGCCCTTCGCCAGACGCATGCTCCCCCGCCGCATTCTCTTCGTCGAGGCGAGCACCGGGGGCGTCGTCGGTGGCTCGCTCACCGGCATCCTGCATCTGATGGCGCGCCTCGACCGCGAGCGCTTTGCGCCCGCCCTCGCACTGCTCGAGCCGAAGAGCATCGCCGCCAACGGCGTGCCGGTCCGCATCCTGCCGCTGCTCCCCCTCCGGGCCTCCGGCCGGGGGCGGAGCCGGCTCGGCCGCGCGGTCCTGCGCGGGCGCGACCTCACCGCGCTGGTGAGGCGGACGCGCGCGTTCGCCCAGCTCTTCCGGCGCGAGGACCCGGCGCTCGTCTATCTCGCGAACGGGCTCCGCGCGAACATCGACGGGGTGCTCGCGGCGAGGCTCTGCGGCTTGCCCGTCGTCTGCCACGAGAAGGGCTTCGAGCAGACGGGCCCCGTCGAGCGGTTCGCCTCGCGCTGGCTCGACGCCTACATCGGCATGACCGACGAGATCGTCGCGCACTGCCGCGGGCGCGTGCGGGCGCGGCGGCTCGTCACGGTCTACGACGGGGTCGACTGCGCAGAGTTCGCGCCCGGGGGCGGCGGAGCGGTCCGCCGCGAGTTCGGGATTCCCGCCGACGCCCTCGTCGCGGGGATCGTCGGCCACCTCCAGGAGTGGAAGGGGCAGCACCTGGTGGTCGAGGCGGTCGCGCGCGCCCGCCGGCGCTTCCCCGAGCTGCACTGCCTCATCGTGGGCGGCGTGCATCGCATGGGCGCGGACTACGCCACCCGGCTCCACGAGCGGATCGCGGCCCTGGGCCTCGCCGCGCACGTCACCCTGACCGGCGCACGCGACGACGTCCCGGCGTGTCTCGACGCCATGGACGTTGTGCTCCACGCCTCTGTCCTCCCGGAGCCGTTCGGGCGAGTCCTGATCGAGGCGATGGCGCTCGGACGGCCGGTGATCGCGCCGCGCGAAGGCGGCCCGCTCGCCATCGTCGTCGAGGGCGAGACGGGTCTCCTGGTCCCGCCGCGCGACGAGGTCGCTCTGGGCGACGCCCTCGCCGAGCTGCTCGCCGATCCGCGGCGCCGGAGCGCGATGGGGCAGGCGGGGCGCGCGCGCGTCGATGCGGTCTTCGACATCCGGCACCACCTGCGGGCGATCGAGTCGCTGCTCGAAGAGGTCCTGGCGGAGCACGCCCGCAGCGCCGCCACCTGAGCCAGGCGGCGTTCCCGCCTATGAGCCCGTCCGAGTACCGACGGAAGCGAGGCGAACGATCCGGCAGCCGCGTGCCGGCACCGGCGAGGGTGCCGCCGCCGGCGCCGGCTGCGCGCATTCGCGGTCGCGTGCGGCTGACGCGCCGGGCGAGGTCACGCCGCCGGCGCACGGGGCGGAATGGCGCAGCGGGGAGGCGGGGGCGCCCTCGGAGCGCCTATGAGGCGCCGCGTGCGGCGGCCGGTCGAAGCACCCGATTCAGCGGCGCCGAATCGAAGCGGAGAGGGTGCCCCCGCCTCCCCGCACCACCGTCTCGGGTCACGCGCCTATCGGCCGCGCTGTGCCCGCGCCGGGGGGATGGGTGCGCCCACCGTCTCCTCGCGCCCGAGGACCCGGCGCACGGCCGCGATCACGCGCGCGGGCGACGGCAGCACCAGCTCCTCCAGGTTGCGCGCGTAGGGCATCGGCACATCGAGGCTCGTGACCCGCTCGGGCGGAGCGTCGAGGTCGTCGAAGGCATCGCGCGCGAGGAGCGCCACCACCTCGGCCGCCACGCCGGCGAACGGCCACCCCTCCTGGACGACGACGCAGCGATGCGTCCTCCGCACCGACACGACGATCGCCGCCACGTCGAGCGGGCGGATGGTGCGCAGATCGAGCACCTCGGCCTCGATACCGTCGCGCGCCAGCTCCTCGGCCGCCTTGAGGCACGTGTGCGTCATCCTGGACCAGGTGACGAGCGTCACGTCGCGCCCCGGCCGCTTCACCTCCGCCACGCCGAGCGGGACCACGTGCTCGCCGGCGGGCACCTCGCCCTTGAGCGCGTACATCACCTCGCTCTCGATGAAGCAGACCGGGTTGTCGTCGCGGATGGCGGCCTTGAGCAGCCCCTTCGCGTCGGCCGGCGTCGAGGGCACGACGACCTTCAGCCCCGGTACGTGCGCGAAGAGCGACTCCAGCGCCTGCGAGTGCTGCGCGGCGAGCGCGTGCGCGGCGCCACCCGGGCCGCGGAACACGATCGGCAGCGTGAACTGCCCGTTCGCCATGTAACGCAGCTTGGCGGCGTTGTTGATGAGCTGGTCGATGGCGGTCAGCGAGAAGTTCCAGGTCATGAACTCGATGATCGGCCGGAGCCCGATCATGGCGGCCCCGATGCCCACCCCGGCGAAGCCGGTCTCGGCGATCGGCGTGTCGATCACGCGCGCTTCGCCGAAGCGCGCGAGCATGCCCTCGGAGACCTTGTAGGCGCCGTTGTAGTGGCCCACCTCCTCGCCCATCAGGAAGATCGACGGGTCGCGCTCCATCTCCTCGACCATCGCCTCGCGCAGCGCCTCGCGGAAGCTGATGATGCGCGGTTCAGGCATAGACGTGGTCCTCGACCGACTCGGGCGCGGGCACCGGCGACTCCTCGGCGAACAGGACGGCGTCCTGCACCTGCGCCTTGGCCTCGTCGTCGACCGCATTCAGCTGCTCGTCGGTCGCGATGCCGAGGGTGCGGATGCGCCCGGCGAGGACGCCGATCGGGTCCCGCTCCATCCACTTCTGCACCTCCTCCCTGGTGCGGTACTTGGCCGGGTCGGCGACCGAGTGGCCGCGGAAGCGGTACGTCTTCGCCTCGAGGAAGAAGGGCAGGCTGTCTTTTCGGGCTCTACTGATGGCGTGGCGCGTCGCCTCGCGCATCTCGAGCACGTCGTCGCCGTTCACGATCTCCGCCTCCATCGGGTAGCCGCGCGCGCGCACGGCGACGTCCTCGACCGAGAGCGTGCGGTAGAGCGGCGTCCCCATGGCGTACTGGTTGTTCTCGCAGATGAAGACGACGGGGAGCTTCCAGAGCCCGGCGAGCGCGAGGCCCTCGTGGAAGGCGCCCATGTTGGCCGTGCCGTCGCCGAAGAAGCAGAGGGTCACGTCCGGCTCGCCGCGGTACTTGCTCCCGAACGCGACCCCCGCCGCGATCGGCACGTGGCCGCCCACGATCGCCCAGCCGCCGAAGAAGCGCTTGCGCGCATCGAAGAGGTGCATCGAGCCGCCGCGCCCGCCGCTGCAGCCGGTTGCGCGCCCGAAGAGCTCGGCCATCGCGCCGCGCGCGTCACCCGTGCGCGCGAGGTAGTGCGCGTGCTCGCGGTAGGTGGCGACGATGTAGTCCGTCGGCTCGGCCGCCGAGATGGCGCCCACCGCGACCGCCTCCTGCCCGATGTAGAGGTGGAGGAAGCCGCTCACCTTCCCCTGCGAGTAGGCCTTCGCCGCGGCCTCCTCGAAGCGGCGGGAGAGGCACATCTGGCGGTAGAGGTCGAGGAGCAGGGTCGCGTCCATGGGATGGGGTCGATTATAGGCGTTCTCGGCGCCAGGAAAAGCGCCGCAGGCGTCAGTCCGCAGCGAGCACCGGACCCAGCGCGAGCTGTGGATCCGCCTCGCCGCGCGCGGCGGCCCGCACCGGTGCGAAGGAGCGGCGGTGGATGGGCGACGGCCCGAGCGTGCGGATGGCGGCGAAGTGCGCGCGCGTCGAGTACCCCATGTGGCGCGCGAAGCCGTAGCCCGGGTAGCGCCCGTCGAGCGCGCGCATGAGCGCGTCGCGGTACACCTTGGCGACGATCGAGGCAGCGGCGATCGAGCACACGAACGAGTCGCCCTTGGGATAGGCGCTCTGCGGCATCGGGAGGTCGGGGATCTCGCGCCCGTCGACGAGTACGAAGCCGGGCACGAGCGGCAGCGCCTCGACCGCCCGCCGGCAGGCGGCGAGCCCGGCGTGATAGATGTTGAGGCGGTCGATCTCGTCGGGCTCGACCACGCCCAAGCCGACGCCGACGGCGCGGCGGCGAATCTCGACGTCCAGCCGCTCCCGCTGGGCGGCGGTCAGGACCTTCGAGTCGGCGACGCCGTCGAGGCGCGTGCCGGGCGGGAAGACGACCGCGGCCGCGACCACGGGACCGGCGAGCGGCCCCATGCCCACCTCGTCCACGCCAGCGACGTGCCGGATGCCGACCCGCCAGAGGAGCGTCTCGAGATGCGGCGCGGCGGTCGCCGGTCCCCGACGACGCTTCGCCCGATGCGCCCCCGTCGCTCCCATCCCCGCTCGTCCCGGTAGCAAAGAGCGCGGCAGGCTGTCAAAGCGGCCTCAGCCCGACGAGCGCCGCCAGGGTGGCGAGCGTCCCGCCTCGGTCCCACCCGTCGGCGCCGTTGTACCAGGCGAGCCCGACCGCCTGCGCGCGCACGCTCGCCGCAGCGAGACGGAACCAGAAGCGCTGCCGCGGGCCGTAGAAGAGCCGCGTACCCAGGTGCAGGCAGCGAAGCTTCCGCCCGAGCGGGCCGCGCTCGACGGCGCGCGCGTAGCGCCGGAAGCTCCAGTCCCCGCTCGCGCGCGCGGTCACGATCGCGTCGGCCGCGAGCATCCCGTACTCGAGCGCGAAGGAGATGCCCTCGCCCATGAGCGCATCGCATCCGGCCGCGTCCCCGGCGAGGAGCGCGCGCGGCGCGGCGACCCGCGTCCCGCGCGCGTAGGTGCGGACGGGAAACGCCTTCCACGCGCGCGGCCGCGCGCCGATGCGCGCCAGCTCGGCCGCCAGCTCGGCCCGGAGGCGGGCGCCGTCGATCGGCGGGAGCGCGTAGACGCCGACGTTCGCGTGCGGCACGCCGTCGATGACGCAGGGAAAGGCCCAGCGGTAGCCGCGGAGCCCCGCCGCGCACGAGGTGAAGTCGAACTCGTAGCGGCGCGCGGCGTGGCCGTCCCAGCGTGTCTCGTCGAGCGGCACGTCGCACATGACGGCGCGCGCCACCGCGCCCGCGCCGTCGCCCACGAGCGCACGGCGCACGACGCTCCCGCTCCCGTCGGCGCCGACGACGACCGGCGCCCAGTACGCGCGGCGATCCGTCTCGACGCGCACGCCGGCGGCGTCGCGCGCGAGGTGCACGACGCGCTCGCCTTCCCGCAGCTCGACGCCGCGCTCGCGCGCCGCCCAGGCGAGCGCGGCGTCGAGCTCGCGCCGGCGGACGACGCGGCAGAGGTCCGAGCCACCGACCGCGAGGGTGCGGCCCGGGACGGCGACGCCCGCAGCATCGACCCGCGCGTGGGGAACCGCGAGCGGGACGCCCAGCTCCTCGAGCAGGCGCAGCGCCTTCGGGATGACGCCCCCGGCGCACGTCTTGTCCCGGGGGTGACGGGCCTTGTCGAAGGAGCATGCCCGCGGCGAGCTCCGGCGCCAAGGCAGCGAGCCGGAGCGCCGTGGCGGCTCCGGCGGGTCCTGAGCCGACGATGACGGCCTCGCGCCGCTCCACGAACGCGCTCTTTAGCGCCCCGAGACGGCCCCCGCCACTGCCCGCGCCCCGCTCCCCTAACCGCGCCCGTCGCGAGAGGGGGATCGAGCAGTGCACGCAGGTGGTTCGGTTTGCCACCAGCTGCCGATCTGCTCGATGACATTGGGGAGCCGGTCGGCTTCGACCGGCCCTTCGCCGAGCTGCTCCGTGCAGGGGACGTCGCCTGCCGCGGCCAGCAGAGCACCGGCAGCGACGACCGCAGCACCGAGGATCGCTGCCACCGACGCGCGAACGGCGGCCGCCCGGCACCATTGCATCGTGGGGCGATCGCCACCACGTCTCATGCCGGACGGGCCCGCTCGATCCACGCGGCGCAGCGCGGACCCCCCCGCCCGCGCACGTGGAGGGTCCCGCCCTCATTGCGCGGCAGTCTTGTGTCCGATGATCTCGCACGCCCGGGCCGCGCCCAGGGCGCAGCTCTTCTGCGCATCGGCGACCGCCGCCTTCTCGTCGCCCTTGCGGTGATAGGCGCCGCCGCGCTCGAGGTAGGCCTGCCCGCTCATGGGCTCAAGCGCGATGTAGCTCGTCCAGTGCGCGATGATCGCATCCCACTCGCCGCGTTGCGCGAATAACCAGTCGATGTTCTTGTACGACTCGAAATGGCGTGGGTCGAGGTGGATTGCCGCCTCGAAGTCAGCGAGCGCATGGGCGCGATCGTTCTGCTTGAGATACGCGCGCCCCCGCCAGTACAGCGCCTCGGCGCTTCCAGGCGCCATTTCGATCGCCCACGTGTACCGCGCGATCGCCCCCGGGACGTCCTTGGTCGTCTCAAGGAGTTGGTACGCCTGGGATACGGCCGTCTCGCCCTGCTGTTGTCGGAAGCGGGCGAGCGCAACGCTCGTCGGATCGATCTCGCTCGCGAGCCGCACGTCGCCGAGTGCATCCTGATAGCGCTCGAGAGCGACCAGGATCCACGCGCGCGTGACCAGTATGCCGGACGCCTCGGGTGCCAGGGCAAGCGCACGCGCGAGGTCGGCGAGCGCGTCGGTGTAGCGCTTCTGCCGGAGATAGGTGTCCGCGCGATCGTCGTAGAATTGGAAGTCCTCGCCGGCGGCAAGCGCGCGCGTGAAGAGTGCCACGGCCTCGTCGTACCGCGTCTCGTTCCGGGCCAGACAGCCTCGGTCCCAGTCGACGTAGCCGAGCAGCGACGCCAGGGCGGGGTTCTCGCGCACGTGCGTCTGTGCCTCGCGGGCCAGGGCCGAGACGGCATCGTAGGAGCCGCCCCAACGCGGCAGGAGACACTGTGCAAGCGCGCTCCGTACTCGCAGGCTCGCAGGAGCAACCGCGAGCCCCAGTTCTGCGAAGCGCACGCACGCCCGCTGATCACCGTGCGCCTGCGCCGTCCTGATCAGCAGGCGGTACGCCTCCGTGAGCTTCGGGTTGCGCTGGAGCGCTTCGCGCGCATCCGCGATGACGGCGTCGAGCCACTGCTGCATACCGGCGAACTGCTCGTCCGAGGTTTCCTTGGCCAGCTTCGCTCCGCGCCGCTGCCATGCTACGGTGATTCGGTGCCGTGCCCGCGCGAGGCGCGGAGCCCAGGCTTCGGGCTGGGCGACGACCCACTCGTCGAGCAACGGGGTAAGAGCGGGATCCGCGACGCCGAATGCCGATAGCGTGGTCGACAGCTCGTCTTCCCGACGAATGTCTTGTTCGAGCCGGGCCTGCTTCGCCTCAAGCTGGCGGGTCAGGGTCGCGAAGTCGCGCGCGCGGAGCAACCGCTGCGTTTGGAGCGGGCCTCCGGGAGCGGCGCTCGGTAGCGCCGCGGACGCTGATGGCCCCGTGGCACCCGTCCCCAGGTCCGGCCGATGAGCGGGCGGCCCGTTCTCGCGTGTCGGCCGGACGGGCTCCTCGGCGCCCTGCCGGAGAACACCGATCGAGGCGACGATCACCAGAAGCAGCCCGCCGATGAGGAGACGCTTGCGCATGGTTCCTCCCGCCGTCGTCGGAACCGGCAGGGTCTCGCTCCCGCGGCGGCACACTAGGGATCTTTCGGGCACTATCGGCAGGATCGCCTTCGGGCTTGAGGGAGAACGTCCACGTACAGTTCTTACGCTCCGTGACTCTCCTTCCCGACCGACTCGATGACATCAATGCCGCATACGCCGACGTAGAGGACGCGCAGCCGGACGTCGGTGGGCGCAG
>WNGI01007909.1_pt1 | contig 10909 bp, 10 predicted proteins | sample 5400621 | NCBI WGS metagenome assembly WNGI01 (sample SAMN13153374, study PRJNA577476) | soil metagenome | isolation source: 20 cm soil or saprolite under Garry oak tree replicate 1 | place: USA:California | collected 2016-06-15 | reverse complement strand
CGGCGCGCGCATAGGTCGGTGCGACACGCGGGCCCCAGGTGATGTCGACACCCTTTGTCTTCAGATAGTCGACCGCGCGATCCATATCCTCGATTTCGAGCGCGATCAGGCGATAGCCGAGATGCTCCGTCTGCGGCGCGGGATCGACCTGAGCGCCGTCATAGGTGATCAGCTCGACCGTCGTGCCGCCGAGCTCGAGATAGACGAGGTCGATCGGCACGCCGAGGCCGGAGCGCTCGATGCGGTCGCGTTCTCGAACCGTGAAACCCAGCACATCGGTGTAGAACGCCACGGTCTCGCCGGGCCGGTCGGTGACGATTTCGACATGGTCAATACGCTTGAAGATCATTTCCCCTCACAATGCCGAGCGGCGGCTGCCCCCGCCGCCATCGATGGTGACGATCGTGCCGGTCGTATAGCCCGAGCGGTCAGAGGCGAGAAAGGCGGCCATCCAGCCGATCTCCTCAGGCTTGGCGGCGCGGCCAAAGGCGTAGCCCTTCATCAGCTCCTGCCATTTCTCGGGATCGCCGAGCTGTGTCTGCGCGCGATGCCGGGTCAAGGTGATCAGCCGTTCGGTCATGACCGGGCCGGGATTGATGCCGACGACGCGCAGCCCGTCGCGCGGCGCGGTGCCGCCCATCGCGCGGGTAAACGCCATCAATGAGGCGTTACCGGAGGATCCCGCGATGTAGTTGAAATCGGGGTTCTCGCCGGCCGCGCCGAGGATGTTGACGATGACGCCCTTTTTGCGCTCGGCCATCAGCGCGTAAAAGCGCCGCGTCATGTTGATGTAGCCGAACACTTTGAGGTCCCAGGCTTCGCGCCAGCGCTTCTCGTCGATCTCGGCGATGTTGCCGCCCGGGATCGCGCCGGCATTGTTGACGAGGAGGTCGATATCGGCGCATTCGGCGGCGAGCTTGTCGATATTCTTGCTGTCGCTCAGATCGAGCGCGTAATAGCGCACCGCGACATTGTGCTCGCCGGCGATCTTGGCGCGCACCTTGTCGAGATCGGCGGCGGTGCGCGACACCAGCACGACGTCGCAGCCCTCCTCCGCCAAAGCCTCGGCGCAGGCCTGCCCGATCCCCTTTGAGGCGCCGGTCACCAGCGCCTTGCGTCCCCTCAATCCCAAATCCATTGCGTTCTCCCTGTTGCCGCGGATCGAGCGGCGTCGGCATCGGCGCCCGCGCCTCGATGATCTCGGCGGCATCGAGAAGCAGATCCTCGCGGAAGCGGCCGGCGATCAATTGCACGCCCATCGGCAGCCCCTCGACGATGCCGGTCGGCACCGAGATGCCGGGCAGACCGAGAGCCGCGGGCGGGAATTGCGGGCGCTGCGCCGTCACCAGCCGGTCGAGCGTGTCGTCGTCGCCCTGATCGTAACCTGCCGGGAAGGGCGGCTCGCAGGAGACCGGCATCAATACCAGCGGGTACTCTTCGAAAAACAGCATCCAGGCGCGCAGCAGGGTCGAGCGGCTCGCCAATGCCTTCCCGAAGCTCGGCAGATCGAGCGACGGCGTCAGCTTGTCGAAATAGCGCGCCATGTGCTGTACCGCTTTGTCGCCGTATTTCTCGATCATCGGCAGCATGCCCAGTCGCGTCTCGGTGCCGAGGATCGTGCGCCATGCGTCAACCGCGGCCAGGAAATCGGGCGGCTCCTTTTCCTCGACGACGTAGCCGGCCTCGGCAAGCCAGCCCGCCGCCTGGCGTATTGCCGCGGCGACACTCGGCGCGACGCCGAGCCCGCCGGGATCGGCGCTCATCGCGACCCGGATCGGGCGCTTGACCGGCAGGCCCTGCAACGGCGCAGGCGCCCACCAGGGGTCGCGCGGATCGAACTGCGCCATCGCCGCGAGCCCGAGCCGCAGATCGCGGACGCGCCGCGCCAGCGGGCCCTGCACGGACATGATCTGCGCGCTGAGCGGCCGCTCCTCGGGGGCGCTCGGGTTGAAGCTCGGGACGCGGCCGAAGCTCGGCCGGATGCCGACGAGACCGCAGGCATAGGCCGGATAGCGGATCGAGCCGCCGATATCATTGCCATGCGCCAGGGCGCCGATGCCGGCGGCCAATGCCGCCGCCGCGCCGCCGCTCGACCCGCCCGGCGTAATCGCGCTGTTCCAGGGGTTCAGCGTCGCGCCGTGCAGATCGTTGTCGGTAAACCAGCGCCACGAAAAGCCGGGCGTGTTGGTGCGGCCGATGATGATCGCGCCCGCCTTTTTCAGATTGGCGGCGACCGGCGCATCATCCGGCGCGATGACGTCGCGGAATGCGACGACGCCATTCGTCGTCGCATGGCCGCGCTGGTCGGTATTGACCTTGACCGTTACGGGGACGCCGTGCAGCGGGCCGAGCGGCTCGCCGCGGCGCACCTGCTCGTCGGCTTCGCCGGCAGCAGCGAGCGCCTCGTCTCCGAGTGTCTCGACGACGGCGTTGATGCGCGGGTTGACGGCGGCGAGACGATCGAGCGCCGCAGAGACGGCCTCCCTCGCCGAGATCGCGCGGGTGCGGATCGCCTGCGCCAGATCGGCGGCGTCCCATTGCCAGAGCTGTCCCTGCATCGAATCCCTCTTTCCGCGCCGTAAGGCTTTGATAGCAACCCGGCGAAACTTAGGCGAGCTTGATCCAGGTCAGCTCGTGCTTGTTGTGAAAGAGGTGGCGCAATTGCGAGCCGGGGATCGCGGCAAAGCGCGCCGCGGTCGCGTGGTCGGTCTCGCCCTGAAACTTGATCGTGCAGACAAAGCGGCGGCAGGTACCCGCCGCAAGCCAGCGCTCGACCAGCGACAAAAGACGCATGGGATAGCAGATCACGTCGGAGAACAGCCAATCGATTGGGCCTATGGCGGAGGGATCGAGCGCGAACGCGCTCTCGGCGATGTATTCGATCCCGGGGAGCCGCGCCACCTCGGGCGCGAGCGGCGCCCGATCGACGCTGATAACGCGCGCACCCAATCTCGCCAGAGCCCAGCTCCAGCCGCCCGGGCTGCTCCCCAGATCGAGGCAGACTTGGCCCGGCCCGGGCCGCTCGCCGATAACGGTCAACGCCTCCCAGAGCTTTAGATAGGCCCGGCTCGGCGGACCGGTGCGGTCCTCGACAAAGTGCACTTCGCCGTTCGGAAAGGGGCTCGTGCAATGGGGAGCCGCGAGCACGGTGTTTGCGTCGAGCAATGTCCAGGAGCCGAGCGGCGCTTTCGGCGGCGGCGTCCCGAACACCAGCGGCTTTGCCGAAACCACCGGCAATTGCTCCTGGATCAGCATCGCGCGCCGATGCAGGCGCGGCGCGTAGACGGCCCAATTGCGCTGGATCGCGCGCAATTTCTTTGCCCCGTCGCCGATCGAGCCGATCGCGATCTCAATCGGATCGAGCCAGGTGTTCTGGGCCCAGGCGGCAGGCTTCCGCGGCCCGGCGGCGGCCAGCAAGCGCTCATGGGCAAATGCGATCGCGCCGAGCTCGTCCTCGAGCTCGGCGACAAAGCCCTCGGGCGCGAGATAGGCCGTGCGCGCGCCAGTGCTCACGGTTCAATTCGTCTGTGCCAGATGGCCGGTGCGGTTGATGCTGTGGATTACCCAGCCGTCCGGGCCGAAATCGATCTCGTTGATGCAGCACGGGCTTTGCTTGATCCGCCAGTAGCGCGACAGCGGCAATTCGAGCGCATGCAGCAACAGCACGCGATTGACGCTGTCATGCGCGACGAAGACGACGGTCTCGTCAGGATGCCGGCGGACGATGTCGCGCACCGTCGAGACCACGCGCGCGAGCACCTGCTGCAGGGTCTCGCCGCCAGGGATCGCGGCCCAATCCGGATGCGCATACCAGAGGTCGATCTCGGCCGGCCAGCGGCCATATGCCTCGTCCCGCGTCAAGCCCTGCCAGTCGCCGTAATCGATGTCGTTGAGGCGCAGCACCACCGAAGGCGCCAGGCCGAGGGCCTTGCCGATCGCGGCGCCCGTCTCGACGCAGCGCCCCAGCGGGCTCGTATAGACCGCCGCCGGCCGCCAGCTCGCGGCGATACGCTTCGCGGTCGCGTCCGCCTCGCGGTGACCGGTTTCAGTCAAGGGCAGCTCGGCACGGCCGCGGAACCGCTCCGGCGAGATGCCTTCGACATGGCCGTGACGGACGAGGATCAGCTTGGTCATGCGCTTCCTATCGAACACACGCGGCATCGCGGCGGCAGCCCGTTATTTCCCATGCGCTACATAATCTTACGCGGAATTTCTGCACGCGTGGGGTGGTCCTGGCATTGTCGGGATCATTTGTCGGAGGTTCTCCATGGCAACGATGCGGGTCGCACAGGTTCCGCAGCCGAACGGCCCGCTGGAGTTGGTCGAGCGTGAAATCCCGCAACCCTCCGCCGGCCAGGTTCGCATCAAGGTGCAGGCCTGCGGCGTCTGCCATAGCGACAGCGTCACCAAGCAAGGGTTGTTCCCGAACATTCAGTACCCGCGCGTCCCCGGGCATGAGGTGATCGGCAGCGTCGATGCGATCGGCAGCGGAGTTGCCGGGTGGAGCGCGGGCCAGCGCGTCGGCGTCGGCTGGCACGGCGGCAATTGCGGGTATTGCGATGCCTGCCGGCGCGGCGACGCATTTGCCTGCGAAACCGAAACGCTGATGACTGGCGTGACCTCTGACGGCGGCTACGCCGAGTACATGATCGCCCCGGCGACGGCCCTCGCCCGCGTGCCGGACGATCTGTCCTCGGTCGAGGCGGCGCCGCTGATGTGCGCCGGCATCACCACGTTCAACGCGCTGCGCAACAGCGGCGCCCGGCCGGGCGAGGTCGTTGCCGTGCTCGGCCTCGGCGGGCTCGGCCATCTCGGCGTGCAGTTCGCCGCGAAGATGGGGTTCAAGACGATCGCCATTGCTCGCGGCCAGGACAAGGCGCCGCTGGCGCGGCAGCTCGGCGCTCATCACTATATCGACAGCCGGGCGGAGGACCCCGCAGCCGCGCTGCAGAAATTCGGCGGCGCCAAGGTGATCCTCGCCACGGCGACGAGCGGCGCGGCGATGGATGCCGTGCAGGGCGGCCTCGCGGTGAGGGGAACATTGTTGATCGTTGGCGTGCCGGAGTCGCTCAACATCGCCCCGCAGTTGTTGATCTTTGGCAGCCGCTCGATCACGGGCTGGTACTCTGGAACCTCGATCGACTCACAGCAGACGCTCGCATTCAGCGCATTGACCGGCGTGCGCTCGATGAACGAAGTCTATCCGCTGGCGCGCGCGGCGGAGGCCTATGACCGCATGATGAGCGGCGAGGCGCGGTTCCGGGTCGTGCTGACCATGGAGGGCTGAACCGGGCATAGCGGGCTTGGCGCGCCCTGGCGGTTTTGCCAAAGTAGCGCGATGAGCGACAACCCCGGAACCGCCGCACTTGCCCGTATGCTCGCCGAGGCGAAGCGCGTCGTTGTGTTCACCGGCGCCGGCATCAGCACCGAGTCGGGCATTCCCGATTTCCGCAGCCCGGGCGGGATCTGGACACAGATGGCGCCGATCTATTTCGACGAGTTCCTCGCCTCGGAGGAAGCGCGCCGCGAAACCTGGCGACGCCGCTTCGTCATGGAGGACACCTTCAAGGCGGCTGAACCCAATCGCGGCCACCGCGCGGTCGACGCGCTGGTGCGGCGCGGCAAGATCGCCGCGGTCATCACGCAGAATATCGACGGGCTGCATCAGGCCTCCGGCATCCCGCCCGAGAAGGTCATCGAACTGCATGGCAACACGACCTATGCGACCTGCCTCGATTGCGGCCAGCGCTATGAGATCGCCGATCTGCGCGCGATTTTCGAGAAGACGGGCGCGGTGCCGCCCTGCAGCGAATGCCTGGGTCATGTGAAGACCGCGACGGTGTCGTTCGGCCAGTCGATGCCGGTGCTGGCGATGCAACGCGCCGAGCAGGAGACGCGGGCAGCCGATCTCTTTATCGTGCTCGGCTCGTCGCTCGTGGTTTATCCCGCGGCAGGATTTCCGCAGCTCGCCAAGCACAACGGCGCAAACCTTGTCATCGTCAACCGCGAGCCGACGCCGCTCGACCAAATGGCCGATCTCGTATTGCACGAAGCGATCGGCGATACGATGGGCGCGGCGGTCGGGGTGAACTGAGCAGGAGGGCGGGACGATGAGACTCGAAAACAAGGTCGCGCTGATCACCGGCGCAGCATCGGGGATGGGCGCCAGCATGGCGCGGATCTTCGCGCGCGAAGGCGCCAAGGTCGTCGTTGCTGACATGCTCGACGACGAGGGCAAGAAAATCGCCGCGGAGATCACGCAGGCGAACGGCGCCGCGATGTACCAGCATCTCGACGTGACGAGCGAGGCGGAATGGCAGGCCGCGATCGCCGCGACGCTTGCCGCCTACGGCAAGCTCGACATCCTCGTCAACGATGCCGGGATCAGCGGCAGCGCGGTCGAGGACCTGTTCGACACCGCCGCCTGGGAACGCATCATGGGGATTAACGCGACCGGCACGTTTCTCGGGATGAAACACGCGATCCCCGCCATGCGCCAGGCGGGCGGCGGGTCGATCGTCAATATCTCGTCGATCTCCGGCGTCACCGGGCAGCGCGGCATCCATGTCGCCTACAACGCCTCGAAAGGCGCGGTGCGGACGCTGACCAAGGCGGGGGCGGTGCAGCACGGGCGCCACAACATCCGGGTCAATTCGGTGCATCCCGGGCTGATGCCGCCGATGCGCACCTCGGGCCGCACCGCCGACCCGGCGGTACGCGCGAAGATGCTCGAAGGCGTGCCGCTCGGCCGTGCCGGGCGGGTCGAGGAAGTCGCGAACGCGGTCTTGTTCCTGGCCTCGGACGATGCTTCCTACATCACCGGCGCCGAGCTTTATGTCGATGGCGGCTTTCTGGCGGTCTGAAGGAGACCAGGCGATGACCTATTCACTCGATGCGTTCTGCGAGGATTGCCGCACGGCGCTGAAAACCGATCACGGTCCGGGCGGGCGCGAGGCGGTGCGGCAAAATCTCGAGCGGCTCCTCGCCGAGCCTGCCTTTCTCGACAAGCATGTGCTCTCGGCGCCGCCCGGCCGGCACACGCTTTACGAGGACCCGGAGGTCGATTTCGTCGTGCTCGCGCATATCAATCCGAAGGGTCACAAATCGCCGCCGCACGATCACGGCGCGTCCTGGGCGGTGTACGGCCAGGCAACGCACTACACCGACATGACGGAGTGGCGCCGCACGGATAGGACGAGCGATCCGGGGCCGGCCCGTATCGAGGTGGTGCGCCAATATCGGCTGGAGCCGGGTCATGCCGGCACCTATGACATCCGCGCGATCCACAATATCGAGTTCCCGGACGGAGCGCGGTTTGTGCGGGTGACCGGCACCGATCTCGAGCGCATCCCGCGGCTCAAATTCGATGTGACGAAGGGTATCGCGGAGGTCATCGAAAGCGCTTCGACCGGCCCCGCCTGAGGGTTCCTGCTCGATCCCGGGCGAGCGGGTTTAGTCGCGCGCGACCCTGACCGGGCGGTGCTCGGCGGCCGAGCGGATGATTGCCTCGAAGGCGGCGACGCCGTGCAAGATCTCCTCGGGCGTAATCGGATAGGGCGCCTCGCCGCGGATCGCCGCCGCGAATGCCTCCAGCTCGGCAAGCAATGTGTTGGAGCCGCGGTTCTGGATCGTTTCGGGCTCCGCCGCCGCCTGGCGGCCGGTTGGCGGCGCGCCGGGAACGGGGCTGAAGCGAAAATCGAACTCCGGGGTCAGCAATTCGGCGCAGCCCTTTGTGCCGAACACCGCGAGCCGGTAGGTGACCGCCGTCACCAATGACGACAGCAGATTTCCCGACATGCCGTTCGCAAAACCGAACATGACGCTCGTCGTGTCCTGGGCATCGTAGGCGATCGCGCGCTTGAGGCTCTTCGCATAGACCTCGTCGATACGGCCGAACAGATGGATCATCGCGTCCAGATTGTGGACGCCCATTGCGGTCATCCCGCCGGCCGGCGCTTCGCTCGCGATAGCACGCCACGAGGCCGGATCCATGAACAAACCAGCCGGGCCGTTCTGCTCGGCCGAGCAATGCGCCAGAGTGCCAAGGCGGCCGTCGTCGATGCGCGCCTTCAATTCCCGCATCGAGGGATGAAAGCGGCGGGGATAGGCGACGCCGAGCACGATGCCGGCGCGCGCCACCGCATCGAGCGCGCGGGCGGCGCTGTTGCGGTCGAGCGTGAACGGCTTCTCCATAAAGACGTGCTTGCCCGCTGAAGCGGCCGCTTCGACCTGCTTCCCATGCTCACTGTGCGGCGTCGCGAAGACGACGGCATCGATCTCCGGATCGGCGAGGATCTCGTCGAGACTGTCGCGAAGCGCGATGCCCTGCCTGGCGCAGAACGCCTCGGCCTTGGCGCGCGTCCTGGTATGCCCGGCGGTGAAGCGGAAGGCGCCGCTCTGCCCTTGCACGGCGCCGACCAGGGTCTGTCCCCACCGCCCGATTCCAACAATCGCCGCCCGCATCATGCCGTCTCCCTCCGCAATGCCGGACGATTTCTACAATGCCGGCGCTCGCCTGAGGGCGGAAAACCGCGATCCGAACCGCCGAGACTGAGCCCAGTGCATGACATCGGCCCTGTCGCGGCGGTAGAATCCGGGCTGCCGCCCGCCATATGTGAAGCGGGTCAGGAGGGCCAGCGTGAGAACCGGCGCCAAAAGGAGCGCGCAGCCGAGCGCACAAATCGTCGATTTGCGGACAATCGACCCGCTGTCGCCGTCGCGCTTTATCAACCGCGAACTGTCGTGGCTCGCCTTTAACGAGCGCGTCCTCGCCGAGGCGGACAATCTCCGCCACCCGCTGTTGGAGCGGCTGCGCTTTCTGTCGATTTCGGCGAGCAATCTTGACGAATTTTATATGGTCCGGGTGGCCGGCCTGAAGGGCCAGAACCTCGCCGGCATCAAGACCGTCAGCCAGGACGGCCTCACACCGGCGCAACAGCTCGATGCCATCCAGGAGCGCGCCGGCCGCCTGATGGCCGACCAGCAGGTGACCTGGCTGTCGCTGCGCCGGCAGCTCGCCGATGCCGGGATCGCGGTCGTCGATCCTATCGACCTCGAACCGGGCGACCGCACCTGGCTCGAACAGCGCTTTATGGCCGACATCTTCCCGGTGCTGACGCCGCTCGCGATGGATCCGGCGCATCCCTTCCCGTTTGTCGTCAATCGCGGGTTCGGGCTCGCTTTGCAGCTCGAGCGGTTCAGCGACAATGTGCGCTTGCAGGCGCTGATCCTGATCCCGATCTCGGTCGACCGCTTTATCCGCCTCCCCGGCACCCGCATCCGCTTTTTGCCGGTCGAGCAGATGATCGCGCTGTTTCTCGATCACCTGTTCCCGGGATTTGCCGTCGTTGCGCAAGGCGTCTTCCGCGTGTTGCGCGACAGCGAGGTCGAGATTGAGGAAGAGGCCGAGGATCTCGTCCGCCTGTTCGAGACGGCACTCAAACGCCGCCGCCGCGGCCATGTGATCCATCTCGCGGTCGACGGCCGCATGCCGGGCGAGCTGCGCCGTTTTCTCAGTGAACACCTCGATGCCGCGCCGGGCGACGTGTTTGCGACCGAGGGGATCCTCGGGCTCGACGACACGGCGGAGCTGATCATCGCCGACGAGCGCCCCGATCTCGTCTTCACCCCCTACAACCCGCGCTTTCCCGAGCGCATCCGCGATTTCGGCGGCGATTGCTTCGCGGCGATCCGTCAGAAGGACATCATCGTCCATCATCCCTATGAGAGCTTCGACGTCGTCGTGCAGTTTCTGCGGCAGGCGGCGCGCGACCCGGCCGTGGTCGCGATCAAGCAGACGCTCTACCGGACGAGCGAGGACAGCCCGATCGTCAAGGAATTGGCGCAGGCCGCCGAGGCCGGCAAATCGGTCACCGCGATGATCGAATTGAAAGCGCGGTTCGACGAAGAGGCCAATATCCGCTGGGCGCACGAGCTGGAGCGCGCCGGCGTCCAGGTCGTCTACGGCTTCCTGCAATTGAAGACGCACGCCAAGGTGTCGCTGGTGATGCGCCGCGAGGGCGGCGAATTGCGCTCTTACGTGCATTACGGCACCGGCAACTATCACCCGTACACCGCCAAGGTTTACACCGACCTGTCGTTTTTCACGTGCGATCCCGCGCTGTGCCGCGACGCGGCGCGGCTGTTCAATTTCATGACCGGCTATGCCCGCCCGGCAAGCCTCGAAAAAGTCGCGGTCGCGCCGGTCAACCTGCGCGCGCGCATCGCCGAATTGATCGAGGCTGAGATCGCGCACGCCCGGGCTGGGCGGCCGGCGCAGATCTGGGCCAAGATGAACGCGCTCGTCGACCCGGCGATCATCGACCTGCTCTATAAGGCGTCGCAAGCCGGGGTCTCGGTCGATCTCGTCGTGCGCGGCATCTGCTGCCTGCGGCCGGGTGTCCCCGGCATGTCGGAGAACATCCGGGTCAAGAGCATTGTCGGCCGCTTCCTCGAGCACGGCCGCGTTGTCTGCTTCGGCAACGGCAACAAATTGCCGTCAGATCAGGCGCTCGTGTTCATCAGCTCGGCCGATTGGATGCCGCGCAATTTCGATGGCCGCGTCGAGGCGCTGGTGCCGATCGAGAACGTGACGGTGCACCGCCAAGTGCTCGACGAGATCATGGTCGCCAATCTGCGCGATACGCTGCAAAGCTGGCACCTCGCGCCGGACGGCACCTATACCCGCGTGAGTGCCGAGCAGGACGGTTTTTCTGCGCATACCTATTTCATGACCAATCCCAGCCTGTCGGGGCGCGGGAAGGCGCTCAGGCGCGGCCAGCCGCGGCTTGTCGCGCGCTGATGCGCCGGGCCAGGTAATCCCACCGCCGATGCCCGACCGAAATCACAGCGCGGTGGCCAGTCGGATCGCGGTCGTCGATGTCGGCTCTAACTCGCTGCGCCTTGTCGT
>WNGI01032641.1_pt1 | contig 10911 bp, 6 predicted proteins | sample 5400621 | NCBI WGS metagenome assembly WNGI01 (sample SAMN13153374, study PRJNA577476) | soil metagenome | isolation source: 20 cm soil or saprolite under Garry oak tree replicate 1 | place: USA:California | collected 2016-06-15 | reverse complement strand
GGCCACCATGGAGCTGCGCTATATGTTTGACGATGGATAGGCCGAGACCGGTGCCGCCGAGCTCACGGCTGCGAGCGCGATCAGCGCGATAAAAGCGTTCGAAAATGCGGGGCAAATCGGCTGGCGCGATGCCTACGCCCTGGTCGGAAACGGAGAGGACAACCTCCTGATCCGGGGCGCCGCCCTCGATAAAAATTCGGCCGTTCTGATGTGAGTATTTCACTGCGTTATCGAGCAAGTTGTGCACGACTTCCTCCAGCCGCCTTTCATCGGCGCGCAGGACGGGGAAGTTGTCGGGAACCTGCAACTCAAGCCGGAGATTTTTTGCAGCCAAACGCTTCGACCAGTCTCGTGTCACTTCTTCCAGAAAGTCGCGCAGATTGATTTCGCTGACCTGCAAATTTACTTCCTTGGATTCGAGCCGGGCCAGGCTGAGCAAGTCGTTGACCAACAAGGTAAGCCGATCGGAATGGCGCTTTAGCACGTCGTAAATGTGGCGAGTCTCGTTTTCATCGAGGTCCCCGCCTTCGAGTAAGGTTTCGAGATTGCCCTGAAAAATTGAAAGGGGCGTTCGTAATTCGTGCGAAACGTTGGCGACGAAATCGCGTCGGATCTCGTCAGCCTGTTTTAGCCGCGAGATATCCTGGAATAAGGCGACAACGCCACTAGGCTTCCCATCCTGTCCAGCGATGGGCACGGCGGTGACCTGCAGATGTCTCTTGCGATCCGGAGCCAGAACCTCGGTCATTCGCGGTTTGTCCCCTTCGAGGGCGGCCCGGATTGGCTCAATCACGTCACTATCACGAATGACGTCGAGCAGGGGCGTTCCGGCCGCGATACGCGATTGGTCGTACAGTTTCTCAAAAGCGGGATTGCAGATGGAGATGTGCTGACTGGAATCGACGACCAGCAAACCATTGGTGAGCGCGGCCAGGACGGCACGGACTTCGGCGGCGTCTTTCGTGACCTGGCGGTCGAGTTCGCGTTGGCGGACTAGGAGTTGCTCCAGGGCCAGCCCGACCCGGCGGGCTTGTGCCATTCCGCCCAGGAGAAATGTGGGCGGTTGTTCGCCGTGTCCAATTCTCGTTAGAAGATGTTCCAGCTCCCGCCACGGGCGCAGGCACAAGTAGTACACCAAGAAAGCGGCGGCGACGACGACAATGAGCAATGCGATTCCAAGAACCCACCAATGCATGCGCGATCAACCTTCGCGCAAACGATACCCGAAACCACGGACGGTCTCGATCGCATCCCCCGCCTTGCCCAACTTCTCGCGTAATCGTCGGACGTGAGTATCAACCGTGCGAGTATCGATCACACTTTCGTAACCCCAGACGTCGCTGAGCAGCCGATCGCGTTCCTGCACGCGGCCGCGCCGCTGCACCAGCGTGCGCAGCAATTTGTACTCGAGGCTGGTGAGATGAACGACTCTGCCGTTTACCGAGACGTGATGGCGCAGGCCGTCGATTTGGATCGGTCCGGCAGTAAACGATTGCGTTTCGTCCGGGGCTTCGCCTCGGCGCAAAATTGCCTGAGCGCGCAAGACCACTTCGCGTGGCGAGAACGGTTTCGAAACGTAGTCATCGGCGCCGAGTTCCAGACCGACGATGCGATCGATTTCCTCCGCTTTAGCTGTGAGCATGAGAATGGGAATGTGCCGGGTGAGCGAGTCGCCCTTAAGAATTTTGCAAACTTCGAGGCCGGGCATTTTCGGCAGCATCAGGTCGAGAATTACCAGCACCGGTGATTCTTGACGCGCCCGGCGGAGACCGATGGCACCATCCTCCGCGGTAATGACGTTAAACCCGGCGGTGCGCTTGAAGGCACGAACCAGCATCTCGACGACGTCCGCTTCGTCTTCAACGACGAGAACTTTTTTGCTCGGGGCCGTGCTCACGACCGCCAATTCTAGCACTTCGGTGCCGGTTGAAAACAGACAGGATTTACAGGATTGGATTCACTAGATCAGTCCCGTTTCTGATAGTCTCCGCATAATCCTGAAAATCCTGTCTCCGTGATGGCGACAGCGATAAAACTCCAAGCCTTGTGCTTGACTTAAAGGTTCGACATCCGTCGTCCGAATGCCTGCGCAAGTTATCAAAATCGTTGGGGCACGCCAGCATAATCTCAAGAATCTCAATGTTGAGATTCCGAGGGAGAAACTGGTGGTTGTCACCGGCCTGAGCGGGTCGGGGAAGTCGTCCCTCGCCTTTGACACCCTCTACGCCGAGGGCCAGCGCCGTTATGTCGAAAGCCTCTCGGCGTACGCGCGCCAATTCCTGGATAAAATGGAAAAACCGGACGTCGATTTCATCGAGGGATTATCGCCGGCGATTGCCATCGAACAGCGGAGTGCTGGGGCCAATCCGCGGTCTACAATTGCGACGACCACGGAGATTTACGATTATCTACGAGTCCTGTTTTCCGCAGTTGGCCAGCCGCATGATCCGGTCACCGGAAAACCACTCGTCCGCCAGACGCCGCAGCAAATTGTCGATCAAATCCTGGCGTATCCCCCAGAAACGAAAATTGTGGTGCTCGCGCCAATCGTGGTGAACGAGCGGGGCGAGTTCCGCGATGTGATCGAGAAATTGCGGCGCGAAGGGTTCGTCCGCGCCCGAGTCGATGGCGAGATCATCGAGTTCGGCCGGCCGGAGCCGATTCGATTAAAGAAGACCGAGTCACACACGATCGAAGCGGTGGTGGATCGGTTGATTATTCGAGATGGAGTGCGGGTGCGGCTGGCGGATTCCATCGACACCGCGCTGAAATGGGGTGGAAACCGCGTTGTTGTCCTGCGGCAGCAACGCGATGGAGTAACGGAGCAACGAAGTAATGACAGATCCAACAGTGCACCGGTAGCCTGGGAAGCCGACCGCTACTCGACGGACTACGGAAATGCGGATAGCGGCTTCACGTTGGGTGAGCTCACTCCGAAACATTTTTCCTTCAACAGCCACTTCGGTGCTTGCCCGGCATGCCATGGGTTAGGCACGCAGCTGGTGGTTGATCCGGAGTTGATGATTTCTGAGCCGGAGAAATCAATCGCGGAAGGCGTGATTACGCCGTGGCGACGAGGGCCGAAGCGGATGCAGGCTTATTACAAAAAATTGCAAGGGGCGCTGGTGAAACATTTTCGTGTCGACGAAGAAGTGCCGTTCACGGATCTGCCGGACAATTTTAAGAGTGCACTTTACTTCGGGACGGGTGACACGCCGATCGAAATCAAGGTTGGCAGCAATGGGGAAAAGGTCAGCAAGCCTTTTGAAGGTTTGGTGCCGCAAATGCAGCGGCTCTACGAGGAAACCGAAAGCGAATTTACTCGCAATCGCATCCGGTCTTTCATGACACGAGAGCCATGCAAGGTTTGTCGCGGTGCGCGCCTGCGTCCCGAAATTTTGGCAGTGACAATCTGTAGTCGCTTCGCTGTGCGAAACGTTGCCTTAGGCGACGATTACGATGGCATGGCATCGCTTACCGGGCGACGGCTACAGGAGGAATGCGAGCTCAACATTCATCAATTCACCGAGCTGACGGTCGAGGACGCGGTCGACTTCATTTCCAAGATCGAGCTCTCCAGCCAGCAAAAGCAGATCGCTTCGGAAGTGGTGCGGGAAATCCAATCGCGTTTGCAGTTCTTGCTTGAAGTCGGGCTGGGCTATCTCACGCTCGATCGCGAGAGCGGGACGCTCAGTGGCGGCGAAGCACAGCGCATTCGTCTCGCGACGCAAATCGGTTCGGGGCTGGCTGGAGTCCTTTATGTTCTCGACGAACCAAGCATCGGGTTGCATCAACGGGACAACATCCGCCTACTCCGGACGCTCAATCGCTTACGCGATCTCGGAAATTCCGTCATCGTGGTCGAACACGACGAAGAAACTATTCGCGCGGCCGATCACATTATCGATCTCGGACCGGGGGCGGGCCCGCGCGGCGGTGAAATCGTCGCGCAGGGGACGCTGGGCGAAATTCTTGGGGCGAAACATTCGATTACTGCCGAATACCTTTCCGGTCGGGCTCGAATCGCAGTGCCAAAACATCGCGTGGCACCGCGTTCAAATGACCACGGCAGTAACAGACCGCCGCTGCAGGAAGGTTGGCTAACGATCCTTGGGGCGAGCGAAAATAATCTCAAGAATGTCAGCGCCTCTTTCCCCCTCGGATGCTTCCTTTGTGTGACTGGCGTCTCCGGCAGCGGGAAGTCCACTTTGGTGGACGACATTTTGCGGCGGGCATTATTTCGTCATTTCTACAACGCAAAGGAAAGGCCGGGGGCGTTTCGTGGTCTGCGCGGGGTCGATCAGATCGACAAAGCCATCGTCATTGACCAGAGTGCGATTGGGCGCACCCCGCGATCAAATCCGATCACTTACAGCGGCGCGTTCACCCCCATTCGGGAGTTGTTCGCGCAACTTCCCGCCGCCAGAGTGCGTGGCTATGATGCCGGACGTTTCAGTTTTAACGTCAAAGGCGGTCGCTGCGAGAATTGCGAAGGCGGCGGATTGATCAAGATCGAGATGCATTTTTTGCCCGACGTTTATGTCGAGTGCGAAGTGTGTCACGGGCGACGCTACAATCGTGAGACGCTGGAGATTACTTACAAAGGGAAGAACATCGCCGATGTGCTCGATCTGACGGTGGACGAAGCGGCGCGTTTTTTTCGAAATGTTCCAAGCGTGTCTGACAAACTGAACGCGATGCTGGATGTTGGGCTCGGTTATTTGCGGCTGGGGCAGCCCGCGACGACGCTTTCCGGTGGTGAAGCGCAACGCGTAAAACTCGCAGCCGAGCTGGCCAAGAAAGCGACCGGACGCACGTTTTACATTCTGGATGAGCCAACCAGTGGTTTGCATTTTGCCGACATTGAAAATTTATTGCGCGTGCTGATGAAGCTGCGTGACGCCGGCAACACGCTGGTGGTGATCGAGCATAATCTCGAAGTAATTAAATGCGCCGATTGGTTGATCGATCTCGGACCGGAAGGCGGGGAACGCGGTGGCCGAATCATTGCCGTCGGTCCGCCGGAGAAGGTTGCACAGGTTGCGGGCAGCTATACCGGAGAGTTCCTGCGGCCGCTTTTACGATGAATCTCTCACGAACGCTGGCCGGCGCAGTTTGTATCGGGATGATTGCATTCACGGGGCTGGCGTTTGCCGAGCGCACCAACGAAATTGCAGAAGCGGCGCGACCTATTGATGAAGGAGTGCCGGAAGTAGCAGTTTACCAGCTTCGGAAGCTGACCGCCAGACTGAATGGCGCAGACAAGATGAAGGCCACAGAGAAACTGGCTGAGGCTTTGATCGCAGCGCAGCGCCCGACGGAGGCGCTCCACCTTCTGGAAGAGCCGGTTTTGCGCGACTCAACAAGCGGGAAATTTCTCCGAGCTCAAGCATTTGCAGGATTGAATCGGCACGACGAGGCGCTGCCATTGTATCGCGAGGTTGCGCAGAGCAACGATCTGCAACGTGCTGCGGCCGCATTCGGGACTGCGGAAATGCTGCGCGGGCTCGATCGAACCGATGAGGCTATCAACGCATATCGCAGCCTCGAAAACGATCCACGCTTTGGTGTGCCTGCGCGTTTGCGGGAAGCTGAATTGTTTATCGCTAAACAAGACGGTGGCATGGCCCGGCGCCTTCTCGACGGGACGCAGACCAAAATCGTACGCGAGAAACGGCAAAAACGCCTCTTGCATGCACGCCTGGAGTTGCTCAATCAAAAGCCGGAAAGGGCGATCGGATTGCTCGATTCGCTGGTGAAGAAACCGGAAGGTGAATCGCGCGAAACGGTGATTGCGGCGCTCTTTGCTATAGCGGACGCCCATTTGCAGCTGAACACGCCGGAGGCGGGCGATGATTACCTGGAGGATTTTATTGAACGCCATCCGAATGATCCGGCCGTGCCGCAAGTCTTCGCCAAGCTGGACCAGGTTTACCGGGCAGAGCGGAAGGCGCCGCGCAATGAGCTCGAAAAATGGGCGCGGGATCCGATGCAACCAAGGCGCGGGTTCGCGCGTTGGTATCTTGCCCAAATCGATCTGCGGGCAGGTCGTCGCGAAGAAGCGATGCGACAGTTCGAGCAAATTCGGGGTGCAACACCGATGTCGGCGGCCCTTGCCCCCGCGCTCCTGCAATTTGCACGCCTGCAAATCGAGTCGGGAAAGATCGCTGATGCGCTCGCTATCCTCGGTCAAGCGGAGAAGACGAATCCAGCGCCGCAGGTGCGCGAGCAAATCGATTTCGAATCGGGCCGCGCCATGTATGCAGCGCTGAAATTTCGGGATGCGGCGAGCCGTTTCGAGATTTTGGAAAACGATCGCTCCGCGATTGCACCGGTAGCCCTGGTGAACGCTTCGCTGGCGTCGCTTCAGGCGGAGGATAAAACGAAAACGGAACGCGATAAGGCAGAGCTAATCAGCCGGGGTCGATCTGATGACGCAGCAGAGGTTTCGTTGGAACAGGCGCTGGCCGCAGCTCAACGCGGCCAAAAAGATGCGGCAGCATTACTCCGGGATTTTGTCCGCCGCGCACCCGGTCATCCGCGCGTTTCCGAAGCGCAGATAGCGTTGGCTGAGATCGCGTATCATGCCACTCCGCCGCGGCTGGATGAGGTCGAAAAAGATTTGGCGGCGGCGCGTGCTTGCCGTCGAACGCGGCGACTACCTTGCTCTCTGGCTTGCGGACGCGCGTGGAGCAGACAGCGATCGTGTCATCGCATCGGCCCGCGATTTTCTGCGAACTCATCCGCTTTCGCCACTGGTAGGGGAGGTGCGTTTGAAACTGGCCGAATCGCATTTTCGCAGACAGGATTTTGCCAGCGCACAGACCGAATTCGAAACTCTTGCGCAGGAGAACCCAAAATCGTCCTTTACCGAACAAGCCCTCTTTCTGGCCGCGCAATCGGCCATGGCGAGCATGGCCAGCCACTCACTCGAACACGCTCTGGAATTGCTGACGCAAGTCGTGACCTTTAACGGTGATTTCAGGTGGGCCGCGCGCAACGAACAAGCCGCGATCGAACGCCGATTGGGTAAATGGCAGGATGCCCAGGCGCTGTATGACGAGGTTTTGAAAGGAGACGCGCGCGGCATGGAAAAACGCGAAGCGCTATGCGGGAAAGCTGACATTTTTTTTGAACAGGCGAATGCGGATCTAGCAAATCTGCAGCGTGCGGTCGGGATTTACGATCAACTCGCGAACGAAGCGGCGAACCAGCCGCACTGGCGTAACCAGGCATTATTCAAAAAGGGCGTTTGTCTCGAAAAAGGGTCGGACCGGGAAGGCGCGCTGGCGACCTTCTACCGTATTCTCGAGTTCAATCCTTCGCCTGATAAACCGCCGGAATTCTTTTGGTTTTACAAAGCGGGATTCAACGCCGCGCGCTTGCTGGAGGAACAACAAAAGTGGGAGGCAGCGGCCGTAATTTACGAAAAACTGGCGGCGGCCCACGGACCGCGGAGTGAAGAAGCTAATGCCCGGCTGGGCCAACTGCGGCTGGAGCATTTCCTTTGGCAATAACGCGAAAAAATTTAGCTATTTTGCTGTTGTATTGCGCCTAAAAGCAGAGCATAATTTCTCCATGAAAACACGGTTTGGGCTTCCCCGCCTGGCCGGTTGGATGGGGCGATGCGGCGTCGCGTTAATCGCGCTGACGTTTTGCGCATCGGCCTTTGCTGATCCGAGTAAGAATGTAGTAATAGCGCCGAAAGCATCGGCGACTAAAACGCAAACTGAGGCGCAACGGGTCGCCTTCAAAAAGCAAGTCTACATCTTCATCTCGAGTTCGGGCATTCCCCAGCCAATCGAGCGGGTGGCCGCCCCAATCCCAACGACGGTGGTCCCGATGTTTATCGCCGGGAATCACGAATAGCGGCAGGAATTACGTTTGCCGCGGCAACGCGCTCATGCGAAGCGCGGGATGGGTCATTTATTTTTTTCGCCAGTTCATCAATGCCCGCAAGCGTCGCCCAGTCTTTTCGATGGGCCGCCGCCGTCCGTGTTGTAATAGGGCCCGATAGCGCTGTTGCCCAGTCTTCATCTCGCGAATGAATTCGCGCGCGAACTTTCCACTTCGGATTTTCTCGAGAGCCACGCGCATGTTTTTGTTGGTCTGTTGATCCACAATTTTTGGGCCAACAGTCAGGTCCCCCCACTTTGCGGTATCGGAAATCAAATCACGCATACCCGCGATCCCGACTTCGTGGATCATGTCGACGATAAATTTGAGTTCGTGCAGGCATTCGAAATAGGCGAGCTCCGGGGCGTAACCGGCCCGAACTAACGTCTCGAAGGCGGCGTGAATCAGCGCGGTTGTTCCACCACATAACACGGCCTGCTCCCCAAACAGGTCGGTTTCAGTTTCCTCACGGAACGTGGTTTCAATCACGCCGGCACGCGCGCAGCCGATTGCTTTAGCCCAAGCAAACGCAATCGCGCGCGCCTGTCCCGTGAAATCATGCTCAACCGCGACCAAAGCTGGGACACCGCGACCTGCCACGAACTCGCGGCGTACCATTTCCCCGAGGCCCTTGGGGGCGACCATTACGACATTCACATTCGGCGGCGGGACGACAGTTTTGTAAACTACAGTAAACCCGTGAGCAAAGAGAAGGGTCTGTCCGGCGCGCAAGTGAGGCACAATTTGTCTCCGAAAAACGACTGGCATCGTCGTATCCGGTAACGCCAGGAAAATGATATCCGATCGCTCGACCGTCTCCGGCAAATCCAAGACCAGCAAGTGGTGAGCACGCGCGAGCCTCCGCCTTTTGCTATTTCGGCGCAGCCCAACAACAACATCGAATCCGTTGTCATGAAGACTGAGCGCGTGCGCGTGACCTTGCGAGCCAAAGCCGATTACTCCGCAAATTTTGCCGCGCAGAGCGTCGAGTCTGATCTGTTTATCGCGGTAAATTCGCACCGGCATCGCCGGACAAGAGTGGCTGATGCAGGCAGCCGCGCCAAATTGAATTTAATTGGCCGCGATCCGCTGCGAGGCTGCCATCGCTTGCAAGCGCGCAACTTTATCGCGCGCTTTTTGTGCTTCGGTGGTGCGCCCCATCTTATCCAGGATTTCAGCCAGCATCAGATATTGTCGTGGCTCGTAGGGCTGGCGCGCAACGGCGCGGCGTTGCGTTGCAAGCGCGTCATCGAGCCGGCCTCCACGTAGCGAAATTCGAGCGAGCAAATCCAAAGAATTGACATCGTGGACGTCGAGCATTGCGGCATAGCGGAGCGCGCGGGTGGCTCGCGTAACGTCATTGTTCTCCGCATAGAGTCGGCCTTCCGCCAGCCAGGCGGCATGGTGCCACCAATTTTCATTGACGTAATTTTCTACGAGATGGAGCGCCGGAAGCGGGCCCTGTGTGCGCCGCACCAACTCCGACTCACGACCGACCAAATCCCAGACCCAGGGATAGTCGGCGTGTGCGCGTTCAAGAATCGCAATGGCTCCGGAATCGTCGCTGGCGTGTGAACGCATGGCAGCGAGATTAAGAGCTGCGATCCAGGTACGGGGGAACCGGCTGCCCGACTCCCTTGCTTCTTTTGCGCTGCAGGCAAGTAACGATTCGCTTTCAGCGTTCTTTCCCTCGTGCATGAGAACACTGGCGAGATTATTTCGTGCGATGGGGTAGTCCGGGGTGCTTTCGAGAACTTGGCGCAGTATTCTTTCGGCGACAGCATACTCGCCACGGTTAGCATAAATCTGCGCCAGGTTTACACTCACCCGCGAACTTGTGCCGCCCGCCGCTAGCGTGCGCTTGTAAAACTTTTCCTGATCGCTCCAGTCGCTGCTGCGGATGGCACTGCGCACACTTAATGCGAAAATAGCGAAAAGCGCGGTCGTGGCCAAAGCACGTCGGGATCGGCGCGGCAAATCCAAGCCGCAACCGGCGAGAAAGATCAAAAAGCCAACGCTCGGCAGATAAAGCCAATGCTCCGCGACTGTGGCGTTGAGCTGCACAATGTTCGAGACCGGCAAATAGGCGGCGAAAAACCAGATCGCGCCCAGAATTCGCAGACGTCTGCCATTTCCAGGCTTTGCGCAGCCATAAGCGAATCCAGCCAGGACGATTAGACCAATAATCGACAAGTATTCGGACGCAGCTGATCGACGCCAGCTTTCGCGGTCGCGGTAGTTATCGGGATCAAAGATGCTGCGCTCCATGTGGAGGTTGGCAGGGAAAACCATGAGCCGGCCGTAGTCGCCAAGCGCCCGTAGCATTAACGTGGCGCGAACACTGGGCGACCAGTCTTCGATAAAAGGGTTGTCCGACCGGACAGGTGGAAGCCGGCGCAGCCCGTCGTATGCGGAAAGGACCAATGCGCAGCAAATCACGCTGAAGATCTTGGCTCTTCTACGCATGTCTGGAGCGAAGGCGAGGGTGTGAACGAGAAATACGAATATCCAAATGCAGGCGATTTCACGCGAGCAGAGCCCAAGAAGGCCGCTCAACGCGGCTGCGAAATAAAGGCCACCTTTTAGCCAGCGAGAATTAACGCCTCGACCATGTAAGACGAGCAACCATGCGCCCGCAGAAAAAAGGAAGGCGAGGCTGTCGGCCCGTCCCGAAATGTAATCCACGGCGGCGGAATGTACGGGGTGCACCATCCAGAGACCGGAGATAAGGAAGGCCACAATTGCGCCGCCATCGAGTCTGTGAAAATCGCGATTATTCCAAAGGCCACCGCCAGAGCGAAAAAGCAGTGTGAGCAACCGGTAGAGCAACAAGCCAGCGCCGACGTGCAGGAAAATGTTGCTAAGATGAAAACCGGCTGCGTCGGTGTTCCAGAAAAAGTAATCGACCATGTAGGAAAGATTCTGCACCGGCCGGTAATGACCCGTATAGGAGTCGAGAAAGAGATAGTGGCGGAATGCTTCGAGCGCGAGCAGCGGGCTTTTGATGAATGGATT
>WNGI01019583.1_pt1 | contig 10911 bp, 11 predicted proteins | sample 5400621 | NCBI WGS metagenome assembly WNGI01 (sample SAMN13153374, study PRJNA577476) | soil metagenome | isolation source: 20 cm soil or saprolite under Garry oak tree replicate 1 | place: USA:California | collected 2016-06-15 | reverse complement strand
GTGCCGCATTCATCGGGAATGCTCGAGGGAAAATACAATGCCGAGACCGTCTTTCCGCCGGGCGATCATCGTGCCCACCGGCCACGTAGCTGGCTCCTTAACGGGGTGAAAAAAATTGAGCAACTTCGTTTTTTGGAAAACGCTGATCGCACATTGGGCCAGGCGGCTCTGCAATGGTTGCTCGCCGATGATCGCGTTGCTTCAATCTTGCCGAACATCTACAACGAAGAACAGCTGATTGAATTCGCCAAAGCGCCGGAAACGCGGCCGCTTACGAGCGACGACATGGAACGCATCGCCGAGCTCTATGCTGAGAATTTTGGAATCGAAGAAGATCCACCAAAGTTCAAGGGCACGATGGAATTGGCAGAAACGGCCGCGATCTGAATCGCGGTGGGACAACTTGCGCTAGCATGGAGGTCTTCCCGAAAAGTCCGTCAGAGATGGTTGGCGGCCTGCGCTATTTCGGGCGGATGCTCGATAAAATCCGGCTCCATGCCCGTAGTGAATTACATTCGGATTATCACGCGAATTTGGGCCATCGAAAAGCAGCGGACGGGACGATGTGCAATTTTCTGCGGATTGACTACAAACAGTTGCGCCAACGTGTAATCGAAGGCGGGAGTGACGAGGAGATTCTGGAGTGGTGTTACCAAAACGGACGACGATTAAACGAAGGCGATATTTTGGTTTGGAATAACTTCAGTTCGAAGTTCGGCTGGAATGATTTTGCCACACCGACGTTGGAACGCCGGAAGAAAGAGCTGGGGATTTCTGATCGCGCCGATATTCAAACCATGGGCGACCTCTTCGACTACGAGGAAGGGCGAAGGGAGTAGTACAGGTGATCAGTGAGAGGTGATTAGTGAGAAGTAAGAAACCGGATTAACGGTTTCGCTTACGCGTGCGTGCGGCTTTTTTTGCGGCGCGGGAAAGACTCGCTTTCGTGCGTCGCCGTGCGACGGAACGCGCCTGACGCGATAGTGCCCGGTGCGATGCGGCCCGGCGCGGTTCGCGCTTAAGTGCTTTTCTGACCGCGCGCGAACGCGTTGGCGACCGCTTGCGCCGCCGCGCAGTTTTCCCTTTCCGTGAATCCCGCGCTGCCTGTTTCTTCGTTCTGGCCGAGGCTTTTTTCGGCGGCGGAAGCTTAACTCCGGCTCGTCGTGCTTTGGACAATCCAATGGCGATGGCTTGCTTGGTGGAACGCGCACCATGTTTCCCCTCGCGAATATGCTCTATTTCTTCCCGCACAAATTCGCCCGCCTGCGTGTAACGTTGCGCGGGACCTTGATTAAACCGGGAATAGCCGCATTTTTGGATGTTCGATGGGCGAGGGGGTTTGAACACGCTGCCGCAGAAGCTAAGACAGTTTCTTCTCGATCAGCCCGAGACTACAGATGATCTGCACATTGTCTCGGTGATCTTGAAGGACGGACGCGTTTTTGAAGATGTGGCCGTCTCGCATTGCTCACTGGTGGCCGCGGTGCGCGGCCATGCCCACGTCCCATTCGACGCGCAGGACATAGCAGAATTGCGTGTCACGCATCGGCGCTGGGGTTTCGGACAACAGGCGAAACCCTCGTAGGAGCGATGGAGGGACGACCGCCGTGTCGTCCCAAATTTAGGGACGCGATAGCGCGCGTCCCTCCAATTCGGAGACGAATTTGCCGTCGCGCGAACTCGCGCGAGACTCGGAAATGCGTGCCACTCTCACTCTTAGCAAAAGTCGCGCGTTTTTCGTCGGCCTGATTGCTCTAATCGCGGGAAGTTTCACAGCTTTCGCTCAACCGACGCAACCTGAAGCCAGCTCAACGCCGTCGGCGAGTCCGAGTGCGACGCCGATTGTTTTCTCGGAGAAAACGCTGGCTGATTTGAAGCAACTGCGACAGGCAGCGCTCACGAGCAATTATGCGTTCAAACAAGTTGCCCATCTGGCGAACAACATCGGTCCTCGACTAACCGGTTCCGTTCAGGCGGCCAAGGCGGTCGAATACGTGGCCGGCGAAATGAAAGCGCTTGGCTGCGACGTGCAGCTGGAAAAAGTGATGGTGCCGCATTGGGTGCGCGGAATCGAAACAGCGGAGCTCACGCAATTTCCCGGACAAGCTGCCGGGACCACGCAAAAAATTGTGCTCTGCGCTCTCGGCGGAAGCGTCGCCACTCCGCCGGAGGGAATCAATGCCGATACCGTCTGCGTGCGCGACTTTGAGGAATTGAAATCGAAACCGCGCGAGAAAGTAAACGGGAAAATTGTGTTGTTTAATCATTCGTTCGACAAACAAATGGCAGCGCAAGGCCACGGTGGTGACGCCTATGGTCAGGCGGTGGTTTATCGAAGTGACGGTCCGGTCGCGGCGGCGAAGCTTGGCGCGGTCGCGTGTTTGATCCGTTCGGTCGGGGAAGCGGACTATCGTATTCCGCATACCGGTCAGACGAACTACGAGAATGGCATTCCCAAAATTCCGGCGGCGGCGGTCACGTCGGAAGATGCTGATTTAATCGCCTACCTCGTGGCGCAGGGCCACGCGCGCATGCATCTTGTTCTCACCCCGCAAACGTTGCCTGATGTCGAAAGCGCAAATGTCATCGCGGACATCAAGGGCAGCGAACATCCCGAGCAAATCGTGATCGTCTCAGGTCATCTCGATTCGTGGGACCTGGCGACCGGCGCAATCGATGATGGCGCAGGCGTCGCGGTGGCGATGGAAACGGCACACTTGATTCAACAACTTCACCACAAACCGAAACGAACCATCCGCATGATTGCGTGGATGAACGAAGAGAACGGCAGCCGGGGATCGAAGGAGTACGAGAAGGATCACGCCAGTGAGTTTGCCAATCATTTTGCTGTTAACGAAACCGATGGTGGCGCGGGTCATCCGATCGGGCTCAACTTGAAAACTAATCCGGAGGTTAAAAAAATATTCGAGCCGGTCGCGAAGATTTTGCAAGAAATCGGCGCCGGTACTTTGAACCTGTCCGAACACGTCGGCGCTGACATCGAGCCGATGGAAAAAGCCGGCGTTCCCGCATTCAGCCCAATGCAAGACAGCCGCTTTTATTTTAATTATCATCACACTCCCGCCGACACGCTGGACAAAATTGTTCCGCGCGAATTGCAGGAGAATGCCGCGGTGGTGGCGGTCGCCGCTTACGCCTTTGCCAACGCAGAGCAGTCGCTGCCGCGATGAGCGGGGAAACCCGCACCTACCGGTCATCTTGAGCGTAAGTCGAGGGATCCCGCCGCGAGTCGTGAAGCTGACGCGTTCGTTTTTCAAATAAGGCCAACTAGCTTCCGTCTCACTAATGGAACCAGCTCCACCACCGCCGCCCATGCCGCAACCGAATTGGTTCGGCCGTAATTGGAAGTGGGTTGTGCCGGTCGGTTGTCTTTTGCCCCTGCTTTTCGTGGGCGGATGCGCCCTCATGGTTTTCTTTTTTGCAACCGGCATGATGAAACAATCCGAGGCTTACAAAATTGCGTTGGCCCGCGCGCAAGCGAACTCGGGTGTGACCGAAGCGATCGGCTCACCGATTGCGCAAACTGGAATCGTCTCGGGCAATAGCAACGTAAACGGACCAACCGGCGAAGCGAATTTATCCATTCCGTTGAGCGGGCCGAAAGGGAAAGCTACGCTCTATGTCGAAGCAAAGAAATCGGCGGATATCTGGCTGTTTCAAACGATGGTCGTCAAAATTGAAAAGACCGGCGAACGGATCGATTTGAATACCTTACCTTTACCTGCCAGCAGTGCGTCGCCGCCACATCTCTGAGATCGCAAAGTTGTAGCTGCCGCCTGTCCGCAGCGGCAGTTCTTGTCTGTGCCCGAATGCTTTCACCATTCTGACGCTGAGATAGCGGCAGCTACAATGTTCTGAGCGACACGGAAGAATCTCTCGAATACCGTTCACGGAGCATGGCTCTTACTGAAGAACAAATCAAAAACGCACTGAAGTCGGTAAAGTATCCCGGATTCAGCCGAGACATCGTCTCATTCGGGTTGATCAAACAAATTGTTTCAACGGACGCCGAAACCCGGGTTCAACTTGTGCTGACGACGAACGACCCGGCCGTGCCGCGTGCAATCAAAGCCGAAGCTGAAAATGTCCTACACGGACTCGGGGTGCCTGAACCGAAAGTGTTGATCGACATTCACGCGCCGCCGGCCGGTGCGGGCAGTTCTGGAGTTGGCGCAACCCGGATTCCGGGAATCAAACACATCATCGCCATCGGCAGCGGGAAGGGCGGGGTGGGAAAATCGACCGTCGCTGCAAATCTCGCGGTCGCATTCCAGAATACCGGGGCGCGCGTCGGTGTTTGCGATTGCGACATCTACGGCCCGAGCATTTCGCTCATGTTCGGTTCACGCGAGCAACCGATGGCGACGGAAGAAAATCGCATTCTGCCGATCGAACAATACGGATTGAAATTAATGTCGATGGGATTTTTGCTGGACGACAGCTCCCCTGCGATTTTGCGCGGGCCGATGGTAACGCGCTACACCCAGCAATTCCTGCGGCAGGTGGAATGGGGCGAACTCGATCTGCTCGAGGTGGCACTGATCGACGCGCGCAAGGCGGCAACCATGTTCGAGAAAGTAAACGTGCCCGTCCTTGGCCTGATCGAAAATATGAGCTACTTCATTTCGCCGAGCGATCAGCAGCGTTACGACATTTTTGGCAGCGGCGGTGGTGAACGCGAAGCGAAACGATTGCGGGTCCCACTGCTTGGACAAATTCCAATCGATATCGCGACGCGCGAAGCGGGAGATCGCGGGATGCCGATTGCGGCGGAGGATCCAAATTCCGTCGTTGCCGCAGAGTTCAGCCGGATCGCCCGCGAGTTATTAATGAAGTTGAATTAGGGGCGCGAATGCGGTCCTCCACCTGGTTTCCTCGTTTTCAATAACCTGAAACAGGACGAACTTGCTCAGCCTTTTTTCGCATAATCTGCTGAGCCGCTTGCCCTTGGATAATTGGCTCAATAGGTATAGCCCATGCTACGTCTATAACTAATGAGATTGACCAGCAGCCCTTTTCCCTTTCTTATGAACAAGAACTTGCCGATGAGAGTTTCGTCAGAAGATCAACCGCAGTTCGTTAAGAACTCCGTTCTTTACAAAGAATTCCTGGCGGAGCGCGAAGAAATTTTGAAACACAAGTGGATCGAAAGCGAGAAAGCCGGAGCCGATATTGGCTTCGAGAAGGCGCTGCTCGATTGGATTGTAAGGCACCGTTCCAACTGGCGACAAAAACGCTTGAAAGAAGGCCGGGGGCCGGTGCAAGCTATCGCCTGATTTCATTTTTCCTCCTTTAAGGCGATCCTGCGAGGTCGCGAAGGAAGACATGAGCGAAAAGAAGACAAATACTTCTTCGGATAAGTCCATCCTGGTGATGGACGCGGCGGCAATTCGACGCGCTCTGCGGCGAATCGCGCATGAAATCATCGAGCGCAATCCCGATCTGAGTCAGATTGTTCTTGCTGGTATTCCATCGCGCGGAAATGAAATCGCGCGCCGGATTGCTGAGACCATCTCCGCGATTGAGAGAGTTTCCGTTCCGGTCGGAACGATTGATGTGGCGATGCATCGCGATGATGTTGGGACCCGCACGGAATTGCCCGTTGTGCGAGCATCCACCCTGCCACTTCCGCTGGAAACGCGGACTGTCGTAATCATTGACGACGTTCTTTTCACCGGCCGTACCGTCCGCGCAGCAATGGACGCAATCACGTCTTTTGGCCGGCCGGCGAGAATTCAGCTCGCCGTCCTGATCGATCGGGGTCATCGCGAATTGCCTATTCGGGCGGATTACGTTGGTAAAAATTTACCCACCGCGCCCGACGAAAAAGTGCGGTTGCGCTTGGGCGAAGAGGAATCCGACGAAGGGGTTTGGCTGGTGAAAGAGGAAACCAGATGAGGTGGGCGCAACAGCTTCCGGGTAGCGCACGCGTCCCGCCGAAACAATCTTCTCGATTTTTCTGTCAACGCGACGTTTTCGCTAACATGCCCGACGCATACAGCACAGGAAAACCGCCGCTGCTCTTTCGGGGGAGCGCAGGCTGCCAGCCTGCCACGTTCGGCAGCTTGCCGAACGCATCTGCCCGCATTCTCCCTGTTCACGCGAATCAAGGTTGGCGGCAGGCTGCCGCCAACTACAGGCTGGCAGCCTGTGCTCCCCAAAATCCGCAATGACTTCGCGCTGGAACCGCAAGGATTTGCTCGGGCTGCGCGAGTTGTCGGTCGATGAAATCAATCTCGTCCTCGACACCGCTAATGCTTTCAAACAAGTAGGGACACGCGAAATCAAAAAAGTACCGGCGCTGCGCGGAAAAACGCTCGTTAATTTTTTTGTCGAGCCGAGTACACGCACTCGCACTTCGTTCGAGCTGGCTGCCTTTCGGTTGAGCGCGGATGTGATCAATATTTCAGCCACTACTTCGAGCTTGAGCAAAGGCGAGACTTTGAAGGACACCGCCAAGATTCTCGAAGCAAATCATGTCGATATCATTGTCCTGCGCCATAACTCGGCCGGCGCGCCCCAATTCCTGGCCGAACGTTTGCGCTCGAGCGTGATCAACGCCGGAGACGGCGCCCATGAACATCCCACCCAGGGTTTACTGGACACCTATACGATTCGGGAAAAGAAAAAACGGATCGAAGGATTACACGTTGCGATCATTGGCGACATTCTGTTTAGCCGGGTCGCGCGTTCGAACATTTTTGCCCTAACGAAACTTGGGGCACGCGTCACCCTCGTCGGTCCAAGCACACTGGTCCCACGCGATTTTGAAAAACTGGGCGTCACCATTTCGTACGACATCGATAAAGTTTTGCCTACCGCAGATGTGGTCAATTTGCTGCGCATCCAACACGAGCGACAGCGCAAAGAATATTTTCCCGGCGTCGGCGAATACATCCGGCTTTTCGGTTTAACCAAGGAGCGCGCGAAATTATTGAAGCCGGATTGTTTGATCATGCATCCCGGGCCGATCAATCGCGGAGTCGAGATCGACAGCGAGCTGGCAGATGGAAATCAAAGCGTCATTCTCGATCAAGTGACCAACGGTCTGGCCGTGCGCATGGCAGTGCTGTATTTGTGCGGAGGGATCGCGGCGTGAAGCGGAGCCAGCATATCAGGCCGGGTAGCGCACGCGTCTCGCTTTCGCGGAATTTTCAGAGCAAAGTAGCATCCAGAAGGAAAGATTGTTGCGACGAGACGTCGAAACCAGCACGCGAGACGCGTGCGCTACCCGAATTACGCGATGAGCGCGATCGTCATTCGTAACGGTCGCATCATCGATCCGGCGAACGGCCGCGATGAAATCGGCGACCTCGTAATCGTCGACGGAAAAATTGCCGATCAATCAGCAATCAGAAATCAGAAGTCGGCAATCGAGGAGATCGACGCCACGGGATTGATCGTTGCCCCCGGCCTGATCGACATGCATGTCCATCTGCGTGAGCCGGGCTTTGGTCACAAGGAAACGATTGCGTCCGGTGCGCGTGCGGCCGCGGCTGGCGGCTTCACCACCGTCGTGTGCATGCCCAACACGTTACCCGTGGCCGACAATCCGAGTACCATCACCTGGATCAAGGATCGTGCGCGCGATACCGCGCGTGTGAACGTCCTGCCAACCGGTGCGATTTCAAAAAATCTCGAGGGTCTGGAGTTGGCGCCCATCGCCTCCATCGTGCAAAGCGGAGTGGTCGCCATAACCGACGACGGCAAATGCGTCCAAAATCACGAACTGATGCGGCGCGCGGTGGAATACGCCCGCATGGTTGGCGTGCCCGTGCTGGACCATTGTCAGGATTACAATCTTGTCGGCCATGGCGTGGTGAACGAGGGCGAATGGAGCACGCTGCTGGGATTGTCGGGCTGGCCGGCGGCAGGCGAAGAGGCGATGGTGATGCGCAATATTTTGCTGGCCGAGCTTTGCGATCATCACATTCATTGCCAGCACATCAGTGCGGCAGGAAGTGTCCGGTTGATTCGCGAAGCGCGCGGGAGGGGAGTGAAGATTTCCGGTGAAGTTTGTCCGCATCATGTCGCGCTGACGGATGCCGCGATTCAGAATTTCGATACCAATTGCAAGATGAACCCGCCGTTGCGCACGCAACGGGATATCGATGCCATTATCGAAGGAATTGCCGACGGCACCCTAACGATTCTTTGCAGCGATCACGCCCCGCACGCCGCTTTTGAAAAGGAAGTCGAGTTCGACCAGGCGCCGTTCGGAATCGTCGGGCTCGAACCCGAGCTCGGACTGTTCATTGATATTTTGGTGCACAAACGAAAAGCAATTTCGATCAACCGGCTGATCGAGATGTTTACGCTGGAGCCGGCGAGGTTGCTGAAAATTGAAGCGGGTACGTTGTCGATCGGCGCAAACGCCGACCTTACATTGATTGATCCTGATCTGGAATGGACGGTGGACGCGTCCAGTTTCGAATCGCTGTCGCGCAACACCCCGTTCGGTGGCTGGAAACTCAAAGGCCGTGCCGTGCGCACGATTATCGGCGGCGAAACGGTCTGGCAATTGTAGGGCGGCCATTTTGGCCGCCAGCAAAAGAACCGGCGGCGAAAATCGCCGCCCTACAATATTCACTGCCGCGGCTGCGAAGATCTTATCAATAACCGCCGTGAATGTAACTTTCGAGATGCTCGATTGTGGCGCTTTGGGTCGAGATGATGTGCTTCACCAGATCGCCAATGGAAAGAACGCCACGCAGTTTTCCGTTATCGACCACCGGCAAGTGCCGGATGCGTTTTTCCGTCATTAAACGCATGCATTTCTCCACCGGCTCGTTCGAGCTCGTGATTGTCACATCGCGCGACATAATTTCTTCCACCCGCGTTTCCCGCGAGCGCTTGCCGCGCAAAAAAACTCTGCGGGTATAATCGCGCTCGGAAATGATGCCGAGCAATTCCTCTCCCCGGATCACCAGCAAGGCGCCGACATTTTTTGCATCCATCATTTCGATCGCTTCGAAAACCATCGCGTCGGGCGCAACATAATAAATCTCCGAACCCTTTTGGTTCAGGATCGCGCCAATTGTTCCGCTGACATCCATAAGCCGACAACCAGAGGTGTCGTAAGATAACGAGCCTAAGATTCCCGTCAGACCGATGCAAAGCAATTCTCTCGGGAAACGCGGGCGCCTCGCGATCACGGTCTTTCCTTCTGCTATTCAAGATTTGTTTCGGCGAAGGCGCCGAAGTCCGGGCCGGACTGGCATTGGACGCGAGACGCGTATGGTCATCAGAATGTCTGCTACAACACGATGTTCGTGCGGAGGGGCAACCTCAATTTCCCGGTATGAAAATCGAGCTGATGTACACCGCAACGGTAATTGCCTGAGTAATTAGTAACCCAAAAAAGATCAGAGTTCCTCAGGCCAGCGTCGCGAACGTCCCCAGAATTGATGTTGATCGTCGACTCGCTGTTCCACGGTTCGCTGCCGAGCGTCAGCTTATCCGCGAGCGTTCCCAAACTTCTCTTCGATCAACCGATGCAAGCGCGCAGCAATCGCCGGTTGATCGAGCCGCTGAACGACTTCGTTTAGGAAACCGGTGACGATGAGGTGCTGGGCGACCCTTACCGGGATGCCGCGGGTGCGGAGATAGAAGAGTTCGTCTTCATCGATCTGGCCGCTGGTGGCTCCGTGGGTGCAGCGGACGTTGTCGGCCAAAATTTCGAGCCCGGGCATCGAGTTGGCTTCGGCGTCGTCGCTCAAGAGGAGGTTACGGACTTTTTGATAGGCGTCAGTGAAATGCGCATGTGGTTCGACCCGAATCAGTCCGCCAAAGGTGGTGCGGGCGCGATCGTCGAGGGCGTTTTTGTAAAGCAGATCGCTGGCAGTATGGGGCGAGACGTGGTCCTGCAAGGTGCGGGCATCGAATTCCTGTTTGCCATGAGCGACGGCGACCGCGAGTAAATCGCTGCGCGCGCCTTCGCCGACCAGGCGGCTTAAACTTTCGAAGCGCGAATAACGCCCACCCAGATGTAGATTCAAACTCATGGCCGAGGCGTCGCGCTCAACGCTGGTGGCATTGATTTGCAATGCGGTCACGTTCTCGTTCCAACGTTGCGTGCAAATGTACTTCACCGTCGCACCATGTCCGGCGATCAAATCGTTCACTCCGCAAGCGAAACCGCGCGCAGTCTTGTCGAGCGAGCGGAAATGTTCGATTACGGTGATTTTTGACATTTCATCCGCGACCAAAAGCAAATGCGGAAAGACCGCGGCATTTTCATCAACCAACCAGTGAAAAATTTCGATCGGCAGATCGAGTTCAACAGCCCGCGGCACGTAAATGAAGACGCCGGCGCGGACCTGGGCACGGTGCAGCGCGGCAAACTTTGCCGAACCGAGTGTGGCCGGCTGGGCCATGAAATGTTTTCGGACGAGATCTTCGTGCTCGATCAGCGCTCGCTCGAGCGGTTGAAAAATTACACCGGCTTTGCGGAGCGATTCCGGAAGGGCGTCACGCTCGAGCAATTGATCGTTGGCGAAAATCAAACGCCCCGATTTGCCGTTGAGCACCGCCGATCGTTCGAGGATTTCAGCCTGTTCATCGTCGGACGGTGCGTTGCCGAATCGATAAGGTGAAAGATCGAGCGCATCGACGTTGGAGAATCGCCAGGCCTGATCTTTGCGCGTCGGATTGGGCATCGTGGAAAATTCGCGCCAACCTTGTTCCCGCTGTTGCCGAACCCACAGGGGGAGATCACCCGCAGCTTCTTGTGGGGCGGAGGTGATGGTGGAATTTACGGCCGGCGTTTGTGTCACTTCCTCAAGGACAGCAGTTCCGTTGCTCATTTTGCGAGACCGAAAATGCGCAGCGAGGCGAATTAGCCGACCGAGCCTTCCATTTCGAGCTCGATCAAACGCTTGAGCTCGACCG
>WNGI01015031.1_pt1 | contig 10911 bp, 9 predicted proteins | sample 5400621 | NCBI WGS metagenome assembly WNGI01 (sample SAMN13153374, study PRJNA577476) | soil metagenome | isolation source: 20 cm soil or saprolite under Garry oak tree replicate 1 | place: USA:California | collected 2016-06-15 | reverse complement strand
CGAATTCGCCGGGGCGGGCGCCCCGCCCGCAATCGACCCGGTGGCGATCGAACCTCTCGTGCTCGCCCCAGTACATCCGGCCGCCAAGCCCACGAAGAAGCGTGGGACAACCAAACGCGACAACCTCGAGGTGGCACCTGAAGGGGCACCCCTGGCCTCAACCGCGGGACCGCGCGAATTTCGCAAGCCGCCGGCCAAGGGTGTCGAGCGCGTTTTTGTGTCGTACCAGGGGGTGCCCCTCGGAACGACAGCGGACGAGCTGCGGTCCGAGGAGCTGGCGCGACTGCAGCGCGGCGACGAGGTCGAGATCATCGCTTCGCAGGGGGGTTACCTGAATGTCCGCCTCCCGACGGGCGAGACCGGCTGGATCCCGCGCGGGACCGTCACTGGCACCCGTCCAGGTGTGGCCGGCGGGGAGAAAGCCTCGCACCACTGATCGGTCCCCGTCGGTTAACGGGGCGACGTGCGGCTAGACTTTTCAGCCGTGGCCACGCTGGGTAGGCCTCGACCGAAGGTGACACGATGAAGCCGCTCTTCGGCTACCACATGCCGACGTACACGTTTCCGGGCGTGCCGCCGGAGCGCCTGTTCGACCGCGCCGCGGAGCTCGCCAAGGCCGCCGAGGATAGTGGCTTCGGACTCATCACGGTCATGGATCACTTCTACCAGATCCAGGGAGTGGGGCCGGAGACCGACGAGATGCTGGAGGCCTATTCGACCCTTGCCGCGCTCTCCCAGCGGACCAGCAAGGCGATGCTGGGGGCGCTCGTGACCGGGGTGACGTACCGCAATCCGGCGGTGCTCGCGAAGGCCGTCACAACGCTCGACGTGATCTCGGGCGGGCGGGCAGTGCTGGGTCTCGGCGCCGCCTGGAACGAGGACGAGCACCGTGGCTATGGGATCGAGTTCCCGCCAGTTGGCCAGCGGATGGACCGCCTGGATGAGGCCCTCGCGATTGCCAGGGCGATGTTCACGGAGGAGCGGCCGACCTTCGAGGGCCGCTACTACCGCGTCGATCGTGCCCTGAACATCCCTCACCCCATTCAACCCGGCGGGCCGAAGATCATCATCGGCGGTGGGGGAGAGCAGCGGACGCTGAAGATCGCCGCGAAACACGCCGACATGACGCATTGGTTCCCGCTCGGGTTGGAGGTCCTGAAGCACAAGACGAAGGTCCTCGAGCGGCACTGTGAGGCGGTCGGCCGCGACCCGACGACGATAAAGCGGACTATGGCGAGCCCGGTCCTGCTGGCGTCGGACGAACGGCACAAGGCCGAAGTGCTCGAACGGGTGATGCCCGAGCGACGCCCATACATCAAGATCGGGACACCAGAAGAAGCCGCCGAGGCACTCCGGCCGTACCTCGAGGCGGGGTTCAGCGGGTTCACCTTCAACGACAACATCCTGCGCACGCCCGAAGACATCGGCCTGGCAGGGGAGCTTCTCCGGCTGCTCGACTGAGGCAGCGATCCGGCCGAGACGGCATCCTTCGGTCATGACGGAGGAGCTCGTCCACCGCGTGCCCCCGGCGTCGGCCGCTCCGGGCAGGGCGGCCGAGGTTGGTGAGGTCGGCGGGGCATCTCGGCAGGCTGAGGAACAGGGTGTCTGGGCGCCGGAGCGACGCGCGCTGGCCTTCGGCCTGATCCTGACGATCACGCTCGTCGCCTTCGAGGCCCTCGCGGTGAGCGTCGCCCTTCCGATCGTGGCGAACGACCTCAACGGCCTGGCGCTGTACGGCTGGGTCATGAGCGTGTTCTTCCTTGGCAACCTGGTCGGCATCGTGGTGGCCGGACGGCAGATCGATGCCCGCGGACCCGCCCGACCCTTCGTCGTCGGCTTGGTGCTGTTCGGAATCGGCTTGACGGTTGGTGGGCTTGCGCCGGCGATGGGTATCCTCGTGGCGGCTCGCGCTGTCCAGGGATTCGGCGCCGGAGCGATCGCACCGGTGGCGTACGTCAGCATCGGGCGCTCGTTCCCTGAAGCGATCCGGGGCCGGATGTTCGCCTACCTGTCAACCGCCTGGGTGGTCCCGGGCCTGGTCGGTCCTGCGCTCGCCGGCTGGGTGGCTGTGCACATCGGCTGGCGTGTCGTTTTCCTCGGCCTGCTGCCGCTCATCGCCGTGGCGGGCGTCCTGACGCTGCCGGCGCTGCGGCGGCTCCCCGAGCCGATGCCTCAGGTGGACGAGCGGGCTACGGCAGAGACTGCGCTGCCTGCGCTCCGGTCCGCCGTTCGGCTGTCGGCCGGAGCCGCCCTGATCCTTGGTGGCCTTTCTCCGGCGAGCCTGGCGCTGGGCCTCGCGCCGGAGGGTGTATCGCGAACGCTGGGTGGCCCCGTGCTTGCGCTGATCGGTGTGCCGTTCGTCCTCCTGGGGCTGGCGATCGCCCTTCCGGCCTATCAAGCGTTGACGCCACTCGGAACGCTGCGAGGAGCACGCGGCCTGCCGGCAGCGGTCGTTCTCCGGGGCCTGCTGACCTTTGCATTCTTCGGTCCCGACACCTTCGTCCCGCTCGCGCTCCAGGGAATCCGCCACATCGACGCCGCCCAGGCCGGTCTTGCGCTCACGGCCGCGACGCTGTCGTGGACCGCCGGCTCGTGGATCCAGGCCCACCGCATGGCGCCCAGGGGCGAAGAGCGATTCATCCGGGCGGGATTTGCCATCGTGCTCGTGGGGGTCGCGTCGACCTCCCTCATCCTGTTGCCCGATGTGCCCGTCTGGGTCGCGCTCCCGACGTGGGCTATCACCGGCCTCGGGATGGGCCTGTCCTACTCGCCCATTTCGCTGTTCGTCATCCGGAAGGCAGCGCCGGGCGCCGAGGGTGCGGCGACCTCCGGGCTGACACTGTCCGACACGCTGGGGACCGCGCTCGGGGCTGGTCTGGCCGGAGCGTTCGTTGCGCTCGCGGTCAGTCTCGGATGGGAGCCGCGGGTCGGAGTGGCCGCGGCGTTTGGGGCCGGGACGGTGGGTGCCTTCCTGGGCCTCCTCTACAGCGGACGCCTGCGGGAGACCGGGGCGTGAGTGAGCCGGGCTGGCCGGACGAGGGGGGCGATGGCGCTCGCGATGACGAGCTCGAACGTCGCCGCGACGAATTCGATGAGATGGTCGCCGACGCGGTCGCGGCCATTCCGCGGCCGTACTCGGAGCAGTTGGGCTCCGTTGCGATACTGACCGAAGACGAGCCGGCATCGGGGCAGCAGGCGCCCGGCACCCTGCTCTTCGGTCTCTATCAGGGTGTTCCCCGAACGGCCTGGGGAGCCACGAACGCCGCCATCCCGAGCAAGATCACGATCTTTCGGCGGGCCCACGAGCTGGCCTTCCCGGACCCGGTCGCGCGTGCGGAACGGGTCCGCTCCACGGTCCTCCACGAGGTGGCCCACCACCTTGGGATCGACGACGCGACGCTCCAGCGGATCGAAGCAGGGCGTCACGAGCACAGGTAGCTCCTGTTTGCCGGGACCGTTGAGCGGACGCGGCGTCCGGGCCGGCGTCAGGGGCTGGTCGACGCCTGACTGCGGGAGCATCATTGGCCACAGTTCGGGCTCGGCCCGATCGGGAGGAGGGTCACGATGTTTCGTCACCGTCGTCGCGCTTTCGCCGGTGCGTTGTTCCTCGTCCTCGTTTTTCAATCGCCCGCCTTCGCTGCTACCGGTCTACCGAATTCGATCGCCGCGACGGGCGACTCGATAACGCGGGCGTACAACACGGGCTTCTGGCCGTTCACGGACAACCCGGCGGGCTCCTGGTCGACCGGAACGACTTCGAGCGTGAACAGCCACTACCTGCGGATCCTGGCCCGACACCCCGCCATCCGAGGCAGGGCATACAACGACGCGAAGAGCGGCGCCTTGATGCGCGACCTCAACGGGCAGATGGCGACAGTAGTGACCCAGAAGGTCGACTACATCACGGTTCTGATGGGCGGCAATGACGTCTGCCAGCCGAGCGTCGGCCAGATGACGGCGGTGGCGGACTTCCGCACGCAATTCGACACGGCGATGCGGACGATCACTACCGGTTCGCCGAATGCCAACGTATTCGTCCTGAGCATCCCGGATGTCTACAATCTGTGGCTCGTGCTGAAGGGCAACAGCATCGCGCGGTTCATCTGGGCGCTCGGCAACGTCTGTCAGGCGATGCTGGCCAACCCGCTTTCGACGGCGCAGGCAGACGTCGATCGGCGCGCGTTCGTCCGGCAACGCGACATCGATTTCAACGGCGCCCTTGCCGACGTCTGCTCGCGTTACAGCCAGTGCCGGTTCGACGGGAACGCCGTTTTCAACACGACGTTCACGGTCAGTGACGTGTCGACGCGGGACTACTTCCACCCCTCGTTGTCTGGCCAGGCGAAGCTTGCGGCGGGTAGTTGGACGGTGGGCTACTGGGGACCGTAGCCGGCCTTCGCAACCGCCCAGCCACCACCCCGCGGCCGCACCTCTTCCGCAAGCGCAAGGCGCGCCGCGCGCGCATGGAGCGCGAGGCGGGCTGCGGTAGACTGAACGGCCCACCAGAGCCCGCTGGAGGATCCGCCGACGCATGAGCGCCGAGGGCCTGCGCGCAAAGATTCGCGAGATCCCCGACTTTCCCAAGCCGGGCATCCTGTTCTACGACATCACGACCCTCCTCAAGGACCCGGCCGCCTACCGTGAGGCGATCGACCTCATGGTCGAGCCCTACAAGGACGAGCGAGTCGCCGTCGTCGTCGGCATGGAATCGCGGGGCTTCATCTTCAGTTCGCCGATGGCCTACCTGCTGTCGGCCGGGCTCGTGCCGGTGCGCAAGCTCGGCAAGCTGCCGGCCGAGACGATCACCGTCGAGTACGCGCTGGAATACGGCTCCAATACCCTGGAGATGCATCGCGATGCGATCGAGCCGGGTCAGCGGGTTCTGATCGTGGACGACCTGTTGGCGACCGGAGGGACCGTCAACGGGACCATCGAGCTCGTCGAGCGGCTCAACGGCGAAGTGGTGGGTCTCGCCTTCCTGGTTGAACTCGAGTTCCTGAAGGGTCGCGATCGCCTAGCCGGCCGCAAGGTCACCAGCGTGATCAAGTATTGACCGAGGCAACGGGTGACTGAATCGGAACGTCGGGAGCCCGAGCCATCGGACGATCGTCGCGCCGCCGAGGGGACTGATGAGCGCCGAGCGAACGGGCCGGTGATCGCCGATGCCGACCTCGCGCGTCGCCGCTTCTTCCGGGACTTCGCGGGCGAGCTCATCCGGACCGCTGCGACCGTCGCCGGCGCCGCGAGCGCCATCCAGCGCAGCTCGGCCCGGGCGGCCGGCGTCATCCTCAATCCCGCCGGGGCTGTGGAATCGATCGCGGGCGAACGTGCGAACCCCGCAGCCGGAACAGCCGCCGGATTCCGGACAGCCTTCCGCATGGACGGCGACAGGCTCGTATTGATCGACCAGCGTCGATTGCCGGACCAGCTCGTGGAGTACTCGTGCGCCTCGGCCGGCGAAGTCGCCCAGGCCATCCAGGACATGGTCATTCGGGGAGCGCCGGCGATGGGTCAGGCCGCCGCGCTCGGCCTGGCGTTGACGGCTCACGCCATGCGCGACAACACACCATTCATCCGGCGCGCGACATTGCGCGGGGGAGCCACCGCCCTTGTCAACGCCCGCCCTACGGCCGCGAACGTGCGCTGGGCGGTCGACCGGCTCATGGCCCGGTTCGACGAGCTGGGGGATCCACCCGACGATGGGCACGCCGTGGCCGACGTCCTCCGCCAGGAGGCCGATACGATCGTCTTCGAGGCCGCCGCCGATCACGAGCGGCTGGCGCACTTCGGCCTGGACCTCCTTCCCGAGATGGCGGACCGTCCGCTGCAGGTGCTGACGCACTGCAACACGGGGCCGCTGGCGTGTGGCCAGTTCGGGACCGCCCTTGGGATCGTCCAGGTCGCCCTCCACGTCGGCCGGCCCATCGAGGTGTTCGTCGACGAGACGAGACCGTACCTGCAGGGCAGCCGGCTGACGGCCTGGGAGCTTGCGCAGGCCGGAGTCCCCTATACGGTCCTCGCCGATTCGGCCGCAGGCTGGCTCATGGCACGGGGTGACGTCGACGCGGTGCTCGTCGGTGCCGACCGCATTGCTGCAAACGGCGACACGGCGAACAAGATCGGCACCTATCCTCTGGCCGTGCTGGCCGCCCGCCACGGCGTTCCTTTCTACGTCTGTGCGCCGCTGAGCTCGGTCGACCTGGCGACGCCGGACGGATCGGCGATCCAGATCGAGCAGCGTGCCGGCGAGGAGGTCACCGCGCTGCGCGGGATCCCGATCGCGCCGGCCGGCTCGCGGGCGCTCAATCCTGCCTTCGACGCCACGCCGGCCGAGTTGATCACGGCCATCGTCACGGAAGAGGGTGCCCTTCGATCGCCGTTCGAGATCGGGCTGCGGGGCGCTTTCGATGCGAGTCGCGCCCGGAAGGCGCATCCGCCCGCGTATGCCGGGTTTGTCGGCGACGAGGCGACCTCCCATGCGGGTGCCGTCTGATGGCCACCACCGCGATCAGCCGCGGACGTGAGCGGGAGCTGGTGGTCGCTCGGCCCATCGCCGATCGCGCTGCGCTGCGGTCCTTTCTCGAGCAGGACCGGCTGTTCGCCGCATACGCGATCTGCGATCTCGAAGACCGCGAGTGGAACCGGACGCGCTGGGGAGCGGCGTACGCCGATCACGACCTGGTGGCCGTGGTTCTCGAATACGGCGGCTCCTCGCCCCAGCCCATCTTCGTGATGGGTCGGACCGATGGGATCGTAGCGATCCTGAGCGACGTGATCCGGCCGCGCGCCGCATATGCCGCCGCACTGCCCGAACACGCCCCGGCGCTCGAGCAGCTCTACCGGGTGGATCCGGGCCCGCAGATGGTCCGTATGTGGGTCGACCGAGCGCGCTTCCGGCCCTACCCCGCGGACGTCCAGCGCCTGCTGCCGGTAGAGATCGGCGAGGTCAATCGCCTGTACGGGCTCGGCTTCACGTCGTGGCTGCCGTCGTCGGCCATCGCCGAGGGCGTCTACTTCGGCAGGTGGTCCTCAACGTCCGCTCGGATAACCCACCTGCCCTCCAGGCCTATCGGCGCCTCGGATACGCGGAGCACGTCCGCTTCGAGGAGCGCCTGATTCATCGCCTTGGCGCCACGTGGCCGGGCCTGCCCGCGGCCATACGCCGCCTCTTTACCCCGCGCAAGGAGTTCGACCGCCGATGACCTCATCCTCCGCGACTGCCGGCTCCCCGGCCGGGAGCGCCACCGCAGACCTGCCGGCACACGACGTATCGGACTTATCGCTGGTCGACGAAGGAGTTCGGCGCATCGAATGGGCCGAACGCGAAATGCCGGTGCTGCGGCTGATCCGGCAGCGTTTCTCGACCGACCGTCCGCTCGACGGCTTGCGCATCGGCGCGTGCCTGCACGTGACGACCGAGACGGCGAACCTCATGCGAACGCTCCAGGCGGGCGGTGCCACGGTGACGCTGTGCGCCTCGAACCCACTGTCGACCAAGGACGACGTTGCGGCCGCCCTGGTCGCTCGATTCGGCATCTCGACCTTTGCCCGGCGCGGCGAGGATCGCGACACGTACTACGCGCACCTGGAGGCCGTCGCCGACATGCATCCGCAGCTCACCATGGACGACGGATGTGATCTCGTGTCGTTGCTCCACAGCTCCCGGCCGGCGCAGCTGGACGAGGTCCTGGCCGGCACCGAAGAGACGACGACCGGTGTCATCCGCCTTCGCGCAATGGCCGCAGACGGCGCACTTGCATTCCCGGTCATCGCGGTCAACGAGGCGCTGACAAAGCATCTCTTCGATAACCGTTATGGCACCGGCCAGTCCACGGTCGACGGCATTCTGCGCGCGACCAACATCCTCCTTGCCGGCAGGAAGGTGGTCATCGCCGGCTACGGCTGGGTCGGGCGGGGCATCGCATCACGCATGGCCGGGATGGGAGCGCACGTTGCGGTCATCGAGGTCGACCCGATCCGGGCTCTCGAGGCGCTCATGGACGGCTACGTGGTGATGACTGTCGGAGAGGCGGCGCCGTGGGGCGAGCTGTTCATCACGGCCACGGGCAACGTCAACGTGTTCCGGCGCGAGCACTTCGCCGCGATGCTCGATGGCGCGATCATGGCCAACAGCGGGCATTTCGATGCCGAGCTTGATCTTGCGGCGCTGCGCGAGATGGCAGAGGGCCACGTCCGAGAGGTTCGCGACAATGTCCAGGAGTTCGACGTTGGCGGAAAGAAGCTGAACCTGCTGGCGGAGGGCAGGCTCGTCAACCTGAGCGCGGCCGAGGGCCACCCGGCGGCCGTGATGGACATGAGCTTCGCCAACCAGTCGATGCTGAGGTCGCCCGCCTCAAGCTTGCGGCTCTGGGCATCACGCTCGACCCGATGACCGTCGAGCAGGCCGAATACGTCGCCTCCTGGAAGCACGGAACCTGACCGAGGTCAACCGGCCAGCACGCGCAGCCGCTCCAGCCCTTCCCAGACGTCCACGAATCGAGTAGTCAGCGGGGAGAGGCCAAATCGGATCGAGTCCGGCGCCCGAAAATCAACGATGACATTCCGCTCGGCGAGGCGCCCAGACAGCGCTCGGCCGTCCGGGTGACGGAGGGCGATGTGAGCTCCTCGACGGGCTGATTCGCGAGGGCTGCCGAGGCTGAAGCCCGGCGGCCGCAACCAGGCGTCATGGAGTCCGATCGCCAGTTCGGTCAGGGCAACGGCCTTGGCCCGGATGGCGTCGATGCCGGCTGCCGCGCAGAGGCGCGCTCCTTCCTCGACGGCAACGAGTCCGGGGACGGACGGCGTTCCGACCTGCCAGGCCGCGATTCCCGGCTGCGGATCGTACTCGGGTCCCATTGCCAGGAAGTCGCGTTGCCCGAACCAGCCCTGGATTGGGTTGCGCAGCTCCTCCTGGAGCTCTCGACGAACGTACAGGAATGCCGGCGAGCCGGGACCGCCATTGAGGTACTTGTAGGTGCAGCCCACGGCCAGATCGACACCGTGCTCCTGGACGCCGACCGGCACGGATGCGACCGAGTGGCTCAGGTCCCACAGGACAAGCGCGCCGGCGTCGTGACCGAGGCGGGTGATCGCCGGCAGGTCGGCAACCGATGCCGAGCGATAGTTGACGTGGCTGAGGGTGATGAGCGCTACGTCGTCGTCAACGGCCTGCGCAATGTCTGCCACTCGGGGGCCTTCGACCGGGTCTGGATCGAGCCACCGAATGGAAAGGCCACCGGCTCGCGCCAGCCCTTGCAGTACGTACCGGTCGGTCGGGAAGTTGGCGCGGTCGGTGACGATCGCGGTGCGGCCCGGGCGGGCACCCAGAGCCGCAGTCGCGAGCCGGTAGAAGTTCACGGTCGTCGAATCGGCCACGATCACCTCGCCCGGCATGGCGCCGATGAGCTCGGTTCCGATGAGATCGCCGACATCCGCCGGCAGACCCGGCCAGCGATCCCACCCGCGCACGAGGTCCCCGCCCCACTCCTGGCGGACCAGCTGCTGCAGCCGAGCGACCGTTACGATCGGCAGGCGTCCGAGCGAGTTCCCGTCGAGGTAGATGAGGTCCGGGTCGTCGATGACGAACCGGTCACGGAAGGGCGCCAGCGGATCGGCCGCGTCCAACGCCTCCGCGAACGCTCGCGAGGTTGTATCGGCAACCGTGCTCACGGACGGGAGTCTATGTCTGCCGCCCGGGTCCGAGTTCACGTGACCCCGTGCTACCCTGCCACCGGCATTGGCGGCACCTCATTCAGCGCAGGCTCGCCGCCCACTCCCAGTCGCAAGAGCGGAGCAGCATGGCCAGCATCGTCGACGCAGAGCAGTACCTGTTCACCTCCGAATCGGTGACCGAGGGTCACCCCGACAAGATGTGCGATCAGGTGAGCGACGCGATCCTCGACGCGATCATCGCCGCCGATCCGAATGCGCGGGTTGCCTGCGAGACCGCAACCACCACGGGCCTGGTGATGGTCCTCGGAGAGATCAGCACAACGACCTATGTCGACTTCCAGGCCGTGGTCCGGGACACCGTCCGGGAAGTCGGCTATACCCGTGCCGACTACGGCTTCGACTACCTGACCTGCGGCACGCTCGTGAGCATCAAGGAGCAGTCGAGTGACATCTCCATGGGCGTCGACTCGGCCCTCGAGGTGCGCGAGGACGCAGCACCGTCCTACGAGCTGGGCGCCGGCGACCAGGGAATGATGTTCGGCTTCGCGTGCCGGGAGACGCCCGAGCTGATGCCGCTCCCGATCGCCCTGGCCCACCGCATGGCGCGACGGCTCGCCGAGGTCCGCAAGAGCGGCCAGCTGCCGTACCTGCGGCCGGACGGCAAGACGCAGGTGACCGTCGAATACGAGCGCGGAATCCCGAAGCGCATCAGGACCGTGGTCGTCTCAGCCCAGCACGACCCTGACGCGAGGCAGGAGCGCATTCGTTCGGACATCGTCGAGACCGTCATCCTGCCGACGATCCCGCGGGAGCTGCGAGCCAGCGACCCGATCATGCACGTCAATCCGACCGGGCGGTTCGTCACAGGCGGCCCCATGGGCGACGCCGGCCTTACGGGCCGCAAGATCATCGTCGACAGCTATGGCGGAATGGCTCGCCACGGCGGCGGAGCCTTCAGTGGCAAGGACCCCACGAAGGTCGACCGGTCGGCCGCGTATGCGGCACGCTGGGTTGCCAAGAACGTGGTTGCCGCGGGCCTCGCCGACCGGTTCGAGGTCGAGGTTGCCTATGGCATCGGCATCGCCCGGCCGATCAGCCTCCAGGTCGAGTCGTTCGGAACCGGGCGGCTGCCCGACGAGAAGATCCAGGCGATCATCGAGCGCCAGTTCGACCTGCGCCCGGCCGCAATCATCGACGCCCTGGACCTTCGCCGACCCATCTACCGCCAGACGGCTTCCT
>WNGI01007262.1_pt1 | contig 10911 bp, 9 predicted proteins | sample 5400621 | NCBI WGS metagenome assembly WNGI01 (sample SAMN13153374, study PRJNA577476) | soil metagenome | isolation source: 20 cm soil or saprolite under Garry oak tree replicate 1 | place: USA:California | collected 2016-06-15 | reverse complement strand
TTGATTATCTGCCAAGTGCCGTGTTTTCGTCGCACTTACTTATCGGGCACCGTTCTTGCCCTATGCAGCTCCAGAAATAGTAAGTGCCATGTTGACTTGTGTTTACGTGACTGGGTGATATGCCGCACGGCCCGCCGGCGTCGCGCGAGCGACATTTACGCGGGTTGGTTGATGGGCGGGGGAGCGGATGATGCGCCCTCGCAACACTAGACAGGTTCCGCTGAGGCCGCTGCGCCCCTCCTCAGCCCAACAAAGCTAGGAGTTGACCACGATGCGAGTCCTCGTAGTCCTGGTTGGCCTTGTCGCCACGCCGTTCCTGGCGGGCGTCTCCCAACAGGTGAAGACGAACAACGGCCAGGGGCATGACGCGGCGCACTGCACGGCGCGCGCTGCCCAGCGCCCCGGCACGGACATCAATAAGTGCGATCCGCCCCCGGTGGTGAACCCGCCCCCGGTCGTGAACCCGCCCCCGGTGGTGAACCCACCCCCGGTGGTCAACCCACCCCCGGTGGTCGACCCACCCCCGGTGGTGAACCCACCCGCGACCACTGGCGGCTGCGTGAGCTCCGGCCCGGCCGGTGGAACGGCGTCGATCGATGGCCAGGTGTTCGTTGATGCGTCGCCGTGGCCCGGTCTTCAGGGCTGGTGTGTTCAGGCTAGCGGCCCCGTCACTGTGACCGCAGTGACTGACGCCTCGGGCAACTACCTGTTCTCGGGTCTGCCGGCAGGCACGTACACGGTCTGCGAGACGGTGCAGGCAGGCTGGCACGAGACCTTCTGGCACGAGACCTTCCCGACCGTCGGGCCGGGCTGCGCGACTGGTCTGGGTTGGACGATCACGGTCATGGATGGTGGCGGCGCGAGCTTCATCTGGTTCGGTAATCTCACGCCGTAGGGACTGAGCAGAACGAGCAGGGCTCCATTGAAGGCCCCGGGCTGTTTCGCCGGGGCCTTCCTCTTCTTTTCATGCTGCGACAGTGCTGCTACTCCCGTGCTCGCCGTGCTGCGCCCTCACGACACCGGTACACAGTCCCGTAAAGAGCTGCAGAGATTGATCTTATAGCAACCGGTGATGAGCCGCACAGTCTTCCTACGCCGGTTAGAGCGAGCTTCAGTGTGCCCAGTACTAGGGGGGTAGCGCGGGTCGTGCGTCCGCCCGGCTCCCCAATCCTGAGGCAGACCCGCTGAGGCCGCAGCGCCCCTCCTCAGCCTACGAGCGAGGGGTGATTACCATGCGAGCCTTCATCGTCGTGCTTGCGTTGGTGGCTACACCGTTCCTGGCGGGCGTGGCCCAAAGTCCGAACGGCTCCATTTGTGACAACGGTCTGGGTGACGAGCATCGCTCGGACTCGGGGCGGGTGCATGCCCATCGGGGGCTATGCGCACTTCCGCCGCCACTCCTCGACGCCGATCATGATGGCGTCCCGGACAACCTCGACCAATGCCCCGACACGCCGCTCGGCACCACCGTGGACGCCTCCGGCTGCCCGGTCGCGCCCCCGCCCGGCTGCGTGAACTCCGTGGGTACAGGGACCGGGACGGTCCTGGGCCAAGTGTTCGTCGATGATCCGGCTCAGAATTTTCCCTATCTCGCGGGTTGGTGCGTCGAGCTCAGGGACGGGAGCGGCGCGGTCATCGCAACGGCGGTAACGAGCGGCGTAGCGCTTGACGTCGAGGGGAACAACTACGTGTTCGCCGGCATCCCGGGCGGCAGCTATACCGTCTGCGAGGTGCTGCCGCCCAACACCACCTGGCACGAGACCACCCCGACGAGTGGGCCGGATTGCGGGGGCGGCGTCTTTGGACAGCCAGCCACCTTCATGGACGGGGGCAGCGCCGATCTCATCTGGTTTGGGAATCTCCCGTAGGATGAGGACGGCGCACGGGTAGGTAGATCGAGGGCCCCGGGCTATTTCGCCGGGGCCCTCCTCTTGTAACTTCCGCCACTATGCACACGGCCCGACGCACTCACTCGTTCACGGAATCCGTGATCCGCGGCATGACCCGGCTCGCGAGCGAGCACGGGGCCATCAACCTCGCTCAAGGGTTCCCGAACTTCCCCGCTCCCGACGTCCTGAAAGAGGCGGCGGCACGGGCGATTCGGGCCGACGTGAACCAGTATGCCATCACCTGGGGGGCCAAGCGGCTGCGGGACGCGCTCGCCCGCAAGTACGCGGACTGGTACGGGATGACCGTGAACCCGGAGACCGAGATCACGGTCACGTGCGGCGCCACCGAGGCGATGGCGTCGGCGCTGCTTGCGATCGTCGATCCCGGCGACGAAGTGATCGTGTTCGAGCCGTTTTACGAGAACTACGGGCCGGACGCCATCTTGTGCGGGGCGAAGCCGGTGTACGTACCGCTGGCCGCGACCCGGGAGCTCGACCTCGACCGGCTGGCGGCCGCGTTCTCGGCGCGCACCCGCGCGATCATCGTGTGCACGCCGAACAACCCGACGGGCCGGGTGCTGTCCCGGCGCGAGCTCGAAGCGATCGCCCAGCTGTGCCGGCGGCACGACGCCTATGCGGTGACGGACGAGATCTACGAGCACATCTATTACGAGGGGGAGCACATTCCGATCGCGACGCTCGACGGGATGATGGGTCGCACCATCACGATCAGCGGCGCGTCCAAGACTTTCAGCGTTACCGGCTGGCGTATCGGCACGATCGTGGCCCCGCCCGACGCGACTGAAGGGATCCGCAAGGTGCATGACTTTCTGACCGTGGGAGCCCCGGCCCCGCTCCAGGAAGCCGTCGCCGTCGGGCTCGAGACCCTGGGGGACGACTATTACGAGCGGCTGGTGCACGAGTACCGAGCCCGGCGGGATCTCCTCTGCCGGGCGCTGGTCGACGCCGGCTTCCGTTGTACGCCGCCCCAGGGAGCCTACTACGTGCTGGCGGACTACTCGACGATTTCGGAGCTCCCCGACGACGAGTTTTCCCTCTGGCTCACGAAGGAGATCGGTGTGGCGCCGGTGCCGGGCTCGAGTTTTTTCAGCCGCCCGGAGCCGGGCCGGCGGCTCGTGCGGTTCGCGTTTTGTAAGACGGAAGAAATGCTGGCCGAAGCGGCGCGGCGGCTTGCCCGCGTCAGGCGTCCCGCACACCAGGTACGGGCGTAACCTCACCCCCCTTCCCCCTCTCCGCGATTGCGGAGAGGGGGAGCGAGGGGGAGAGGTCCAGCCCCGCAAGGGCGAACAGCCACGCGCCGGGTGGCCCGCTCCAGAACCGCAGTCGCCGCTCGGCCTTCGGGTCGGTGCGGTGCTCGGTGCGCGCCCGCGCGACGACCGCGGCCAGCAGCGCCGTCGCCGCGGCGACGCCGAACAGTGTGGGCACGCCCACCACGCCCGCCAGCCCCGGATGGCGCTCCAGCGCCGCAACGAGGCCGCCCGCAGCCGCCACGCAGGCGTAGCACAACGGTCGCAGCGCGCGCTCGAGTCGTGACGGCCCATCCCCATACAGGAACGCCAGCTCCTCGCGGCGGTGCGACAGCTCCGCGCGCAGGGCATCGACGAGGTCCTCCCGACCGTATCCCGCTTTGCGCAGGCGACGCACGCGCGCGACCATGACGACCAGCGGCACCGCCGCGATTGCGGCGGCCACCGCGACGATGACGGCCCGGGCCCCGGGCTCTTGCCACCCGAGCAGCCGGGCCGCCAGGAGCGGGAGGGCCACCGCCGCGAACGCCCCGTAGAGCAGCGCCGAGGTCGAGAGCTGACGCGCCTCCGTCACGAAGGCGCGCACGGCCACCGCGGCACGCCGATCGAGCGCGGCGGCGAGCGCATCAGCGAGTGCCGCACCGTTCGGGAAGCGCGCGTCCGGGTCCTTGGCGAGACAGCGGTCGATGGTCTCGGCCAGACGTGGGGGCACGCCGGGCGCCACCGAGGCCAGCGGGGGCGGCGGATCGGTCACCTGGCGAGCGAGCACGGTCATGTCGTCCGGGCCCACGAACGGCAGCTCGCCAGACAGCGCGAAGAATCCCACCACGCCGAGCGAATACAGATCGCTGCGCGGGTCCACGCGCTCCCCCAGCACCTGCTCCGGGCTCATGAACTCGGCCGTCCCAACCACGCGCCGGGGCTCCGTCGTCGTGCCCGAGCCCACCCGTGCGATCCCGAAATCGGAGACCAGGGCGCGGCCTGTCGCGAGGTCGAGCAGGATGTTGTCGGGCTTCACGTCGCGGTGTACCACCCCGCGGTCGTGCGCGTAGGCCAGCGCCCGCGCCACCTCCTCGAGCAGCCGCGCCGCGCTGTCATACGGCACCGGACCCCGTTGACGAACCCGCCGCCCCAGCGTGTCTCCGTCCACATACGCCATGGCGAAGTACACGAAGTCCGAGACCTCGTGCACCGCGAAGATGGGAACGATGCCGGGATGGGAGAGTTGCGCGGCGGTCCGGGCTTCGCGCAGGAAACGCTCCCGCGCCGTGGGCTGGACGGCTCGTTCGGGCGGCAGCAGCTTGATCGCCACCCGGCGGTCCAGCCGCAGCTCGCGCGCAAGATACACGACCCCCATGCCACCGTGCCCGAGGCGTCGTTCCAGCACGTAGCGTCCGGCGAGGGCGCGTTGGAGATCCGGTAGCAGCGGGTCGGCCGTCACGGTCACGGGGCCTGTGTACCCCGAGGGGTCTAGACGAGGTTCCGCGCGAAGTGCGCAGTTTGGTCACGAGGCGGTAACGGCATCCGAACGGTGCGCTGGTGATGGCCGGCACACCAACGCGGGTCTCCTTCCGCCGTCGCATCTCTCTCGCCACATTCTCCGCCCTATGCCCGCCCCCCAACCCTACGTCCCGGCAACCCAGTCGCCACCCGAGCTCACACCACGCGCCTTGATCCTCGGCATTGTCCTCGGGCTGATCTTCAGCGCATCGAGCGTCTACTTGGCACTCAAGATCGGGCTCACGGTGAGCTCCTCGATCCCGATCGCCGTGCTCTCGATCACGATCTTTCGCGCCCTCGGCCGGACTTCGATTCTCGAAAACAACATCGTGCAGACGACCGGATCGGCCAGTGACTCTGTGGCCGCAGGCGTCGTCTTCACGATTCCGGCGATCCTGTTGATGGGCTACGACCTCGACATCGGCCGCGTCGCTGTGCTCGCGACTGCGGGCGGCCTGATGGGGATCCTGATGATGATCCCGCTGCGCCGCGCGTTGATCGTAAAGGAACACGACACCCTGATCTACCCGGAGGGTACGGCCTGCGCCGAAGTGCTGATCGCCGGCGAAGAGCGCGGCCTCCAGGCCAAGCGCGTGTTTCAGGCGTTCGGGGTCGGCTTCGTCTACAAGTTCCTGATGGGGGGGCTCAAATTGTGGCCCGACGTGCCGGGCAAGGCGCTCGGCTTTTATCCCGGGGCCGCCGTCTTCACAGAGGCATCCCCCGAGCTGATGGGGGTGGGCTACATCATCGGCCCGCGGATCGCCGGTTACCTGTTCGCCGGCGGCTGCTTCGCCTACCTGGTGCTCGCGCCAGCGATCAAGCTCGTGGGGTCGGGCCTCACCGAGCCGTTCGGGTTCCCGGCGGTGAAACTGATCCGCGACATGAGTCCGGGTGAGCTCCGGTCGAGCTTCGTTTTCTACATCGGGGCAGGCGCCGTCGCCTCGGCCGGGATTATTGCGCTGGCGCGCTCGCTGCCGACGATCGTGAGCTCCTTCGCCTCGAGCCTCAAGGACCTGCGCGACTCGAGGCTGGGCCAGGCGGTGACCCGGCTGCGGACCGAGGACGACCTCCCCATCTCCCTCACCGTCGGCGGCTCGATCGCCCTGGCCATCGTGCTCACCCTGCTGCCGCAGGTGGGTGTCAACCTGCTTGGGGCGATCCTGATCGTGATTTTCGGGTTCTTCTTCGCCACCGTGTCCTCGCGCGTCACCGGGCAAATCGGGTCTTCGGCGAACCCGATTTCCGGCATGACCATCGCCGCACTGCTCGGGACGTGCCTGATCTTCGTCGCCATCGGTTGGACGGGCGTAGACCACCGGGTCCAGGCGATCTCGATCGCCGCGGTCGTCGCCGTGGCCACGGCGAACGCCGGCAACACCTCACAGGACTTGAAGACCGGGTTCCTCGTCGGCTCCACGCCACGCCGTCAGCAGATCGCGATTCTGGTCGGCGCGCTCGGGTCGGCCCTCGTGGTGGGCTGGACCCTCACCCTGCTCAACCGCGCCTACACGTACCCCGTCCCCGAGAGCCACCCCGCCTTCAGCGCGCAGGCGCTGGCGCAAGGCGCGGGCGGCAGGGCGGCGGTCGAGGTCCTGCCCCAAACGATGTCGGGCTTCCGCATCGCAGCGAGCGACTCGGTGGACCGCACCACGTATCAGATCGTCCGCGTCTATGTGGTGACGGAAGGCGTGGCCGCGGGCAAGTACCTGATGGACCCGGCGACGCACGAGCTGCGCTACGTGGTCGATCCGGGCATCGGCGGGCGCATTCACGAGTTTCACGGCAAGACGATTCCCCGCCTCGACTCGCCCAAGGCCACCATCATGGCGCTCATCGCCGACGGCATCCTCACCCACAAGTTGCCGTGGACGCTGGTGCTGCTCGGAGTGTTCATCACGATCGCCATCGAGCTGATGGGAGTGCAGGCGCTGCCGGTCGCCGTGGGCGTCTACCTCCCGATTTCGACCTCCTCGGCGATGTTCGCCGGAGGCGTGGTGCGTTGGCTCATCGAGCGTCGCGCGCAGGCCCGGCAGCAGTCGATCGCAGAGGTCGAATCCGGGCCGGGCGTGCTGTTCGCGAGCGGGCTGATCGCAGGCGGCGCCATCTGCGGGATCGTCCTGGCGGCGATTGCCGGCGTGCTGGGCTCGGCGGACGCGCTCGCCGAGAAGGCACCGCTGTTCCACGCGCTCGGCGGCGTCGCCCGCTCGAATCTGCTCGCGTTCGGTTTGTTCGCGGCGCTGGGCGTGCTCCTCTATCGAATCGGCCTGCGCAACCAGTGACCAACCGCGGGGTGTAGGGGCGGGGGATGGTGTAGGGGCGCAGCAAGCTGCGCCCTACATTTCAGCATGCGCATCGTGTCGTTGCTGCCCGCCGCCACCGAGATCGTGGCCGCGCTGGGCGCCATCGGGCGGCTGGTCGGCGTGTCGCACGAGTGCGACTTCCCACCGGAGGTGCGCTCCCTTCCCCGCGTCACCCGTACCCGCGTGGATCCCGCGCTGCCGTCGGGCGCGATCGACCGCGCCATGGTGGAAGCGAAGCAAACCGGCGTGTCGCTCGTGGAGGTGGACGTCGACCTGGTGGCGCACCTGCGGCCCGACGTGCTGATCGGACAGTCGGTCTGCGATGTCTGCGCCGTGGGCGAGGGCGAGCTGGCACGCCTCGTCACAACCCTGATGCCCACACCGTGGGTCGTCACGCTGCACGCGCACACGCTGGACGAGGTGTTCCTGGACATCCGCAAAGTCGGCGAAGCCTTGGAGCTGCGGGACGAAGCAGAAGAGCTCGAAGCGGGACTGCGCTACCGGCTGCGCCGCGTCGACGCGCAGGCCCAGCGGTCCGGGAAAGTTGGGGCGCAGCATGCTGCGCCCCCTTTGAAACCGCGGGTCCTGGTACTGGAGTGGCTGGACCCCCCGTACGTCGCCGGCCACTGGGTTCCCGAGCTGGTGGCACTCGCCGGTGGCCGTGACATCGCCGGCGCACCGGGCCAGCCATCCCGACCCCGTCCCTGGGACGAGCTCGTCGCGCTCGCCCCGGATGTCGTCGTGGTGGCCCTGTGCGGGTTCGATATCCCCCGCGCACAGGCGGAGCTCGCCGCCGTCATCGATCAGCAGGCGCGCGCGCTGCTCGAGCGGCGCGTCGAGTTTCTGGACGGCAACGCGTATACTTCCCGTCCAGGACCCCGCCTCGTGGATGCGGCCGAGCGGCTTGCGCGGTTGATACCCGGTTGACGGTTCGGACGAGGTTCTCGTGATCGGCGTGCTGGCCCTAGCGTGGAACGTGGCGTCGTGCAACGTGCCACTCAGGCTGCTTCAGCAGCCGAGCGACACGCTCCGTCTCTACGCGGTCGGGGACATCAACCTGGGCCGACGGCTCGCGAAGGAGCGGCTGCTGGAGGGCGACACTCTCTACCCGTTCCTCGCGCTCCGCGACTCGCTCGCCTCGGCGGACATCACCTTCGGGAATCTCGAGAGCCCGATTGCACCCGACTCGAGCGCGGCGCCCGATTCGGGTGGGATATTCACCGCGCCGCCGGCCGCCGCCGCGGCGCTGGCGCGCGCCGGCTTCGATGTGGTGAGCACAGCCAACAACCACGCCTGGGACGGCGGCCCCGCCGCCGTGGAGGAGACGATGCGGCGGCTCACCCGCGCGGGCGTCCGGTTCGTGGGCTCGGGATTCGGACGAGACATGGCAGAGCAGCCGGTGATCCTGGAGCGGCGCGGCTGGCGGGTCGCGTTCTTCGCACTCACCCGCGCCTGGAACCCGGCGCCGTACACCTTCCATGCCCATGCCGGGTCGCAGTACATCGCCTGGGGGGATACCGGCCGGATCTTCCCAGCCATTCGCGAGCTCAAGGCGAGCGGCCGGGCCGACCTCGTCGTGGTCAGCATGCACGGCGGCACCGAATACGCCGACACCCCACCCAAGCACATGCAGGAGCTGGCGCGCGGTGTGGTGGATGCGGGCGCGGACCTGGTCCTGGCCCACCATCCGCATGTCTTGCAGGCGGTGGTCTGGTACAAGCACAAGCCGATCGTGCAGTCGCTCGGTAACTTCGTCTTTTTGCAGGACGACCCGTGGACGCGCCTGTCCGCGATTCTCCGGGTCGTGGTGACGCCCGACCGGCGGCTTCGACTCTCCGCCATTCCGGTCCGCGTCGGCCATCAGCCGACGCTCGCGACCGGGAGCGCGGCGGACAGCGTGCGCCGCCGGCTGCGCGTGCGTCTGTCGCCTACAACGGCTCGCAAACCATGACTCGAGACACCCTGGACTTCCTGAAGCGACTCCTCGATACGCCCGGGCCGTCCGGCTTCGAGACGGCGCCGGCCCGCGTGTGGCGTGACGAGGTGAAGACCTTCGCCGATCAGGTGACGGCCGACGTGCACGGCAACTCGGTGGCGGCGCTGAATCCCAAGGGCGCGCCCCGGCTCATGCTCGCAGGCCACATCGACGAGATCGGACTGCAGATCACGCATGTGGACGACGAGGGCTACCTGTATTTCGCGGGCATCGGCGGGTGGGACTCCCAGGTCCTGGTGGGGCAGCGCGTGGTGATCACCGGCTCGAAGGGCCCGGTCCGCGGCGTCATCGGGAAGCAGGCGGTGCACTTGATGAAACGCGAGGACATGGACAAAGTATCGAAAATCACGGACCTGTGGATCGACATCGGGGCCGCGAACAAGGCCGAAGCGCTGGAACGCGTGCGCCTGGGAGACGCCGGGGTGCTCGACGCGAGCGTCTTGGAGTTCCCAAACGCCCGGATCGTGTCGCGCAGCATCGACAACCGCATCGGCGCGTACGTGGTGGCCGAAGCGCTACGGCTGCTGGCGCAGAACCGGCCCAAGCATGCGGGTGTGTTCGGGGTGGCGACCACGCGGGAAGAGATCGCCTGGACCGGCGGCGGGGCGCGCACCAGCGCGGTGGGGCTCGAGCCGAACGTCGCGCTGGTGGTGGACGTGACGCACGCGACGGACTGGCCCGGCGCCGAGAAGAAGCGAGCGGGCGAGCACAAGCTCGGGGGCGGTCCCGTGCTGGCGCGGGGCTCGGCGGTGAGCCCGGTGGTGTTCGAGCTGCTCGTGGAGTGCGCCGAGCAGGAGAAAATCCCCTTCAGCATCCAGGCGGCCCCCCACGACACGGGCACCGACGCGGATGCCATTTACAACGCCCTGCGGGGGATCCCGACGGGCCTGGTGAGCGTTCCCAACAGGTACATGCACAGCCCGAACGAGATGGTGGCGCGGGAGGATCTCGAGCGGGCCGCGCGGTTGCTGGCGGCGTTCGCGCGGCGGCTCGAGCCCAAGATCAGCTTCATCCCTTCCTGAGGAGAACGCTCGATGGCCAAGGGCAAGGGCCCGATTCTGGTGACGGGAGCGACGGGTCACCAGGGCGGCGCCGTGGCGCGAGAACTGCTCGCGCGCCAGCACACCGTGCGAGCCATGACGCGCAAGCCCGACAGCGACGCCGCCCAGGCGCTCGCGCGCCAAGGGGCTGAAGTGGTGAAGGGTGACCTGAACGACGCGGAGTCGCTGCGGCGCGCGCTGCAGGGGGCGTGGGGCGCGTTCGCGGTGCAGAACACGTGGGAAGCCGGCGTCGAGGGAGAAGAAGCCCAGGGCAAGCGGATCGCCGAGCTCGCCCGCCAGGCGGGCGTCCAGCATTACGTTTACACGTCCGTCGGCTCGGCGCACCGCAAGACCGGCATCCCCCACTTCGACAACAAGTGGCGCATCGAAGAGACGGTGCGGGAGCTCGGGTTCCCCTCCCACGTCATTCTCCGCCCCGTGTTCTTCATGGACAACTTCTTCACGCCGTGGTTCAAGCCCAGCATCGATCAGGGCAAGCTGATGATCGCCCTCGAGCCGACCACGGTGCTGCAGATGATTGCCGTGAAGGACATCGGGACGTACGGGCTGCTGGCGTTCGAAAAGGCGGAAGAGCTCAACCGCAAGGAGATCGACCTCGCGGGCGACGCGTACACGATGCCTCAGGCAGCGCAGGTCCTGAGCAAGGCGGCGGGGCGAACCATCACCTTCCAGCCGGTGCCGATCGCCGAGGTGCGGAAGGCGGGCGAGGACTACGCGCTCATGCTGGAATGGTTCGATCGCGTCGGCTACAACGCCGACATCTCCGGGAACGTGAAGCGATACGGCATCAAGCCTACGACGCTCGCGGAATGGGCGGCGAGCGTGAGGTGGTCCTAGCCGGGGCTAGCTGCGCGACTTCCGCTTCAGCTCCGTCACCCCACGGCGGGCCGCGTCGCG
>WNGI01002810.1_pt2 | contig 10912 bp, 9 predicted proteins | sample 5400621 | NCBI WGS metagenome assembly WNGI01 (sample SAMN13153374, study PRJNA577476) | soil metagenome | isolation source: 20 cm soil or saprolite under Garry oak tree replicate 1 | place: USA:California | collected 2016-06-15 | reverse complement strand
TGCCGACCGCCCGACAAGCGAAGACTCAACGACAGGAAGCGCCCACCGGGGAATCCCTGAGTGAGATCAACTGGATAAATTCCTCCGCCCGCGACCACTGCAGCGCGTGAAGTCAGCCGATACACCGCGCTAATGCTCGCCCATGTTCTCGCGCTGGAGCCCAACGTCGTGAGCTGGTCGCCGATGCGGAATCCGAGCACCGCTCCAAAATCCAGCCTGGTGGTTCGCTTCCACGACAGCGACGCCTGCGCGTCCGCGTATTTGATCGAATCACTGACCATCGTCGGACTGAGGGTCAGTAGCGCACTTCTCAGCTCTGAGCCGATCGAAGTGCCTGCTTCCGCGAGCAAAACGGTTCGCCAATCGACCGCGTCCCAGGTGCGACCGCCGCCAACGCCGAAGAAAAACTCTCCGTTCCGGCGGGAGAAATGAACACGGCCATTCGCAATGACTTCGCCTGTTCGCGTCCCGTCATTGTGGCTGCTGCCGCCCGTAAATGCCCCGATCTCCCCGAAGAACCCATGATTGGTCGGAATGAAGCGGGAGGCGGATAGTGATCCCTGCGTGCTCCAGCCGCCGGATGTGAACCGCGAGTATGTGCCCGATGCATCGACGAACGCCGATCCCCAATCGATGAGGGCGTGCGGGGTGATTGTCGCAGCGCCGGTGCTCAGAGTATCGGCGTATCGCAAGGCAGCGCCGCCCACATCGAGGCTGCTTTCGAGCCTTTGCGCATGACTTGCTCGCGCGACAAAGAGGACCGCTGTCAGCGCTCCTCTCAGGGTTGCAACGGTTTGGGGTCTTGCTGCTTTCAAATAGCCGCGGGTAACAGTTGCGGAAGCGCCGCCTACTTTTACGTCGCGCTGTTACCTGTAGTTCCGACCCGAATTACCGAGCTCTCGGTTCCAAAGTCGTCCGAGCTCTTCACAGCGAGCGGATCCGCCACCCAGCGCGAGCCGTTGATAATAAAAGCATACTCGTGCCGTCCTGGCGAGAGGGGAATGGACACCGCCCAGACACCTGGCGCTCCTGAGCGCTTAAGCTGTGTGGTTCCGCGCGCCCACTCGTTGAAGTCTCCGACCAGCTCGACCCGGTCGGCGTTGCGGTCGACAAAAACGAAGCGCACCAGCTGCACTGTGTCAGGGCGGGGGGAAGGCACGGCGCGGGCTGTCATTTGAGAGGGGGCGGACAAGCGCGTACCGACTGCGACACCGGAAACGGCGATGACCGCTGCGATGCCGGCGGCGAGCGCCAGACCTGTTAGCGGTGAAAGCCTGAAGACACGTTCCGTTCGCCACCACGACGCGACACCTGGACCCCGCTTTGGATAGAGCGTCGATCCTTCGGCGACGACTTTCTCCATCAGTCGCTTCTCGAACGATGGATGAACGTGCTCAGGGCGGCGCAGAGGGGCGGCAACCTGCTCAACAAACCGGGCGTCTTTGTCGACTGCCCTCTCGTCGTAATTCTCAGCCATGATAAACCCCTTCCAGTAGATCGCGGAGCCCGTCGCAGGCTCGTTTTACCCTCATCTTCAATGCCGAGACGCTGACGCCCGTCATTGCGGCCATCTCATCGTACGTCAACTCTTCCACATATTTCAGCAGAAACGCCTCCCGCTGATCGGCCGGCAGCATGCCCAGCGCGTGCTCGATGTGGCCGCCCACGTCCGAATCGTTTTCAAGCTCCGAACCGGGTGCCACCGCCCGCTCGATAGCATTTGTCGCGGGTGTAAAGCGAAGCTCCCGACGTCGCTGTCGCGACGCGTAGGTTCTACACTCGTTGATGACGATCTGGTACAGCCAACCTCCGAAACGCTCCGGCTCACGGCAACTGCGCAGCCCGCGAAAGGCCCGCATGAGCGCAGGTGTCCTGATAGCGCCGAATCAGTCCGGAAAATGCGTCGGTGTCTCCGGCGAGAACGGCGGCAATCAGCTCCGCGTCTGACGAGCCTTTCATCAGTGAATGACTACCCGACACGGGTTGCGGGTCACAAGGTTCTCTGACTGCCGACACCAGGCCTACCTACGGAGCTGTAAGTGTGAGGACTACGGACAGACTGTAATTACCGGGGCTGTCGAGGGCCCAGTCATACAGCGTCTGAAAGTACAGCGTGGTCGCGTCGCTGGCTGTAGCAGACCCGGTGAACAAACTGACATCGCTGGTCGTAAGAGCGGCAAATCCGCCACTTGCGACGAGGCTCCACTGGAGATCACCCGCAGGCTTGTTCGTGCGCGCCGGGGCGCCCGGTGAGGTGTTCGTCGCCGTCCATGTCGCACTCGCGGCGCGAATGTGAAGCGTCCATGGCGCGTTCGCGCTCACCGTGAGCGTCGGTCCAGTCGTCGCGTTGAATCCCGCGTCGAAATCACTGGTAGTCGGTGCCGCCAGCGAGGTCGAGGCCGCGCTCATCTGAAGGCGCACCACGCGTCCTGCGGTCATCGACACGCTGGCGGGAACTCCGCAGTTGGCGGGAGAGCCGCTGGCCGTGCACTGCGCGTGCGCCGCGGCCGGCGCCGTCGCGCCTGCGATAATAATGGCCATTGTCGCAACGCTCAGCCGATTCCGTATCATCTGGTCTCCCGTTCCACTCTGAAAGTCCCGGATGTCATCGTGCCGTCGCCTGCCGCGCCGACCCAGGTTCCCGTCATCGTATCTGCCACGATCTGGCCAACATGACGACGCGGAGTCGTCTCGAGATTGGCATCGAAATCAATCACGTCGGTATCGCTCGCCGAGCCACTGACCAATCCACCCAGCACTCTGTTCTGTCCGGTCTGTGAGTTGACCCCGACGAGATCGAGGCGGCCCTGAAAACTGGTGCCTGACTCGCGCGAAATGGTGAGCGTCCCGGTGAGTGTCTCCTGCACGGGACTGGTCTGAACTCCCGTGTAGTTCCACGATCCGTTGAGCGCCAGTAGCGACGGCTGCGGCTCCGTCGATTTGAGGCAGGCGGACAGCAGCGCAGAACCAGTAAGCGTCAGCACGCCAGCGAGTCTTCGCATCCGACATCCAGTCGAGCATATCATGAGCGACTCTCGCGGCTTTGCGGGCCCGGTGCCTTCCCGGTCGATGGAGTGTTGTTCTTCTGACCGTCGCCGCCTTTTCCTGGCGGAGTCCACATGCGAATCGGGCGGGGATCGAGCGTGATCGTAATCGATTTCGAGTCTTTGCCACTGACCAGCAAAGGCGGAATTGGAGAGCGCGGCACCAGGGGCTCCGTTAGCTCGGAGAGATCGAACTCGAGCGTGTAGGCACCAACCGGCAAGGATTGAAATGTGGCGGTGGTCGGCCCGGTCATTAGCGCTGCCCATTCGCGTCCCGCGCTGTCACGCGCAATGACGTGGGCTTTGCTCAGATCGACCTGCACGGCGGAAATCCCCGATCGTGGTGCGACGACGAGCTCGATTTCTGCCGATGTCGACAACGATACGCTCAGATCGCCGTGCCCGGCGCCGCTCGCCGACCAGCCATCGGGTAGTGAGGCTTCATCGATGTTGATTGCCTGTCGCGTATCACCGCCAACCCGGTAGTGGCCGCTGGCGTCAGCTACGCCGGTTTCCGAACCGCGCCGCACAATCGCGCCTGCGACACCAGGCTCACCAGCGTCGCGATGCTGATTGGCATTCAGATCCTGATAGACCACGCCCGACGTGCCCGGGGTGCGAAGCATTGGCACCGTCAGCGCGTGCTCGAGGCGGAGCCCAAACACCCACGGCACCCGCCCGCTCACCGAGTGAAAGATGGAGTTGCGCTCGGTGTCGATCTTGAGCGCGAAGCCATTCATCAGGGGAATCGCGAGTCCAGCGCGAATGATTGCCGACGTCTCGTCGCCAAAACCGTTGACACGCTGCAGTTCTCCCTCGCCGCGAACTCCGCCCATCCACGGCAGCACTACCTGTTCCCCACGAACTCCGAACAGACTCTGCTGATTGACGAATCCACCCCTGTCCCGAGTTTGCTCGATGCGCATCTGCAGCTCGAGTACACCTCCAACTCCGGACCACCCTGCATTGCTCGCCCAATAATTTCGCGGGGAACGATCAGTGATCAAACTTTGACCCGTTGGAGCGACGGTCCGCGTGACGTTGCCGAGATAGGCCGAAGTATTCAGGTAATACTGGCGCAGATTGCTGGTTACACTGACGCCGAACTGCTGCTCGCGGCTGCCGAAGGCACCGCCGCTGCCGGGGCCAATTTGTCGTGACGTTGCATCGAAGAGATACGACCGCGCCTCGAGCGCGATGGTCGTTTGCCCGAAAATCCCGTACTGTGGCCTGATCGAGAATCCATTGGACTTGAGTCCGGCGAATACTGATGTCGCGTCGTTTGTGCGCCACGCACTCGCGCTGACTGACGACCGCGATGACAGTCGCTCGGACAGATTCGCGACCACCTCGTTCGCAGCTCGGGCGAATGCGTCGCTACCGCCGGGCGCGTGGGTCACTCGAAGCTGCTCATTACTCTCCGGCCGCAATCTGACCAGCTCGCTCGACCAACCGAATCCGCTTCCACCCTCAAACCGTCGCTCGGCGATCTCAGCCTTTAGTGTGCTGCCAAGAATGGCGGGTACGGCCGCCCCGACTCCGAATGCATCGAGGCGGCGTGGCGATGGTCCGGCGTCGGACAGGTGGGAAATCGACGTACTGAGCTGCGCAAGCCCGAATTGCCGCTCGGCCCGGAGTCCAATTAGCGGTTTGCGCTCCGTCGCTCCGATGCCCGTCATCGATAGGGCGCCAAGACTCAGAACGCTCCATCCAGGATGTTGGAGATGCACCAGTGCGCCCTGACCATATGGATAGAGGCCTGTCAGCTCTGAGAACGAAGTACCCGTGTTACCGAGACTGAGCTGGCCTGACGGTGCCGTGAGTGAAACGGAAGCAGATGACTGGTAGCTACCGAGGTGGGCGAATGCATTGCTGGCGGCGCCACCGAGCGCTGATGCTTGCGATACTCGCGCGTCGACACGCACCGAATCGAACAGCGCACCGGTGGCCGTCAGAGTGAGGAGTCTGTTCGCGTGACCGTTTTCATCGGTCGCGTGCGAGATTGCCGAAGTGATCAACGGTCCCGAGCCGCGACCGATCGAGCTGGAGTTGAATACCTCCACCGTCATGGTTGCCGATGCGAGCGTGTCCCGTCCGGCGCGGAGCGAGACTTGAATGAACGACGATCCGGTTGAAGACAGAGCGGGCACCTTGAGTCGCACTCTGCGTTTCAGAGTTTCACCCGGCGCGATGACGAGCGGCGATTGATGCACGTCTCTGGTTGCCCAGCCGGTTGGGAGAGCGAGATCCGCATTGATCGTCTCCGATGCGTTCCCCGCGTTCGCGATCTCGAACGGCAAGATCACATCGTTACCAGCTTGCGCGTTGATCGGACCGGCGCCCGGCCGAAGCACGACGTTTCGAACGAGTGTAACGTCGATCTCCACCGGCACCACCAGAATTGGTGATCCGCTCGCATAGAAGCGGACCTCGGCGGCAACCGTGCGGCCGGCAACAGCGCTGGCGGGAATCCCGAGCGTCAGCGCCAGCCGTGATTTTGGTGCGGAACGCGGGTTCATCGAGCGAGTCCGCGGGCCAAGAATCATGAACTCGCCGCGCGGAGCAATCACGACCTCGACGTGCGCCGAGTTGGCGAGCGGGTCGGGAACCGGTACAGAGATTACCTGGTAAGTGCGCGGAGCTCCGGAGACCACGACCGACTGAAGCGGCGTCCTGACGTCAACGCCCGAGTCCGTCCTGAACACGACTGCGACGCTAGGTGTTCCCGATGCGGGAGTCTGTGCTAGCGCCATTATCGACTGCGCTCCCAAAGTTACGATAATGGCCAATGCGATAGCCAACGATCGGGAAACGTGATGGCGGCTCGATGCCGTGCTCACGGAACCGTTTGGGCGAGCGTGACCTGGTAATTCGCAGAGTAAGTGCCGGGCACGTCCGCCGTCCAATTGAGGATAATCCGGAAAAAGATCGTGTTGCTCCACGGATCGTTCGAGACGTTGCGAACGACTACCCTTTGCTCGACCTGTGCATCGGTGACCGTGATGCTGTTCCAGGTCGCGAGATCGGAGCGCCGCCACTGGAGATCGCCGAGCACCTTGCCGCCGCCGAGATTCGCTGAAGTCGAGCGAATCGAGATCGTAGTCGTGCGCGACACGCCCGTCTGCGCATCGACAGTGAAGGTCACACCGCTGGTTGAATTGATGAAGCCGGCGATGTAATCGGCCGCAGTCGGGGCGGGGAACGTGATAGTGCCGCCGGCCAGCGTAAGACCCGTTTTCTGCGCCGCGAGCGGGGATGCAAACGACGTCATCGCGAGCAGGATCGCCGCAATGGTGCTGCCGCCGGAGAGCTTCCGCCCGAGCGCTCGCACGTGACCTACTTGGCCTGGTAATCGATCTGTCCGGCGACAAGCTCGGCCCCGCCGAAGTCGATCAAGGCAAGTACGACGTAGTCTCCGGCAGTGAGGTCTCCGGGCACATCAATGAGAACCTTGCGAATAGCACCTGGAAGTGTCGGAAATTCCGGAATCGGCACCTGGGTAGCGAGGGAGTTGTCTAGACGGCGGAACTCCAGACGCCCCTTCGACAACAGGTGCACGCTACCGGTGTTGTGGAATCTGATCGCGATCTGCTTTCCGACCGAGGCTGGTCCGGCAGCAGCGGCGGCCGTCTTCGTCGCAGATGTCGATTTCGGCGGCGGTGCATCTACAACAGCCATGTCTTCCACCGAGCCGTCTCGTGAGAGTCCAGGCGGAGCGACGTACACCTTCACTCCGGTGCGGAAGATGTATTGCAGCGAATTTCCCTTCGTTGCCGCGCGCTGCGGAACCTCCTCAACGAAGAAAATATCCCGACACTCTCTGGTGAGCGCGGAAGGCGTCTGAGCCGCGAGGCGGATGACGCGAGAGGTGTGGGGCTCGACGCGGATCGAAAGCGGTGAGATGCTGAGCATCGTTCCGCAGGATGTGCCGGTCGATCCCGCCGGCAGGAAACGGTTATCGCCGTTCTCGACGCGGTCCCAGTCCTGACGAGTGATGGTCGCCTGCACGGGCTTGTCAGACGTGTTCGTGAGCGAGAAGGTCGCCGAGACGCGACCGGCGCCAGCGGTGATCATCGTAACCTCGAGTGGGTCTACCAGCAGCTGCGCCGATGCGCGCTGCGAGACCAGCACTCCAACAGCGCAGAGGGCGAGTACGGTCGCCCGCACTCGCCCTCTGCGCTCTGCGCCCGCCCTTTCGGGCGAGCGAGAGCGAGAATTCTGCATCAATTACGGAGCTGTGAGCGTGAACACGATCGGCAAGCTGTAGGTACCAGGAGCATTGCTTGCACTCGTGAAGTCGTTCGACCAGCTCGTACGGAAAAAGGCCTGCGCAGCCGTACCGTTGCTCGCGCTGGCGCCGGAGGTGAAGCTCGCGTCGGTGGCGCTGATCGCGGTGTACGATCCACCCGCGGAGGTCGCCCAGGCGAGGTCGCCAATCGGCTTCTGACCGCTGTTCGATCCAACGTAATCCCAGAAACCGGCGACTGCGGGATTAGCTTTGATCTTCAGCGTCCAGCTTCTATTCGCCTTGATTGTGAAGTTTGGGCCAGCGTTGTCGAGAGCCGTACCGGCGTCGACTTGGTCAGCGGTCGGGTTTGAGAGCGCCGTGGCAGCCGAGCTCATTCCGAGCTTGACCAGCGAGCCAACGGTGACCGACGCGGTATTTGTGGTGTTGCAGCTGCCAGCGTTGCCGCTGCACTGCGCGTTAGCCTGGCTCACGCCGATGGCTGTTCCAAGCACCATCGCGGCCAACAGGGAACGGGTCGCATTCATTGTCTGGTTTTCTCCAAAAATTGATGGTGCCGGTCACTAGCCAGTGGCTGAAACCGGTCCATTCAAAGCGGTGGGGTCGTGCTCTTAGTGGCTGGGTCGTGCTCTTATAAGACGAAAACGGACCTCTCCTGCAACAGGTTTTGCACCCGTTTTTCGGAAGAAATCCGTTGACTTTTTTGCGCTGATTGCGCTGAAAATCTTGTCTTTTCGCAGGCGAGTTGAAACCTCCTGCAGGGCTACAATCCAAGGGGAATCCGTGATGGATCAAGGAAATGTTTTCGACATTCGGGCAGCGTCGAAAATGCGCCGGCGTTTGTTCGGGTTAGGCCGTTAACGCTTTGCGCGCGAAGAGGATGAATACGCGACACCAGGTCGAGATAGGGTGATAGAAAATCAGCCCTCCTTGTCCTCATACTGATCCTTCAGACTGGCCACGACGTTCGGATCCGCAAGCGTTGTCGTGTCGCCCAACGCGCGTCCTTCAGCGATGTCGCGCAGCAGTCGACGCATGATTTTTCCCGAGCGTGTTTTTGGCAGATCAGCGGAGAATAAAATGTCGTCCGGACGCGCCAGCGCGCCGATTTTTTTGGCCACGAATTCACGCAGCTCTTCGCGCAACGCCGGAGTCGCCTTGCGCCCGTCGCGAAGTGTCACGAAACACGCGAGCGCCTGCCCTTTGAGCTCGTGCGTTTTGCCGACGACTGCCGCTTCGGCAACCGCCGGATGCTCGACGAGGGCCGACTCGACTTCCATCGTGCCGATGCGATGGCCGGCGACGTTGAGCACGTCATCGACCCGGCCAAGGATCCAAAAGTATCCATCGTCGTCGCGCTTCGCTCCGTCACCGGGAAAATAGAGATCGGGCCGACCAGGCCACTTCGAGAAATAGGTCTGCACGTAGCGCTCGTCGTCACCCCAGATCGTGCGCAACATTGAGGGCCACGGCTTCGTGAGCGCAAGCAAACCTCCTCCGACCTCTATCCGTTTTCCCGCGGAATCAAGAAGATCAGCGTTGAACCCGGGCAGCGCCTTCGTTGCGCTACCTGGTTTGGTCGCAGTGATTCCCGGCAGTGGGGAAATGACGATCGAGCCGGTTTCCGTTTGCCACCACGTGTCGACGATTGGGCAACGATCTCCACCGATGTGTTCGCGATACCACATCCACGCTTCAGGATTGATCGGCTCACCGACCGAGCCGAGCAGGCGCAGGCGCGAGAGATCGTGCTTCGCCGGCCATTCGTCTCCCCATTTCATGAAGGCGCGGATCGCGGTCGGGGCTGTGTACAGAATCGTTACGCCGTGTCGTTCGCAGATATCCCAGAACCGATCGCGCTGCGGCCAGTCCGGCGCTCCTTCGTACATGACGCACGTGGCGCCAATCGCGAGCGGACCATAGACGAGATAGGAGTGGCCGGTAACCCAGCCGATGTCGGCGGTACACCAGAAAATGTCGTCGTCTTTGAGATCGAAGACCATCCTCGTCGTCGTCGCAACGCCGGTGAGGTAGCCGCCGGTGGTGTGCACGATTCCTTTCGGCTTGCCGGTAGTACCGGACGTATAGAGGATGTACAGCACGTCCTCGCTATCCATCGTCTCCGGTACGCAATTCGCCGACGCGTCCTTCATCAAGTCGTGCCACCAGTGATCGCGACCGGATTTCATAGTTGCGTCGGCTGACGGCGGTTCGCGCTTGTCCGAAGTTGGCGTGGCGCCAGCAACCTTTACTCGTGTCGCGCCCGACAGCTCCCGCTTCACCACGATCACGTTTTCGATCGAGTCGGTACCTTCGAGCGCCGTGTCAGAGTTCTTCTTGAGCGGGATAACGTTGCCTCTGCGATAGCCAACGTCGGATGTGATCAGGACCTTCGCCTCAGCATCATTGATGCGATCGCGCAGTGAATCGGGAGAGAATCCGCCGAAGACAACTGAGTGAATGGCACCGATGCGCGCGCAGCCGAGCATTGCGACCGCCGCCTCGGGAATGAGCGGCAGATAAATAGCCACGCGATCGCCTTTGGAGACTCCGAGCTTGCGGAGGACGTTGCCGAATTTTTGGACTTCCTGGTGCAGCTCTCGATAGGTCAGCGTGCGGCTGTCGCCTGGCTCACCCTCCCAGATCAGCGCCTTTTTGTCGGCGCGTGGCCCGGCGACGTGGCGGTCGACGCAGTTCGCGGCGATGTTGATCTTTCCGCCGAGGAACCACTCGGCGTGCGGCGGTTTCCACTCGAGGACCTTGTTCCACGGTTTTATCCAATCGAGCTGGCGTGCCTGTTCGGCCCAGAACGCTTCGGGATCGCGGCCCGCCTCCTCGTAAATGTCCGCTGACCGAACGTTGGCATTGCGCCTGAACTGCGGTGGAGGGTCGAACTTTCGATTTTCCTCTAACAGAACGTCGATGTCAGTCATTGGCGCGAAGTAGGTGGTCGTCGTCGCCGCATCGGCGCAGTCGCAACGACTGCGTTTTGCGCCGCTCTCGCCAGCGTGGCAAGTTCTAGGCGAATGTCCTCAACAATATCTCCCGGTGGACCGCCGATCGTCGAGGCCGCGGAGCTTACACGCAGCTTTGGATCCCGACAAGCGGTAGCAGGAGTCACTTTTTCGCTCGCAGCAGGTGAGTGTTTGGCTTTGTTCGGCCCGAACGGCGCCGGGAAAACGACGCTGCTGCGCGTCCTCGCCGGGCTCCTTCGGCCGACCTCCGGCACAGCCAAGGTCTGCGGAATTCAGCTGCCCGGCGGAGCGCTGGCGCGCTCGCGCATCGGACTGATCTCGCATCGTACGATGCTCTACGAGGCTCTTTCCCCGCGGGAGAACGTTGCCTTTTCAGCCAGACTCTATGGGCTTCGCGATTCCCGCCCCCGGGTGGACGACGTGCTGCGCCGAATGTCGATGCTCGAGCGATCCGAGGCCCCCGTGCGGTCGCTCAGCCGTGGCATGCAGCAACGCGTGTCGATTGCTCGCGCAATGGTGCACGCCCCGCAGCTCGTGTTGGCTGATGAGCCGTACAGCGGCCTCGACGACAGCGGTGCACGCTCACTCACTGCACTTCTGCAGGAGCTGCGCTCGACCGGCGCCGCGATCATCATCGTGACGCACAA
>WNGI01006117.1_pt1 | contig 10913 bp, 10 predicted proteins | sample 5400621 | NCBI WGS metagenome assembly WNGI01 (sample SAMN13153374, study PRJNA577476) | soil metagenome | isolation source: 20 cm soil or saprolite under Garry oak tree replicate 1 | place: USA:California | collected 2016-06-15 | reverse complement strand
TCAGCTTCCCTTCAGCCGGGATGGCGGAACTGGCAGACGCAGCGGACTCAAAATCCGCCGAGGTTCACCCCTCGTGGGGGTTCAACTCCCCCTCCCGGCACCAGCACAAAAGCCGCGTCCGACGCGGGCTCCAGCAACGTTTGACCTCCTAAAAACTAAGCGATTAATCAGCCCACGGAAATGGCCTTGTGACGCCCTTGTGACGGGAAGCGAACGCAAGCCAGCGTAACCGGGCTACTCCAGTGTGATCTTACAGGCGGTCAGAGACCGGGTCAGACGATTGGCGGGATAGGAGACCGAGCGGTCCAAAGTTGCACCCCCTGCCATTTGCCCTTTTGTGTGCAATCGAGCGAATCAGGAAGCGTGTGGGCGGTCCGCAGCGGCTTTCGTTTCCAAGGTACTATGGTGCTATGGATGAAGAATGTCTCAAAAAAAAAATTTATCGTCAGCAGCGCATCGGGAATTGAGGTTGCAATCGATTTCCTGAATCCGGCCTATAAGCTTTCCGAAATGACGCCGGATGTAACAACCGGAAACACAGGACGCCTGCAGCTGCTCAGAATTGATCCGATTCCTGCTGGTCTCCCTGCGTTCTGCGTACGTATTGGCCACGACGATCATGAGGCCATCGATGTGGATTTGATTGGAGACAAGGCACAACGTCTAGCATTTGCTCGGAAAGCGCCAGGATATGTCGGTCACAAGACCGACAGGCTCGAAACTGACCCTCGTTCGTACAAGTTGGATATTGCGGTGCCATCCGTCGGACGCATACTTTCCGGTACGCTCACCATGAAGGGTGTTGGCTTAGGGCTGCGCGTCGGCTTTGATTCGCTAGCGGAAACACTGATGGACGCGGTGGTTACTCGGGCGGGCGACAACCCGGCAGAAGACTAGGACGCGTGCGCTTCTTGCGTGAGCGTGGGTGCGAGTGGGATTGGAGAGTATGCCCGAAACTGGCAAGTGAGCGGGGGATGCTGGTTCGCTAGGCAACCTTCCCTATTCTGGCTCGGCAAGCAGAGGTGCCCATCGAAAACCGCTGTTTACAATTTGAAGTCCGAGCGGATCAATCAGTTTTTTCAGAACCTGCAGGTTTGACGAATCAGTGTCCGCGTGTGAAACCCAAATCTTCAGTGGGACATGCTTAGTTACCGCTAAATCGTTTACTAACCGAATCAGGCGCTTACCATATCCCTGCCGCCGAAACGCTGGACGAACAAAGAGTTCCTCAATCTCGACAGCTTCGGCCCGCTCGATTGCGAAAGTCCATCCAATGCGCTCGTCACCGGGATCCACAAATTCCCGACAGTGAAAAATCCCGCTTCCATGCTCACTGAATCTCCATGCGCCACGTTTGAAACCGGCGGGCTCTTTTGGACTATCATCTCTTCCGCCGACGTAATCCGAAACCCACCCTTCACACCATGTTGCCTCGAAGGTCTCGTAACCTATGTGTCCGAACCCATTATCACCCCACTCCGCACCCCATGAGTTCTGAAACTTGAACTCAGCGCTTGAATCGTCATATCCGACTAACAGCACAGAGTGGCTGCCGATGAAAACGTCGTCCGGTTCGGGTACCGGGACTCTGCCATCGGGTGCGTATCCCCATTTGTCTGTGATGTCAAGACTGACCAGAATCGGGAGCGGTCTCTCAGCGCCCATGACTCTCTTACACTCATCCAGGGTACGTACTCGCTGGTACCGACCGGTCCGGTATCGCTTTGCCTCTGCATCCACATTGGGCGGCTCCAGGGGCGGCCATTGTCCGCCAGATTTAGGCCACGTTTCTTCCGCTGGCGTGCCCCAACCAAATCCGATTCTTAAGGCGGTGATTGGCCACACGCCCGTGTGAGGCTCGCCCGGAAATGTCCCCTCAAGCTGACGGCCACGAACAAAGCCATACATGGTGCTTACACGCTCTGGGAGATTGATTTTCATTCGCCAACTTGTCATCTTACCAGTCGAGCGTGTATCAATCACGAGAGCCTCTCCCGCCTGTCACATTTGCACATGAAATGATGCAGAGAAGGGGGTGCAACTTTGGACCGCTCGGTCTCCTATCCCGTCAGACGATTGGCGGGGTAGTGTATACGGACGGCAAAATGCTCCCTCGCTGCCGGACAGAAGTGCGTCACCACCATCTCCGCCACCATCGGGATCGACGGGGAGGGGCAGTACAATCGTGTTGTGAATCTCCGAAAAGAGTTACTGGAAGCTTATGGCGCGGGCGACTTCCTCGAAGCAGTTTTCAGATGCTCACTCGCGAGCGGTGACCGACGTGATGAAGTCGCTTCTGAACTTGTAGCGCTGCACAATGAAGGACTAATTGATATTGTCATTGCTTTCGAAGGCCTTAAGAACGATCCGGCCGCGAAACCAGACTTCTTCCTGACTCGAAACGTCTTCGAAAACGCCCTGCCGCAAATCTCTGCCTCGATATCCTCTGTTATGCGATGTGTGGTTCATCTTCTCAGGGAAGCTGGCCAGGATCTTGTTGCCGGTACTATTATCAACAGCTATATCCGCTTTTGTGAGCGCTCTCGGAGTCGGCCCTCTGAAGCAGTGAAGCAGATTGAAAGCGACCCAGATACGTTCGCTGTGCTGCTGCCAAGCACAATTGGTGCTGGTTCGAGCTTCGATCCTGATGATTGCATCAATGAAGCAATCCGACTTTGCGATTGCACAAATCTGGGGCTCAAACAACAAGCATTGGTTTCGCTCGGCAGCTGCCGTTGGCCAGAAGGCACTCATATTCCGGAAAAAGTGTTCTTGGCTCTCGAACGGGCTATTGCCACCAATGACGATGATCAGGTTCTCTCGGCCGTGATAACGGCCGCGTTCTCGCTTTTCCAGCGGGATCGGTCCGACGAGACTCGCGTTGTGAGCATTATTGCGGGAGCGCTTGCAAAGGGTCAGCAGTTCGCAATCCATGCTGCTGCCGTGGTGTTTGGATTTCACTCGAATGAACTAACACCCGCACTTTTCGAAACGCTTGTTCCATCTCTTCGGAGTGTCCCTCCGGAGAACATCGGGACAGTGCGAAACATAGATTTCGGTATAGGGCATCTACTCAAGACTGAAAATGCAACCCGAGCCATTTCACTTCTCGAACAACTGCTACTTGCGAATCCCGGCAATTTAAGGTCGAGAACTTTCCTACTAGCGTTGAGTCGATCCGCAGCGACAGTGTACTGGTTTCGAAGATCATCACACGCTGGTTATTTAACGGTTCGCGAGTGCTGTGCAAGGCAGTGCAAGCCATGGTCGAAGCACCCAACAACAAGACCTCTTCACTTCGAGCCGATCCAGCAGAGCTGCCGTCCGGGGAACCATTGGGGGTTTTGTTTGTTGGCCGCAAAGCGGTAGGCTACCTTTTTTTCAAGCCATTGACCGCTGCATCATTCGTAATCTCTTTGATGCACCACACAAACGACAATCGTGTTCTAACCGATCTGGCCTCACTCCTATTCGATCCCCTCCTTATGAATTTCACTGGCACACTTCGAGAATACGCGGTGAAAACGTCCCAAACGGAATCACCAGATGTTAAGGAGAGAATCGAAAAAGCGATACAGTCGCTCGATCAGTATCTTGCGAATCTGGTATCAGTCGGAGAAATTCCAGCCCTGCACCCCGGCGAGGCTCAGCGCGAAGTTTATCATCGCCACTTCTCCCAACAGGTCTCTAAATCGTTCAAGGCAGCACAAGCGAAGTCAACGTTCTTGAATCTTGTGTCCAGATCTGTAGTACTTCACGGTACGAGTTCCATTCACTATGTGTACAGCCAGGATGGGTCCCCCAAGCGGATGGACATGGAATTTCGCCGACTCGGCACCGAGATGGAAGTGCCGCGGATAACACACATTGATCCATTTGGGCTGGAGTACATGCTGAGGGTCCTTAGGGCAGAGCAGCGAGCGAAATGAAGCTCATCATTCGTGAATACCTCGGTTCCCTGCGTGAACGTAGCGAGTTGGACGCGATTCTTCCAGATCTTCTTAGTCAGCTAGGGCTTAACGTCTATTCTCGTCCAGGGAGAGGAACTCGCCAAGACGGAGTGGATGTCGGCGCGGTCGGCAGCCTCAACGGCGGACCGGAGAAGGTTTATCTTTTCTCGATCAAAGCTGGCGACCTGACACGAAAGGAATGGGATGGCGATGCTGTTCAATCACTTCGCCCGTCCCTCAATGAGATCCTCGATGCCTACATACCTAACCGCATCCCTGTGGAACATCGTGGGAAAGAAATCGTGATTTGCATCACAATTGGAGGCGATGTTCAAGAGCAGGTACGTCCCCAACTGACTGGATTTATCTCCCAGAATACGAGCCCCAACATCAGCTTTGAAGAATGGAATGGCGATCGGCTCGCATCCCTTATTCAATCGAGCTTTCTTCGCGAAGACCTCTTGCCAGCCGGAGCCCGTTCCCAGCTTCGAAAGGCACTAGCGCTCCTTGACGAACCGGATGCGGCATACCGGCACTTTGATGCTCTTATTACGTTATTGTCGAAGTCAGCAATGAGCAAAAGTGCTGATCGTGTACGGGCAATCCGTCAAATCAGCATCTGTTTGTGGATGCTCTTCGCGTGGGCGCGCGAAAGCGCCAATATGGAGGCAGCATATCGGTCGGGCGAACTGACTCTGTTACATGCGTGGAACATACTCAGGGAATTCGCAGGGACGGACACCAAGGCTACTGATGCTTCGCTCACAGCATTCTCCTCTGTTTTTCAGGCATACCAGCAGATCTGTACGGAATTTCTCAGCAAGGTTCTACCTCATGTCAATAAACTTCACGGACTGTCCAGCGCAGTTCGCAGCTCCTGCGGCCTCGATGTGAACCTCAAGATGTTCGACTTGCTCGGGCGGGTCGCTATGGCCGGCTTGTGGTCTTATTGGGGAGCTAGTCTGTGTACGCAGGAACAACAGAAGGAAAAGGAGGCGGCATTCGCCGATGCTGCAGCACATGCCTCGTCCATAAAGGCGCTCATTTCAAACAATCCCGTGTTGTGTATGCCTGTGAAAGATAGCCAGTCAACTGATATTTCAGTTGCCTTACTCTTGTTGGCCCTCAACAAAGACGATCATGAAAGCATTCGCAATTGGGTCGGAGAAATGATTGACCGTGTTACGTTCGCGCTCACTGTGAACGGCCAGTATCCATGCATTCTGGAGTCTTACAGCGATCTGTTGGTGCATCCGAAGATAGGGGACCTCGAATACCGCAAGAGTGTCACTAGCGCCAGCGTTCTCTATCCAGTAATTGCTATGTTCGCGGGATTCATTAGTGATGCGGACACGTACGACAAAGTAGCCAATCTGAAGAAAGAGCAGCTGCAGCACTGCAACTTCCAGTTGTGGTATCCAGATGACCAATCTGAAGACCGCCTGTATACCAATAGCGAGTCTCACGGTGCCACATTGTCGGACGTCCGAGTCGATTTACCGAAAGAAGGGTTCCTGAAACAAGTTTTCACTGAGTGTGAGCACTCACCTCACCTTATGCAGTTATCCGCGTTTCGCCTGGGTTATTGGCCGCTCATTATCGTCGCTTGTCGGCACTATGGTCTTCCTCTTCCGGTTCACTTTCTAAAAGGCCTAGAAGAACGTGATGTAACAGACACAAAGGTGACTCAACCGGAAGTTCCTGCCTGATAACCCTGCATGATTCCTTTGTGCCGCATTCGCGTTTCAGGCGGCCAAGCGTGCTCGGAAGCCGTAGAATGTGGGCGGTGTCAAGGCGGGCAAGCCGCGTGCTACTAACACGCGACTGCCCTAACCGCCGGAGGTGGTTGGCCCGGTGCCCGTTCCCATGCGACAGGTCTTCGACTGCGGGCCGCGCAAGCCTGTCATTCTGCTGGTACTCGCAATCTGGCAAAGCAACAAGCAAACAGGATGTGGCAAATTTGTGACGATGAGCTGCCCTGCATGGGTAGTTATGTTGCTCCTTCGCAGGACAGTGTTTAGCCTTTAATCCTCTGGGGGAATATCCAATCCCGATGCCAGTCTAGTTACGAAGGGCCGCTGGGATAGCTTCCGTATCGCCAACGATCCGGGAGTTGGGAGCACGTCTCAAGTACAATCAAACCTATTGCCGTCGTGGACCGCTCTACACAGTTCGCCCCGGCGCCGGCGTTCATCGAGGTCGGTTTTGGACATCTGCGAGCAACGCTTTCGCGCTCAATTCCGGGAAGTTGAGTCTCTCTCGAAAAAACTGGTGCTTGACAACCTCAGTCCGCGCGACCGTCACCTGCGCCGAATGATGCTGTTCGCCCTGCGCCAGCATACGCCCTCGGACTACCCTTTCTTGTTCCGCTATGCGGCCTCCAGGAAGGAGGAAGATGGCGCAACCGTCAAGAATCTGGCGGCCGCGGTTCATCTGCTGCAATCATCCACCATCATTACCGACGACATTCTTGATGCCGGCAGCATGCGTTTCGGACGCCCGGCCTTCCACCGGCAATACAACGTTAACTACGCTATCATCGCCACCGAACTCATGCAGTCCATTGCGTTCAGGACATTTGGCTCTGAACTGGACCGTGGCCAATTCAAGCATCCCTGCCTGGTGATGAAAATTCTGAATGAGATACTCCGCGATCTCTACCTCTGCCAGTATTTGGACCTTTATTACAGTGCGAGGACAAGCCTTTCCCTCTCCAAGTATTACCGCGTCATCGGGATGGGAGCTGGATATTTCATGTCGAACCTCGCCCGCTGCGGCGCGCTCTTAGCGGGGAAACCAGCCTCCGAGGTTCGGGCCCTCGCTGCCTACGGCTACAACTACGGCATGGCGTTGTTCATTACTGACGATATTGTCGACGTGATTCGGAATCCCCGGGAAACAGGTAAGAACTTCGCCGCTGACCTTAAGAATGCCCGGCTGAAGTTGCCTATCCTTCTTGCTCTTCGCATGAGCCGCGGCGAAGATCGCAGATTCCTCAAGCACGTCTTGACCAACGGCGGGCCAACCGCTTCCGATCTACGCCGGGCCGCGCAGGTCATTCAGGACGTCGGAGCCATCGCGCAATGCACGCGCATCGCCCGCCGTTACCTCGCGCGATCGCTGCGGGCCCTCTCCCGCACCAAGTCTGGGGTGAGCCGCACCAATCTTGCGTGGCTATCCACTAGTCTGCTCTCCGCACAATGTCTGGATTAACTCCTGGGCGATGCGGATACTCACGCGCCCCGAAAAGGCGACAAGAACATCAACGTCATCCGTTGCTATGGGCAGACCTCTACCCCTAGGCTGCCTTGCGAGCCATGGCGACAACGTCTGGACCCCAGCTTCTGAAAATCTCCCCTGCTGCTACTTCTTCTTCGTCTTCTTCGGTGTTTTTTTCTTCGGGGGCTTCTTCTTCTTGCCCGGACCTCTATGCGGCATGTCGCTTCTCCTTTCTCCCGGTTACCGGTTTTGTGCGACCCCAATTCGCAACATCAAACTTGCCACGCGCGGGTCTGAGTGCAGCCCATCCAATGCCGGCGCGGTCTTCAGGTAGTAAAGACCGTAATCGCGTTCATTGAAGGCCTTTTGCAGCAGACCAATGGCCGCTTCATTCCGTCCCGCCCGTGCATTCAAGACCGCAAGCCGATACGGAGATGAATCGGTGAGCTCGTAAGGAAGATCTCTTGATTGCTTCGCATCCTTCATCGCCAGTTGCAGCCGTTCTTGCCAGTACGCCTTTGCGTTCTTCTTCGCGTAGGCGTTCCTCAGGAGCAAGGCTCGCCGCCCGGCTTGTTCGGCGCTCTCGCCCGCCAGGGTCGCTGCCGTCTGGCGCTCGGTGATGGCTTCCTCGAACATGCCCCGCTGTTCGTACGCCTCGGCCAGAAGCTGATGACCGAGATAGAAATTCGCATCCATTCCCAGCGTCTTCCGCGCTTGCGCCAGCGCCTCGTCATAGCGGCGCGCCTGGAGCAGGATGTAACCGTAAGTCGAATTGATCACCAGCGAGAGTGGGTCCAGTTCCTGCGCCCGCCGAATCTGGGTAATCGCCTTTTCGGCGTCGCCCGAGCAGATTAAATATTCGGCGTACCATTGGTGGCCTGTCGCATAGTTGGGGTTTAGTTGAATGGCGCGCGCAAGCTCGGTCAGCGCCCCCGCTAGGTCCCACTGTTCGCCGGCCCGGGTCGACGCGAGCGTGGCATGGGCCTCGGCCAGGTTGTCATCAATCTCCAGTGCTTTCACGGCCGCCGCTTTTGCCTGCCGGTAAGTATCCTGCCACGGTGCGCTGCTGTAGAGGCTCAGTACCAGGTACGAGTCCGCCAGCCCGGCATAGGCTAGAGCGTAATTCGGGTCTTTATTGATCGCCTGCTGAAAATAGCCAATCGCCTTCTGGATGTCCTCTTCCGTACGCTTATTCCAATAGTACCGGCCTTGGAGGTAGGCTTGGTACGCTGCCGGGTCGATTGGCCGTTTGCCCGACAAGCGGGCCTGCTCCTGGGGCGTGACCTTGGCGTTGATCTCATTCGCGATGACCTGCGCGACCTCTCCCTGTAACTTAAGCACGTCGTGCAAGTCGCGATCGTAGCTTTCCGCCCACAGGTGCGTGTCGCTCGGCGCGTAAATCAACTGCGCCGTGATCCGTACCCGGTCGCCCACCCGCCGCACCGAGCCTTCGATCACCCCTTGCACCCCCAGTTCGCGTCCGATCTCCCGCAGCGGCTTCCTAGCGTCTTTGTACTGCATCACCGAGGTCCGCGATATCACCTTCAGTGACCCGATTTTCGACAGGTCGGTGATCAGTTCCTCGGTCATGCCGTCGGCAAAGTACTCCTGCTCCGGATCGCCTGAGAGGTTCGCCAGCGGCAACACCGCCAGCGAGTGAATTGCAGCTCCAGCCTCCTTTCCCAACAGCCGCTCTCGCCATCCGCTCACGGCGTTCAGCCCGAGTAGCAACGCCGCTACCACCAACACTCCCGTCAGCCCCAGCAGGACCTTCCTCCGTAATCTTGACCGCGGCCTCTCGACCACCCTCCAGGAAGCCGTGACCGAACTCGGCATGCCCAGCCGCCGCAGATCCACAGCCAGTTCCTTCGCCGACTGGTAGCGGTTTTCCGGGTCCTTCTCCAGGCACTTGCCGATGAGCCGCTCCAGCTCCGCCGGCACCTGGGGGTTGAGCTGCGCGGGCGGCACCGGCGCTTGCCGTAGGATCGCCGTGATCAGCTGTGCGCGCTCCAATTTGCCGAACGGCCGCTGTCCCGTCGCCATTTCGTACAGCACCGCCCCCGCCGAATGAATATCCGTCCGAGCGTCCGCCTCCTCGCCGAGTAACTGCTCCGGCGCCATGTACGGCAGAGTCCCGGTCATCGCCAGCGTCTGGTCAATACTCTCCGTCGCGGCACTCGGCACCACCGGAAGCCGCAGCTTTGCCAAGCCGAAGTCCAGTACCTTCAGCCGTCCGTCCCCGGTCACTCGCAGGTTCCCCGGCTTCACGTCGCGATGCACTACCCCCTCGGCATGCGCCGCCGCCAGAGCTTCCGCCAGTTGCACCCCCAGCGCAAGAACCTCCTTCTCTGCCAACGGCCGCCCCGCCAGCTTCTCGCTCAGCGTCATCCCGGGGATGTATTCCATCACCAGAAAGTCCACCCCGTCCTGGGTGTCGAAGTCATAAATGGTCGCGATGCCGGGATGGTTCAGCTTGGAAAGAGCCAGCGCTTCATTGCGGAAATGCCTGCGTGCGGATGGGTCGCTCAGCGTGCCGGCAGGAAGAACTTTGATGGCGACATCCCTGGCCAGATGTTCGTCGTGGGCGCGATACACTTCTCCCATGCCGCCGGCGCCGATCTTCTCGGCGATACGGTAGTGGCCCAGATTGATGCCGACGGCTAAGTCCGGGCCTGACGGCCGGCTGGTCATGCGGAAGATGCCCCCACCGCCCACTTCGCGTTCGCACGCACGCCCATTCTAGAGTAAGCGTAAAGGAAAGCCACAACAAAACCGGGCGCGATCTAGCTGGATCAGTACCTGGAATGCCAGAACTATGGCGGAACCAAGACTGCGTTTTCGAAGGTGGTTGCAACCGCGCGGAAGCCGTATCTTGTGGATGCCCTCAATGTCAGTCGGCGAGAACAATCTGTGATTCGCCCTTCCACCTCAGCCATTGTGACTGGTTTACTCGGAAACAACCAGATCGTGGAACAGTAGACTACCCGGCCAACTGGTCTCGGCCTGCCCGGCAGCCTTGCTCGCTATCCCACATGCGCGTTTCCAAGCGGCAACACCGGCTTCTCATCGACTACCCTTAATCCCACATCAGCAATCTATCTTCTTCGTTTGGGTGTGTAGGCATGTAGGGTGTGTAGGCTTTTTGAGAGAGTTCTTATGGAGATCTCTTCCTGAGAGACTATTGGAAAGAGGCTACACAGCCTACATGCCTACACACCGATAAATCTCTGTGCCGCAGCGCTGGAACCTATAGAAAGGAAAATCAAGTAGTCGAATTCGGGCATTCTGCATCTTATACCGTTAACGACAGGCGAAGTATTTGGCCCAGCGACGATCATCTTTCACGCCTCATCTCAACCTGAGCGATGGGGTGAATCACAATATAGTGCAGTCGCAAATCGAGGGAGGCGTGTTTCTCGATGGGTTGCAGCCGGCGACCGTATTGCAGATCCGCACCCAGCACCACTGCTATACAGCCATTCTGCTAGGCGGCAGCCGAGCTCTGATTTCAGGTCACCCGACGTACTGCCCACACCCAGTTCTGGTTGCAATCTCAGGTTCCACATGGGGCGGTTCGATGCTCAAAATACATTTTGTCGGCCGGGGCATGCATCTGGAGTTTCATCACCCGGAATACCGAACACCGATCATTACGTCGCTCATCCAGGAAATCCAAGAGATTCAAGAGTGCCACGCGCAGTCTGAGTATCTTGCATGAACTGCCACGAACCGCGTCGTGTAGGC
>WNGI01006116.1_pt1 | contig 10914 bp, 10 predicted proteins | sample 5400621 | NCBI WGS metagenome assembly WNGI01 (sample SAMN13153374, study PRJNA577476) | soil metagenome | isolation source: 20 cm soil or saprolite under Garry oak tree replicate 1 | place: USA:California | collected 2016-06-15 | reverse complement strand
GTCGACAAGTCCCGCGACCGGTCGAGCGGCGGTGCCGGCATCGGTCTGGCGATCGTGAAGTCCCTCGTTGAGCTCGGAGGCGGCCGCGTTGGGGCCGAATCTTCTCCCGGGCAGACGCGATTCTGGTTCAGCTTGCCGGCCGCCTGAGCGCCGGGCCGACTGTCAGCCAGCGACTCCGCGCAGGGCCGATTCGGCAGCCAGCCGACTGATCTCAGGCCCGATGCGGCATCCAGCCGACTAAGCGCAGGGCAGATTCGGCATCTAGACCGGCTGAGCGCAGGGCTGACTCTCATCCACCCGGGGATGATCGTATCCAGGACCTGTTCTTTAGGGCGGCCGCCCAGTCGCGCCTGTGATAAGAACCTTGACAGCATTGTTGGTAGGCTTTATACAAAGTGCAATGGCAGGTGGTCACCGACCCGTCTACGTCATTTCCATCGCGGCGGGCCTGGCAGGCTGCCACCCGCGCACGCTGCGGATCTACGAGGAGGAAGGCCTCCTCGAACCGGTCAGGACCGAGACGAACATCCGTCTCTATTCGGACGACGATCTTCAGCGCGTGCGCGTGATCCGGTACCTGACCCAGGTGCGTGGTGTGAACCTCGCCGGCGTGAAGCTCCTTCTTCACATGCGGGACGCCAACGATCTGATGGAGGACCTCGTGAGGGAACTCGCGGAGCTCGGAGCGGATGACGAGGACGAAGGCGCGGGGGCGGACGCTGCCGGAGAAGCACCGAAGCGCGATCGAAACGAAGGCGCGCGCTTCTGAAGTAGTAGCAACACGAACGCGAGACGTGCGGCCGGGCGGAATGGTGCACCCGGCCACGCCGTTCTGATAGCGAACACACATCAGTTGGGCGACACCCGAGTCGCGAAAAGAAACAGAGGACCAAGATGACGGACGAAACGAAGACGACCACTCCGGAGGGCGCGTACCCGAACGATCTACCGGTGGTACCGCTGCGCGAGGCGGTCGTGTTTCCCAAGCTGGTCGTGCCGCTCGGCGTCGGTCGTGAGAAGTCCGTCGCCGCGATCAACGCCGCAATGGCCGAGGAGCGGCACCTTATCGTGCTCGTCGCGCAGCGCGACGCCGAGATCGACGACGTGCAGCCCGAGCAGATCTACAACGTGGGCACGGTCGCCGAGATCGTGCGCCTGCTCCGGATCCCGGACGGCAGCGCGCAGATCATCGTGCAGGGCGCGCAGCGCGTGAAGATCACCGGCTATCAGCCGGAGTCGCGCTTCTTCCGCGTCACGTTCGAGCCGATCGACGAGGAGCTCGGTGACCCGGTCGAGCGCGAGGCGCAGCTCCGCAACGTGAAGGCGCTCTTCGAACGCTACGTCGACAACGGCGGATCGATCCTGCCGGAGCTCGCGATGACCGCGAAGAACACCGACGACCCGGCGCACTTCTCGGACCTCGTCGCCTCCAGCCCGGACCTCACGCTGGAGCAGCGCCAGCACTTGCTCGAGACACGCAATGTGATCGAGCGGCTGCGGTTCCTCGGCGTGTTCCTCGCGAAGCAGAACGAGATCCTGGAGCTGAAGCAGAAGATCCAGAGCGAGGTCCAGCAGACGCTCGACAAGACGCAGCGCGAATACATCCTGCGCGAGCAGATGAAGGCGATCCAGAAGGAGCTCGGCGACGACGACCAGGGCTCCGAAGTGCGCGAGCTGCGCGAGAAGATCGAAGCGGCCGGCATGCCCGATCCGGTGAAGGAGAAGGCGCTCAAGGAGCTCGGCCGTCTGGAGAAGATCCCGCAGGCGTCGCCCGAGACGGGCGTCATCCGCACCTACGTCGACTGGCTCGTGTCGCTGCCCTGGAAAGTGGCCGCGAACGACGACTGGGACATCGCGCAGGCCGCGAAGATCCTGGACGAGGACCACTACGGCCTTCCGAAGGTGAAGGACCGGATCATCGAGTACATGGCGGTGCGCAAGCTCTCGCAGAACCTGCGCGCACCGATCCTGTGCTTCGTGGGCCCGCCCGGCGTGGGGAAGACGAGTCTCGGGAAGTCGATCGCGCGCGCGATGGGCCGCAAGTTCATCCGCATGTCGCTCGGCGGCATCCGTGACGAGGCGGAGATCCGCGGGCACCGGCGCACCTACGTTGGCGCGCTCCCCGGTCGGATCCTGCAGAACATGAAGACCGCCGGCGAAGTCAACCCCGTGTTCATGCTCGACGAGATCGACAAGGTCGGCGCGGACTTCCGCGGCGACCCGAGCTCGGCGCTGCTCGAGGTGCTCGACCCCGAGCAGAACAACACCTTCTCGGATCACTACCTCGAGGTGCCGTACGACCTGTCGAAGGTCATCTTCATCACGACGGCGAACATCGAGGACACGATCATCGCGCCGCTTCGCGACCGCATGGAGATCATCCGCCTCCCCGGGTACACCGAGGAAGAGAAGCTCCACATCGCGACCGGCTATCTCGTGCCGCGCCAGCTGAAGCAGCACGGTCTCGAGGACGGCCGCCTCGTGATCAACGACGAGGTGCTCCGCGAGCTCGTCCGCCGGTACACGCGCGAAGCCGGGGTCCGCAACCTCGAGCGGGAGATCGGAACGATGTGCCGCAAGGTCGCGCGCGCCATCGCCGAGGGCAAGACCGACAAGGTCGAGATCACGCTCGAGAAGGTCGCCGAGTATCTCGGTCCGCAGCGCTTCGACTACGGCCTCGCCGAGGAGGAGGATCAGGTCGGAGCCGCCACCGGCGTCTCGGTGTCCGAGGCGGGCGGCGACGTGCTCACCGTCGAGGCGACGGTCATCGATGGCAAGGACGAGGACTTCACGCTCACCGGCCAGATCGGCAAGGTGATGGAGGAGTCGGCGCGCGCCGCGCTCTCGTACGTGCGAGCGCACGAGCGTGACTTCGGGATCCCGAAGGGATTCTTCGAAGACCACGCCATGCACATCCATGTCCCCGCGGGCGCCATCCCGAAGGATGGACCGTCCGCCGGCGTAACGATGGCGACCGCCATCGTGTCGGCGCTCAGCGGTCGTCGCGTGCGACGCGACGTCGCGATGACCGGCGAGATCACGCTTCGCGGTCGGGTGCTCCCGATCGGTGGAGTGAAGGAGAAGCTGCTCGCGGCGCACCGCGCCGGGATCAAGGTCTTCATCCTCCCCGAGAAGAACAGGCGGGACCTCATCGACGTCCCGAAGGAAGTGCTCGACACGGTCGAGATCAAGACGGTCGACAACGTCGACCAGGTCCTGAAGATCGCGCTCCAGCCGGGGCAACCAACGGTGACGCCGGCGCAGCTCGAGGCGGCCACGCACGCGACGGTCGTCCCACCGCCGGCGCACTAGCGGAGGACCGGTATGCCGGTCGAATACAAGGATTACTACAAGACACTCGGCGTCTCGAAGAGTGCGAGCGCCGAGGAGATCAAGAAGGCATACCGGAAGCTCGCGCGCCAGCATCACCCGGACGTCAACAAGAAGCCCGAGGCGGAGAAGCGCTTCAAGGAGATCAATGAGGCCAACGAGGTCCTCTCCGATCCCGAAAAGCGCAGGCGCTACGACGCCGTCGGTCCGGAATGGGAACGCTTCCAGCAGGGCGGGCAGCAGCCCGGTGGATTCCAGTGGGTCTACACCGGCCAGCCCGGGGCGGACCCGTTCCACGGCGAGGCGGGTGGGTTCTCGGACTTCTTTCGCACGCTGTTCGGTGAAGGCGCCGCGGACTTCGACACCGGACCGCTGTTCGGGCGCCCGAGCGCTCGTCGTCGCCGCGCCGTCGCCGGCACGGACATCGAGCACGAGGTCGAGATCACGCTGGCGGAGGCGTACAAGGGTACGGAGCGCTCGGTCGAGCTACGGCTTCCCGATGGGACGACGCGCCGCCTCACGGTGAAGATCCCAGCCGGCGTGCGCGACGGCCAGCGCATCCGGCTGGCGGGTCAAGGGGCGCCGGGTGGTGGCGGCGGACCGGCCGGCGACCTGTTCCTGCGCGTGCGCGTCCGGCCACATCCAGTGTTCGAGCGGAACGGTGAGGACCTGAGCCTGGTGCTCCCGGTCGCCCTTGACGAGGCGCTGCTCGGCGCGGAGGTTACCGTGCCGACGCTCAAAGGACGCGTGTCGCTGCGTATCCCGCCGGAGACGCAGAACGGACGGACCATCCGGCTCGCAGGGCAGGGAATGCCTCGTTCCGGCGGTGGACACGGCGATCTCTACGTGACCGTGAAGGTCGTGCTGCCGACGAAGCTGAGCGACAAGGAACGCGATCTCGTAAGAGAGCTCGCGGCGTCGCGCGCCGGCGAGGATCCACGTAAGAGCCTCTTGTAAGGTAGGTAGCTCGCAATGATCGATCCGAACAAGCTCACCGAGAAATCGCAGGAAGCCATCATCAGCGCGCAGCAGCGCGCGCGCGACAACGGACACAGCCAGATCGACGTCGAGCATCTCGCCGCGGCGCTGCTGGAGCAGCAGGGCGGCGTCGTGCCAAGCGTCTTCACCGCGCTCGGCGTGCAGCCGACGCAGCTGAGCAGCGCCCTCGGTACCGAGCTCGAGCGCCAACCGAAGGTCTCGGGCAACGTGCAGATCGGCGCGTCCGCGCGCCTCGGTCGCGTGTTCCAGAGCGCGCAGAAGGAGGCGGAGGCGCTCGGCGACGAGTACGTCTCCACCGAGCACCTGCTGCTCGCGATGACGGCCGACAACGGGTACACCGGTCAGGCGCTGAAGCGCCTCGGCGTCACGCACGAGCGCGTGCTGAGCGCTCTCAAGGACGTGCGCGGAAACCAACGCGTCACCGACGCGAATCCCGAGGGCAAATACCAGTCGCTCGAGAAGTACGGTCGCGATCTCACCGAGCTCGCGCGCAAGGGCAAGATCGATCCGGTCATCGGCCGTGACGAGGAGATCCGGCGCGTCATCCAGGTCCTGTCGCGCCGTACCAAGAACAATCCGGTCCTGATCGGCGAGCCGGGCGTCGGCAAGACCGCGATCGTCGAGGGCCTCGCGCAGCGCATCGTGCGCGGCGACGTCCCCGAGGGCCTGAAGGACAAGCGCATCTTCGAGCTGAACATCGGATCGCTCCTCGCCGGCGCGAAGTACCGCGGCGAGTTCGAGGAACGGCTCAAGGCCGTCCTCAAGGAGATCGCCGCGAGCGAGGGGCAGATCGTCCTGTTCATCGACGAGCTCCACACCGTCGTCGGTGCGGGAGCGGCCGAAGGCGCGGTCGACGCGGCGAACATGCTGAAGCCGATGCTCGCGCGTGGCGAGCTCCACACGATCGGCGCGACGACGCTCGACGAATACCGCAAGCACATCGAGAAGGACGCGGCCCTCGAACGGCGCTTCCAGCCGGTATACGTCGGCGAGCCGTCGATCGAGGACACCATCTCGATCCTGCGCGGCCTCCGCGAGCGCTACGAGGTCCACCACGGCGTCCGCATCCAGGACTCCGCGCTCGTCGCGGCCGCGACGCTGTCCTCGCGCTACATCTCCGACCGGTACCTGCCTGACAAGGCGATCGATCTGGTGGACGAGGCGGCCTCGAAGCTCCGCATGGAGATCGACTCGATGCCCGCCGAGCTCGACGAGGTCGACCGGCGCATCCGCCAGCTCGAGATCGAGCGCGAGGCGCTGCGCAAGGAGACGGACGAGGCGAGCAAGGAGCGCCTGGTGCGTCTCGAGAAGGAGCTCGCGAACCTCAAGGAATCGTCGGAGGGTCTTCGCTCGCGCTGGCAGCAGGAGAAAGCCGCGATCCAGAAGATCCGCGAGAAGAAGTCGCAGCTCGAGCAGGTCCGGATGGAGATCGAGAAGGCCGAGCGCGCCGCCGACTACGGCAAGGCCGCGGAGCTCAAGTACGGCACGCTCGCGGGTCTCGAGCGCGAGGTCCGCGAGGCCGAGGAGAAGCTCGCCGCGCTGCAACGCGGTGAGAAGCTGCTCACCGAAGAGGTCACGCCCGAGGACATCGCCGACGTCGTGGCGAAGTGGACCGGGATCCCCGTCACGAAGCTCCTCGAGGGCGAGGTCTCGAAGCTGCTGCGGATGGAGGAGAACCTCCACGCACGCGTCGTCGGTCAGGAAGAGGCCGTGACCGCCGTGGCCAACGCCGTGCGCCGCGCGCGCGCCGGCATGCAGGACCCGAACCGCCCGCTGGGCTCGTTCCTCTTCCTCGGTCCGACCGGCGTCGGCAAGACGCTGCTCGCGAAGGCGCTCGCGGAGTTCCTCTTCGATGACGAGAAGGCGATGGTCCGCATCGACATGAGCGAGTACATGGAGAAACACACCGTCGCCCGTCTCATCGGGGCGCCGCCGGGCTACATCGGTTACGACGAGGGTGGCCAGCTCACCGAAGCGGTCCGCCGCCGTCCCTACGCGGTGCTCCTGCTCGACGAGATCGAGAAGGCGCATCCCGACGTCTTCAACGTCCTCCTGCAGGTCCTCGACGATGGCCGTCTCACCGACGGGCACGGTCGCACGGTGAGCTTCAAGAACGTCGTGATCATCATGACGAGCAACGTCGGCTCGACCTTCATCGCCGAGCTCGCCGAGCAGCCGGATCTGATGCGCAAGCGCGTCACGGACGCCCTGCGCGGCCAGTTCCGGCCCGAGTTCCTGAACCGGGTCGATGAGGTCGTCATCTTCAAGAACCTCGTGACGGAGCAGCTGATGGAGATCGTCGACAAGGAGACCGCCGTCCTTGCGAAGCGCCTCGCCGAGCGGAAGATCACCCTCGAGCTCACCGCGAACGCCAAAGCGCTCATCGCGAAGGAAGGCTTCGACGCCGCGTACGGCGCGCGACCGCTCAAGCGCACGATCCAGAAGCGCATCCTCGATCCGCTCGCGCAGAAGATGCTGTCCGGTGAGTTCCACGAGGGCGACACCGTGGTGGTGGACGCGCGGAACGGCGAGATCGTGTTCTGGTCTGAGCAGTACGCGGCGAAGGTCGCCGAGGAGAACGAAAAGAAGCCGGTCGGCGCGGGGAAGATGAACTAGCACGGTCCGCGGCGAAGGCCCGTTTAGCCTAAGACGATGAGGGCCCTCGCCGTGCTGCTGCTGGTCGTGATCGCCGCGTGCGACGCGGTCCCCGGACGCGTGTTCACGTCATCGTCATCACCGGTAGTCCTGGCGGCGACACCGAGCGCGTCCAGCGCCGCCAGCGCGACGGCCCGGCCCGCGACAACGCCCAGCCCGGCACCGAGACCGATCGCCGACGTCCTCGCGCAGATCGATCCGGCGAAGCTCGACGATCACATGCGCGCGCTCGCGTCGTTCCAGTCACGCCATCCGCTGCATCCGGGGCACGCGAAAGCGGTCGCGTATCTCATGGAGCAGCTGTCCGCGATCCCGGGCGTGGTCGTGCAGGACATCCCCACCGCCTACAACGGCGTCCGGCTCGACAACATCCTCGCCACCATCGCTCCGCCGGGGCCGCGCCCGGATGGCCTCGTCGACGTCCCGGGGATGATCTGCGCGCACTACGACTCGACGGCGAACCGCACGCCCGGCTGGCGCCCCGCCATCGATCCGGCGCCCGGAGCGGACGACAACGCGACCGGCACCGCCGCGCTGCTCGAGTACGCACGCATCCTCGCGGCGGACCGCGGCTCACTGCGCATGCCGATCGTGCTCGCGTTCTTCGACGGCGAGGAGTACTTCTTCAAAGGCAGCCTCGCGTACCTGCAGTCGCTCTCGCCGAACGCGTACCGCTGGGTGATCAACATCGACATGGTCGGTTTCAACCCGCTCGCCGACCGGCTCGACCTCGTCTACTACACGACGAAGTCCGCGTCGCTCCGTGACCGCGTGAGCGAGGCGAATCAGCGCTACGGGATCGGCGTGTCGCCGCTGGTCGAGCAGCTGGCGACCACCGACGCGTTCATCCTCGACGCCGCGCCCTTCGGTCTCGTCGGCGGCATCCCGTCGGTCGCCCTGGTACAGCGTTATGGTGAGAACGATGCGACGTTCCCCGGCAACTACACCTTCCACACGGTGAACGACACGCCCGACAAGATCACGAACAAACGGCTCTGGCTCAAGGCCGCGAAGCTCACGCTCGCTACGGCGCTCGATCTGGCCCGCGGCGGGGCGCAGCTCTGACCCGACGGATCGGCGTTCGCGCACAGCTCGCGATGTTCGCCGGACTGATCGCGATCTTCGTCATCGCGTTCCTGTACCTGCGGCCGCCCGAAGGAGCGCTGAGCGACGCGGAGTACGTCGCGATGGCGAAAGCCACGCCGCAGGGGCAGCTGTTCTTCGACAAATACGATGCGCCGTGCGAGGTCACGCGGGTGTGGACGGTGCAGGTGAACTGCGACTATCTGCCGGCGGGCGCCACCACGACCGAGAAGTTCCGCGTGCACATCGACCCGCGCACGAACACGATCATCGAGGTCGAGGCGCAGTTCACGCCCTGAGGCTCTCGGCCGAATAGATCCGACCGAGGAATCGGCTCGGCACGGTCGCCAGCTTCCGGGTTCCGGTGAATCCGCTCGCGTCGGCGAGCGCGCGCCACGTTTCGAACGACAGCGGATGGGGCACGTAGGGATTCCCGTTGTCGGTGTCGTACTCCACCAGCAGCAATCGTCCGGACGGCTTCAGCATCGTGTGGACGAGGGCGAGCACCGGAGACTTGTCGCGGACGAAGTGGAGCGAATTCGCCATGACGACGCCGTCGAGCGAGTCGAGTGCAACCGGCTTGGTGAAGTCGGCGCCGAGCGTGCGCACCGTCGCGCCGCCCGGTCGGAGCGCACGCTCGAGCTCGTGCAGCGCGCCGCGGTCGCGGTCGACGGCGATGACCTCGCCGCTCGGCCCGACGAGCTCCGCGAGTGCGAGCGTGAACGCGCCGGCCCCGGCGCCGAGGTCGGCCCACGTCCCACCGCGCGTCACGCCCTCACGCAGGAGGCGGACGTGGTCCGCGTGGTCCACTAGGCCCGGCGTCCGAGGTCAGCCTGGGCCCAGCCGTCGGTGGACAGGACGAGCGTCACGGGTCCGTCGGCCTCGAGGACGACGCGCATGTCGGCCCCGAATCGCCCTTGCGCGACGGCGGCATCGGCACCGCGCAGCTGGCCGCAGAACGCCTCGAACAGGCGCTGGCCCAGCTCGGGCGGGGCGGCCGCGGTGAAGTCCGGGCGTCGCCCATGCCGTACGTCTCCGTAGAGCGTGAACTGGGGGATGACGAGCACGCTGCCGCCGACATCTTTCACCGTGCGATCGAGGCGCCCGCGGCCGTCGTCGAAGATACGCAGCGCGAGGACCTTCGCGGCGACGCGCTCACCATCCTCGGGTCGATCGTCCGCGGCGACGGCGAGCAACACCGCGAGGCCGGGGCCGATCGTCGCGATGGCCTCGTCCGCGACATGCACGGAGGCGGAGCGCACCCGCTGGACGACCGCGCGCACCGCCGCTCGGCCTTTGCTAGTCCAGCATCCAGGGGTTGTCGCCGCGGACGACGGACTCGACCTCGCTCGCGGAGAGATGCCCGGGCGCGAACACCGTCATGCTCTTTTCGAGCGGCAGCCGTGTGACGTACGTGACCTTCCCGAAGCGGTAGCCGTGCTGGTACAGGAACGGCTTGCCGTCGATCTCGAGGCGCTGACGGCGATCGGTGGATGTTGCGGGCACACGGCCAGTATGGAGAAGGGGCCGCGTGCCCGCGCTCAGCGAGTCGGGGTTATGAGTCGGGGTTATTCGGAAGGCGGCCAGGGCACCGGTGCGGGCGGCGGAGCGTCGTCGCCCGGCAGGCCTGGGTCGTATGGCACGACATCAAGGTTGGAACCGCCGTCGTCCGCGGCAGCCACGTTCGCCGTGAGCGCGAGGACCATGAAGGTCAGCACGATCAGGCGAATGAGTAGCGAGCGAACTGGTGTCACCTCTGTCTCCCCTCGTTCCCTCCCCCGTTCGGCGGATTGTGCCCGCTGAGTGGGGTTGGCTATCCTCCGGCGAGTCTACGAACGCTGAACACGGCGACGCAAGATGAAACCAGTCGCCTGTCTGTCAGTTCAGTGACATTGGAGCGATGTGACGACTACCGACGCACTGGTGAAACCGAACAGTTCGAACGGCCTCGGTGCCCGCGTCCGCGAAGCGCGTCGCGAGCGTGGCATGAGCCAGGCCCAACTCGCCGGTGAGGAGCTCACCAAGGGCTTCATCAGCCAGGTCGAGTCAGGGCTGGTCCGACCATCCGTTCGTTCGCTCCAGATCCTCGCGGCCCGGCTGGGGAAAAGCCTCGATTACTTCCTGGGGGACGAGCCGCTCGCGGCGTCGAAACGCCTCGTTTTCCACCGTTTGGCGGCGGAGGCCGCGTCCGAGCGTCGCGACTGGACGGTCGTGCGCGACGAGGTGACGGCGGCGCTGGTGTCCAAGCCCGAAAAGCGTGAGCGCGCGGCGCTGCTGCGCTTCCTGGCCCAGGCGGAGATGAACACCGGTAATCGTGAGGTGGCTTTCGACCGCATCGGCGAAGCGTTGTCGCTCATCGACACGGCGACGGACGCCGGTGAGGTCGCGCACCTCCTGCACCTGCGCGGCATCGCCTACGGGCAGATCGGCCAGTACGTGGCCGCGGCCGAGGCACTCGAGTCCGCTCGCGACGCGATGGAGCGTCACGAGGTCAGCGATCCGCGTCTTCGGGCCCGCATCCTCGTCGCGCTCGGAACGGCGTATCGGCGGCTCAACCGCACCGCGAAGGCGATGCAGACCTACGGGTCGGCGTTGGATCTCGCGAGCGGGATCGACGAGCTTCGTCTCGCCGCGCAGGGCTACATGGGCGTGGCAGTTTCGCTCTACGACGCCGGCGAGCTCGACGCCGCGATCGGGAACTACCGACGCGCGCTCGATCTCTTCACGCGCGTCGAAGACACGACCTTCCAGCTCCAGGTGCTGCACTCGCTCTCGACGATCCACTTCGAGATGGGCAGGAACGACGAGGCCCGTGAGCTGGCCGAGCGTGGCTCCGCCGCCGCGCGC
>WNGI01013001.1_pt1 | contig 10916 bp, 11 predicted proteins | sample 5400621 | NCBI WGS metagenome assembly WNGI01 (sample SAMN13153374, study PRJNA577476) | soil metagenome | isolation source: 20 cm soil or saprolite under Garry oak tree replicate 1 | place: USA:California | collected 2016-06-15 | reverse complement strand
CAGTTCCTCCGGCGAAATCATGGGCCTAATCAACTCCCCTGCAGGCATGCCTTTCTTCTTTAATTGTTTTTCGAGCAATCGCCGCTGCTTGGCGAGCTGCTGCTCACTGATCTCCAGTTTTCCTTTGAGATCCGATTTGTGCAGCCTGCGGCGCAATCGCCACGCCTGTAATGTTACACTCATGCGTCGCATAGCGGCGACGGTCTCGCGAACAAGGTGAATCGGGCGCAGTCCTGTGACCAAAATTAGTGTGGTCACATAAATTCCGATTAGCAGGAGAAGTGTACCGAGTGGACCCAGAGCGTTGCGGAGTAACCCGCGGTGTTCATCGGCGAAAGCGTATCCGATCCATCCGCCCGGCCCCTGGATGTTGAAGGCGGCGTGCCAACCCCGCAAATGATACGGCTGCACATGCAGCAAACAGGCACCCGATACGATAAACAGACCAATCCAGGCCAACCGTGGCGCGACCCGCAATCCGGGATAAAACAGTTTTGCCGCCCCGAATCCGAGCAGAATCGCCGTTAAAAGGTACGCGGCCGCTCCAATGAATTGATAGCAAATTCCCGCGATAATTGCGCCCACTGGCCCAATGAAGTTCTGCGCAGGATGGTTCGCGGGCGAAATATTGCTGAACCAAACCCACGAAGGTACATCCTTCGGCGTATAGGAAATCAGCGCAAAAAACAGCAAGGTCCCCGAGAACAGTAGAATGAGTGCGAATACTTCGTTCCAAGCGCTGTGTCTGTCTGTGCGAGCCACCGCGTCTGATAGTAATCCCGCAGCAGCGTCTTTCAATCACTTACTCTCGCTCGTGCTCCTGCTCATAATCGTGATCGAATCACTGAGCGGCGCGCCCGGCCCGCGCACGGCGGGTAAACTGGGTCGTGCCCTCCCGTTGCGGTTTACTCTTGCGCGCCCGTGCAGAGGCTGATAACTGTGCCAGCGCATTATGGCTCTTTTCCTCCGCCACAGCGTAACTGCTGTTGCGCTCTGCATGCTGCTGTTTTGCATATCTTGCGAAAAACATCCGCTCGGTCAGATGCCGGAAGTCCAGCGCGAACAAAGCGACCCGGCGAAAACGAACTGGTCAGAAAAAAGCGAAATGGAAAAATCGGAATCTGCGCCGCAGCAGCCGCAAGAGGTTCCGCATGAAGGTCGTTAGCCCAAAGAGACCATATGGCTAAACACAACTATCTAACCTCGCCGCCTAATCTCACCGGCATGCCCCCAGGAGTGCCGTACATCATCGGCAACGAAGCGGCCGAGCGTTTCTCCTATTACGGCATGAAATCGGTGCTGACCGTGTTCATGGCGCACTACCTTCTGAATCAGTCGGGCGTTTTAGCGCCGATGAGTGACAACCAGGCGTACATGTACAGCCACGTTTTTGTGTTAGGCGTATATGCTCTCCCAGTGCTCGGCGCGATCCTCGCCGATGGTTTTTTCGGGAAATATCGGACGATTCTGTCGCTCTCGATCGTTTACTGCTTGGGAAACCTCACGCTCGCCTGCATGGCCACTTCCTGGGGGATCGCAATTGGACAGCGAACGATGCTCGCCATCGGACTGTTCCTCATTTGTTTGGGTGCAGGCGGCATTAAACCGTGCGTCTCAGCAAACGTCGGTGATCAGTTCGGCGAATCGAATAAGCATCTGCTCTCAAAGATGTTTGGCTGGTTTTATTTTTCGATTAACGCCGGCTCGTTTATTTCTTCCATTCTCTGTCCATGGCTTCTTGCGAATTCCAAGTGGGGCCCGGGCTGGGCGTTCGGAATTCCCGGCATAGCAATGTTGATCGCTACTCTATTTTTCTGGGGCGGTCGCAAGAAGATGGTTCACGTGCCGCCGGCGGGACTCGGCTATTTGAAAGAAACTTTCAGCAAGGAAGGTCTGATCACGCTCGGCCGCATTGCAATGGTCTATGTTTTTATTTTGGTTTTTTGGGCGCTTTGGGGAATGAGCAATGGCGTTGAATGGACGTTACAGGCCGAGAAAATGGATTTGCACTGGATGGGCATGAATTTGATCGCAGCCCAAGTCCAGACGGCTAACCCCATCCTTATTTTAATTTTCATTCCGGTCGTGAATTACTTGATTTATCCGGCGATCGACAAAGTTTTCCCTCTCACCCCGCTTCGCAAAATCGGCATCGGTCTCTTCATCACGGCCTTGTCATTCGTCGTGATCGTTTGGATTCAAGGTCAAATCGATGCTGGAATGAAGCCGAGCATCAATTGGCAATTATTGGCCTACGTCATCCTCACACTGGGTGAAGCTATGGTCTCGATCACCGGTCTGGAGTTTTCTTATACGCAGGCGCCGAATTCGATGAAGAGCTCGGTGATGGCGCTATGGCTCCTCACTGTCGCCTCGGGCGAGGGCTTCGTCGCTCTGGTCAATAAATGGATTTTGGGCGGAGGCCACAAGCTCAGCGCTTATCAATATTTCACCTTTTTCACCTGGTTGATGTTTGGCGCCGCTGTCGTCTTCGTGATTGTCGCCTCTTTCTATAAAGGCCGGACTTATCTGCAAACGCAACAGCTCACCCCGGATGAGATTGCCACGGAGCCGATCCTTCACGGCGGCACACCAAGCTGACGGCGGGATGAAAATCGTTGTCGCAGCTGCATCCGCATTGTCGTTATGGATGCTAAACGCATCAGCCACTCCACAGGACGGCGCGTTTCAAAAAATCGCGCACGACTACATCGAACAGTACTTGCGGGCGAGTCCGGAGGACGCGACAGAGCTTGGCGACCATCGGTTTGACGGTCAGCTCACCGACTACTCACCCGAAGCACAAGCCAAAGAACTGGCAACGCAAAAGGAATTTCGCGGCAAGCTGAGCGACATCGATGGCTCACAGCTTACGGGTGCGAACAATATCGATTTTCGCATCCTCAAAGAAAACATCGATTACCAAATCTTCAGGGCTGAAGAGCTAAAGGAACCGGAGTGGAATCCTCTCGTGTACATGCAGAGCCTGGCCAACAGCCTTTATTTATTGGTCGCGCGCGATTTCGCGTCGCCGGAACAACGGATTCCAAATTTGCGCCACCGCATGGAAGAAATTCCCCGCGTGATCGCGCAGGCAAAGGGTAACTTGCAACACTCGCCGCGCATTTACACAGAAACAGCGGTTGAGCAAACACAAGGCGCAATCAATCTCGTGCGTGAAGAACTCGCCCCGCTCCTTGATCGCGCGCCCCAGATGAAAAACGAACTGGCGCCTTTACAGCAAAAAACGGCAGCTGCTCTGGAGGACTACAAAAAGTGGCTTCAAAACGATCTGTTGCCACGCTCCGATGGCAACTTCCGCCTCGGCGCGGAAAAGTTTCGAAAGAAGCTGCGTTTCGCGCTCGCATCGGAATTGTCGATGGAAGAAATCATGAAGCGGGCGCAGGCGGACCTGAAACAGACGCAAACTGCTATCTACGAAACTGCGGTCCCAATCTACAAAAAGTATTTTCCCAGCGCAGACTCCGCAACGCTTGCGGACAAACACAAGGTAACAGCGGCCGTACTCGATAAACTTGCCGAACAACATCCCGACGACGCAACTGTTGTTGGTTACGCAAAAGAAGTTGTTGGCGAAGCAACCGATTTCGTCAGGTCGCATAATCTCGTGACCATTCCAGATACACCGCTGGACGTAATCGCAATGCCTGAATTCAAACGCGGCGTGGCTATTGCATATTGCGATTCTCCCGGTCCACTCGACAAAATCGGCAAAACATTTTTCGCCGTTGCGCCGACGCCGAAGGATTGGTCAAAGGAACGGAAAGAATCGTTCTTTCGTGAATACAACAACTACATGATTCGCGATTTGACCGTGCACGAAGCGATGCCGGGCCATTATTTGCAGCTCGCTCACGCAAACGAATTCAGCGCGCCCACCTTAGTCCGGGCGATCTTTCGTAGCGGCACATTCATTGAAGGTTGGGCGGTTTATTGCGAACAGATGATGGCGGAACAGGGCTACGGCGGCCCGGAAGTGAAGATGCAGCAGTTGAAGATGCGATTGCGCGCCATTGGCAACGCCATTCTCGATCAAAGCATTCACGCCGGAAACATGACCGAGAAGGAAGCGATGGATTTGATGATGAAAGAGACGTTCCAACAAGAAGGCGAAGCCGTGGCCAAATGGAAGCGTGCACGACTCACCTCAGCTCAGCTCTCCACTTATTTTGTTGGCGCCACTGAGCATCTCGATCTGCGTGCAGCGGAGCAAAAAAAACTAGGCAAGGATTTCGATCTCAGGAAATATAACGACCAGGTTATCTCCTACGGCAGCCCACCGGTGAAATACGTTCGCGAGTTAATGGGGCTATAGGTGGACGCGTGGTCCTCAACGCGTTGCGAATTATTTGGCGTGATGCTTTTTGCCAGGCTTGCGTCTGTGCCGCACAGCGCGAGCTGTCTTTTTCGCAGCTGACAACTGTACCAGTTCGTCAAGATTAAACGTCCGACGCCGATTCGTTCCAATTTCTCGAAAATCGACCTGATACCACCCGTTCATTCGGATCACTCGATAGCGTTTTTGCCCGATGCGCATAGGTTCGCGCGCGATCACCCGGTGGATAATTTTCTCGTATTTGGAGCGTGACCAGCGTCGCTTCCGGCGCCGTCCCCAATCGATCCCTTTCCCCACGTCGTCGTAAGTTTCAGGACGCTTCTCAAAGTCGAGAAGCGAGCGCGCGTCTCCAGCGAAAACTGCGGCAATGTGCTCCGTCGTGTTCGAATCGCTAATCCGTCGAATGTGCCGCCGAAAGGGAATCAAAGTTTCCGCCGCGATTGCACGCAAGCTAAGTAGTCGACAATCGCGCAACTTCCAAAGCGGCGCGCTGATGTCCGCGGCGAACGGATTTCGTCCGAACGAATGGACCGTGACACGCCAGCCGCGCCGCGAAGAATGCTTTCGCAAGCGAAACGGCGTTATTCGGGGAATTCCGTTACGGTCCAATTGCCTTAGCCCAAAATCCTCCCAACGGAGGACAGTTTCCACAGCGCCCGCGATGAAAGCGCACGTCGCCAGCATTAACGTGGGATCCGGCGTAAAATCAGCTGTTACCTCAAGCCGGGTCGTGCGTGGACGAACGCCGACCGCACTGCTCTGTCGATTCGTCGCCAGCAAAATCACGGGTACTGGCAAAATGTGGGCTAGCAGATACGCCAGCTTGGTCGCGTTGCGAAATTTTGATCTCCGCCCATTGGGAAATGAAAAATTATAATGCGTGCTAAAACCCTGCAGACAGCACTCGCAGCCGTTGCGTTTCGCCCAGTGATCGAGCTCCACTCGTAAATACCGGATTTGTTCCCAAAGCAGGCGCGTCGCGCGATAACAACAGCCGGGTTCCAGTTCAACGATCGGCGTCGCGACTTCGATTACTCCGGTGTCGAAATAAATCGCACCGCCAGCGGGAGACTGAAACGATTTGCCGGTCCGCGGAATCATTCGGCGTCGCACTAGCCGGCTAGGATCACCAAAGACCTTTTCGGGGCGCCGCCGCCGTCCATTTACCAAAAGATTAAACTCCGCTTCCAAGCCAATCACGGCCCGCGGCGGGGTTGCGCGAGCCGCGTGCTCACGAAAGAGCCGGCCGCTCCGTGCTGTTTCGAGATCCTTCATATGTCCAATAGGAGATCAATCCGCCTCGCTACATCCGCGCGGAGTCAGCGTCGCAAATCCTAAATCGATGTGAAGATGGTCGCTGGTTTCACCGTGTTTCGAGCCGAACGGACGAACAAAGACCGCTAGGCTAAGCGACGCCGCGATAGTCCCATATTTCTCAATGGACTTCGCCTCTGAGAGAAAAGTGTCTCCAATCCGGTATACGTTCGCAGCCGTTCCCCAGACGTGGATGCTCTTTGCGCCGCCAATCTGATGCGCCGGCGACCTATACCCGCCATTTGCACTGATGAAAACCGGCGCATCGACTTCGCGGCGAAAATTCTCCAACCATGTCGCAAGCAACGCGATTGCGCACGGCACATAATGGGGAAACTGGCCGAGAAGCAGTCTCGCTTCACGGCAATCCACGAGCATTAATTCCGAGAGCCTGAAGTGCCGTGCCAGCCGAATTTCGTGCGCTTCCTGCCAGCTGGTGATTTCATAAAAAAATCGTGGCAGATGATGGACATTGCCGTGCGAGTCCGTTTCCGCTTCGCCAGGCCGCAGTAATGCGCGATACCCTTCAGGCAGATTGCAGCCATCAACCACGCGCAACCCCTCAACGGTCATTTGATCTCGCCTTCCATTCCCATGACCGAGTGATAAATCGCTTCGGAAATAGCTGCGACGGTCTCGCGACGCCCTTCCCTCTCGGAATCAAATTCGGTCAAAATGACTGCAATGTACGGTTCGCGTTCGGGTAAGTAGACAATTCCCATGTCGTGGCAGGCAGTCGAGATCTCGCCTGTCTTGTGCGCCACTGCCGCGTGCGGCGGTAGGCCAGCAGGAATCATCGAGTTGAATCGTTGTTCCAGCAAAATACGGATCGCTTGTTCTTTGCTCTCGCTGCGAAGAAAATCACCACGCAGGGCGGACAACAACGCCACCAAACCGTCGGCAGTCGCTTCGTTGTTTATGCCTTTTTCATGTGCCGCATGGTCCTCAACACCTCGCCGCAGTTCCACTCCTTGAACTTGCGCATCGCGCAGAACATTTCGCGCATATGCCACGCCCAGAAAATCGAGAAGCAAATTGGTCGCGAGATTGCTGCTCGCAGTAATCATTCCTGCCGCAAGCGCAGCGATCTTCGCTGTTCGCCCGATGGCTTGATATAGCTCAGGCATTGCGTCGGAGTCGCGGTTGAGCTGAAAGGGAGAGCCGTCTGCTGCGCTGAAAAAGTGGTTTCGCACGTGCAGCGAGTCGTCCAGCCGAACTCGCCCCTCGTCCACGGCGCGGAAAAGGGCCAGAAGCACTCCAACCTTAATTGTGCTTGCGGCATGAAACCAGCGATCACCCCGCAGGGAAAAGCGCAAGCCACTCTCGAGATCGTGGACCGATACTGCAGTCGCTCGAGCCTTGCTTTCGGCCGCCAATCGTTCCACTTCCTCAGTTAAAGTGCTGGAGACGTCACGGCGCGACATGGAAGTGCTCTTTACATACCCATTCGCAAGTCGCAAATTCGATAATGCCAAATCTCGCCGTCTGGATGCGTCCGAAGGACGAAAAATGGTTTCAACAATTTTTTGCGAAGCATCCTGACATTCGTGTTTTCGACGCGCGCACAGGCGAAGTTCCGACGGAGGAGATGGACGGCCTGCTCCTGACAGGCGGCTCTGACATCACGCCTGAATTTCTGCCCCAGGATGATGTCGATCCGACATTGCTCTACCAGGACGATCTTGACCCCAAGCGGGACCGCTGGGAGTTCGAAGCGATTTCAAAGGCGCTCGCGCGTGGACTGCCCATTCTCGGCATTTGCAGAGGCATTCAAGTATTGAATGTCGCACTTGGTGGCACCCTCATACTCGACATCCCGGGTCATGGTCTGCCGGAACAAAAAGACCAGGACATTCAACCACTGCGTTACGACCGGAAGGTGAAACATCAATACCAAAACGTAAACAGTTCACATCAGACGGTTTCGAAGTCGAAGCGTGGTGCACTGATGACGACATCATCGAGCAAGTGCGCCTGCGCGATTATCCATTCGCTCTGGCGGTCCAATATCACCCCGAGCGTGGAAAGATCTACGACGCGCTCTTCGAAGATTTTTTCTCGCGACTGGGATCGTTGAAGGATAAAGCGCCGGAGGGTTGAAGCGGGAAACCGGCATTGTCATTCTGAGCGAAGCGAAGAATCTCTGATTAATTTTTCAGGCAACGCGAGGTTAAACCAGAGATGTTTCGCTTCGCTCAACATGACAACGATAGGCTCGGATGTTTTTAACACTTCAACTGCCTAACAACACACTCCCCAAAAACACAATGTCGAAGATTCATCGATCAGCATGACGACGGCCGCCAATGCCGTCGTTCCTTGCTAATTACCACGGTAAACGCAGCGTGCTGTTGGGGTTTCGTGCACGACGATCTCGCAGAGGCCGGGACATTGAGATTGCAATTTCTTCCAGAACCAATCTGCCATGTTTTCGATCGTTGGATTCTCCAAGCCTTCGATATCGTTTAGATAAGCGTGGTCCAACATTTTCAGAAGCGGTTTCATGGCATCACTGATTTTTGCGTGATCGTAAACCCATCCGGGTTTTGGATCGACATCGCCTTCCACTGAAACTTCCACCTTAAAGCTGTGCCCATGCAATCCACGGCATTTATGGCCCTCCGGAGCATTCGGCAAGGTTTGCGCTGCTTCAAAAGTGAAATCTTTCGTCAAACGTGCCCGCATATTGGCAATACTGCATCGCTTGTTCTCATTTGTCATTCTGAGCAGAGTCGAGGAATCTCTAATTCAGACTGCTCGCGAACACGCAATTCAGCTTCTGCACAGGTAGGAAAAGCATGATGCTCCTGACCTTCACATTGAATATTGGATGTTAGGCGTTGAGCGTTGGGCGTTTTCTCCCTCGTTGGCGCGCCCGGCGGTCGCGCCCTACCAAAACCAAACCCGCGATGACGGCTCAAACTCCCCGCTGGGTCGGGGTCCAGATGAATTTGTGCATCTGAAGCTGAAAACGAACATTTAGTTTGTCCGCTAAAATCCATTCGACGATTTCGCGTGGATCGATCCTGCCGAAGATCGGCGAGAATAGCACAGCGTGACAACGAGAATGAAGATCGTAACGCTCCACCTTGTCGCGCGACCATTCGTAATCTTCGCGTGATCCCATCACAAATTTCACTTCGTCACGCAAGGCGAGATGGTCAATGTTCGACCAAAGATTCTTTTCCACTTCACCGCTGCCCGGCGTTTTCAAATCCATGATCCGATGGACGCGCAGATCGACCTTCGAGATATCGTGTGCGCCGCCGGTTTCGAGCAGAACAGTATAACCGGCGTCGCACAACATCGACATCAACGGCAACACGTTCTTCTGGAGCAATGGCTCGCCTCCGGTGATCTCGACCAAAGGACAGCCAAATCCTGCGATCGCATCTAGAATCTCGTTCAGAGTTTGCTTCTTTCCCTCGTAAAAGGCATACTCGGTATCGCAATAGTTGCAGCGCAGATTGCAAAATGTCAGACGCACGAACACACACGGCTGTCCGACCCATCGTCAGCGTCTTTTCGCACTCGAGCATCACGTTAGAAACGTCTTACGCGAAGAACCGCAAAGCAAGTAAGCGTGAGGCGCGCCGCAGGGCACAATCGCTGTAGCTTGACGCTCCAACCGGCGTCCATAATCTGAAATTCGGCGGCAAGTCGCATTTGATCCGGCAACGCATTGAGAACAACGCGCTCCGCTATCCCTGTAACATGTTTGTAGTGTGAATGTTTTAGCAGCTTTTTATCGCTCGTCGGTCGGGAAGAAAATGATCGTCGCCGTCACCGGCATCATTCTGATCTTTTTCGTGATCGGACATTTGCTTGGGAATCTGCAAATTTTCATCGGCCCGGATTGGATCAACGGCTACTCGCAACATCTGCGCGATCTCGGTCCGCTGCTTTGGTTGATCCGAATTTTCCTGTTGGCCACTGTTGTCATTCACATCTACGTGACCATCCAACTGGCAATCGAAAACAGGCGTGCCCGCCCTGAGAGGTACATAGACAAAAGCTACGTCAAAGCAACGTTTGCGTCGCGTCACATGGTGATGAGCGGACTGATCGTGCTGGCATTTATCGTTTATCACCTCGCGCATTTCACTGTGCGCGTTACGGATCCCAGGTTTGGCTTACTTAAGGCTGATCCGCTCGGGCACTACGACGTTTACTCCATGATGGTATACGGATTTCAGAATTATTATGTGTCGGGCTTTTACATCCTCGGACTGTTTTTGCTCGCGCTTCATTTAAGCCATGGATCTTCCAGCTTTTTCCAGTCTCTTGGATTAAATGACAAGAAACTGACGCCCCGTCTCGCGTTGGGCGGTCGAATCTTCGCATGGCTCATATTTATCGGTTACACCTCGATCCCGGTGGCGGTTCTCTTCGGTTTGGTTAAACCAGCGCAACAGCTATAAGCTGGAAAATCCGAAATCCGAATGTCGAAATCCGAAACAAATCCGAATAGCGAAAACGCAAAATCCTACGACTTAGAAGAACGCACCGCTGTTTTTGCGGAACGGAGTCGCGCGCTTGTTAAAAGATTGCCGCGAACTATCGGAAACGTAGAAGATGCCAAGCAATTCATTCGCGCGTCGGGTTCTATCGGCGCAAATTACATCGAAGCAAACGAAGCGATCGGGAAAAAGGATTTCATGATGAAAATCAAGATCTGCCGCAGAGAAGCGAAGGAAACCTGCTATTGGTTGCGCCTCCTCGAGGTCGACGACAACCTCGAACATGAACGCCAGCAACTTTCATCTGAGGCACGAGAGCTGATGAAAATCTTCGGCGCGATTCTCCGCAAATGCGAGTAAGAGCAGTTTCGAGAATTTCAGAATTTTCTGATTTTTGTTTCGGATTTCAGAATTCGAATTTCGAATTTGGTGGACAATTATGATCGGAAGGTTCGACGCCAAGGTTCCACCCGGTCCGCTCGCCCAGAAATGGCGAAACCATCGCGACCATTCGCGATTAGTTAGCCCGAACAACCGGCGGAAGTTCGAGATCATCGTTGTGGGAAGCGGTCTGGCTGGGGGATCGGCTGCGGCCACGCTGGGAGAATTGGGCTATCGAGTAAAATGTTTTTGCTTTCAAGATTCAGCGCGACGCGCGCATTCGATTGCGGCCCAGGGCGGGATCAACGCAGCGAAAAATTATCAAAACGACGGCGACAGCGTTTACCGATTATTTCACGACACGATCAAGGGCGGCGATTTTCGGTCCCGTGAAGCCAACGTGT